>Ga0182011_10005175_pt1 | contig 10306 bp, 11 predicted proteins | sample 711E1DmetaG_FD_120481 | JGI IMG/M metagenome (GOLD analysis project Ga0182011, IMG submission 120481) | Permafrost microbial communities from Stordalen Mire, Sweden - 711E1D metaG | ecosystem: Environmental > Terrestrial > Soil > Wetlands > Permafrost | place: Sweden: Stordalen | collected...
CCTCGCCCGCGAGGGCATCCCGGAGCGCCGTCCGGTCTCCTCCTGACGCCTCCGCGACGGCGTCGTCCTTGGCGGCCATGAGCACCTCCGTGGCCTCCTCGGCGACCTTCCGAGCGGGGCCGTCGACCCCGGCGGCGAGCAGTCTTGCCGTGTAGGAGCCGGCGGGGCGCCGCTCGGCACGGTCGGTGATCGTCGCCCAGAGCGTCTCCAGCCAGGCGAAGCCCTGGATCGCGGGCGAGGGCGTCCCCGACGCCGTGGCCGGCTCGGCCGATCGGCCGTCGGGCGGCGCGTCGTCGGGGTCGAAGCAGCTGCGCGTTCCCCGATGGCATGTCGGTCCAGCCGGCTCGACCGTCGCGAGGAGCGCGTCGCCGTCGCAGTCGAGCGCCAGCCCGCGCAGATGCAGGACGTTGCCGCTCGTCTCGCCCTTGCGCCAGAGCCGCTGCCGGGAGCGCGAGAAGAAGTGGACTTCGCCGGTCGCGAGGGTGGCGGCGAGCGCCTCCGCGTTCGCGCAGGCGAGCATGAGGATCCTCCCGTCCCGCGCATCCTGGACGACGACCGGGACGAGCCCGCCGGCGTCCCACCGCACGCTGCCGGGATCGGCGAGCGGTCCTGCCGCAGAGGGCGGGGCCGGCGCGCTCACGCGCCGGCCCCGCTGACCGGGCGGACCGGGATGCCGGCCGCCGCCATGGCTGCCTTGACGTCGGCGATCGAGTGCCGGCGCCGGTGGAAGATCGAGGCGGCCAGGACCGCCGAGGCGCCGCCCTCCCGGACGGCAGCCACGAAGTCGTCCGGCCCGGCCGCACCCCCGGAGGCGATCACCGGGACGCGCACCCGGTCGGCGATGGCCCGGAGGAGGCGCGTGTCGAACCCTGCGCCGGTCCCGTCACGGTCGATCGACGTGACCAGGAGCTCGCCTGCGCCCGCTTCGACGGCACGCTCCGCCCAGGCCAGCGCGTCGAGCCCGGTTGCCTCGCGGCCGCCCTTGACCACGACCTCCCAGCCCTCGTCCGCACCGCCCTGCCCCGATCGGCGGCGAGCGTCGATCGCCACGACCACGGCCTGGCTGCCGAACCGCCGCGCGCAGCGCCGGATCAGCCCGGGGTCGGCCACCGCCGCGGTGTTGAGGGAGACCTTGTCGGCGCCCGCCCGGAGGACGTCGCGCATCTCGACGACGGTGCGGACGCCACCCCCCACGGTGAGGGGCACAAAGGCACGCCGGGCCGTGCGCCGGACGACGTCGAGGAGCGTGCCGCGGCCGTCGGGTGCGGCGTCGATGTCGAGGAAGACGAGCTCGTCGGCTCCCTCCGCCGCGTAGCGCTCGGCGAGCTCGGGCGGATCACCCTCGTCGACAAGGTCCACGAAGCGGGTCCCCTTCACGACGCGCCCGCCGGCGACGTCGAGACAGGGAATGACGCGCACCCGCAGCATCAGCGGGCGACCGTGGTGGGGAGATCCAGGCTGCCCGCGGCCCCAGGCGAGCGGACGAGCCCCACGAAGTTCGCCAGCAGGCGAAGGCCGTCGCGGCCGCTTCGCTCGGGATGGAACTGGACGCCCGCGACGGAGCCCTGCGCGACCGCCGACACGAAGCGCTCGCCGTGGGTCGTATGTGCGAGGACCATCCGCTCGGCCCCCGGGGCCGGCACCGCGGCGTACGAGTGTACGAAGTAGAAGTCGGCATCAACCGCGATCCCGGCAAAGAGCGGGTGAGCGCCCACTCGCTCCACCTGGTTCCAGCCGATGTGGGGGAGCCGCGGGGCACCAACGAGCAGCGCCGTGCGCCCGGGCAGCACGCCCAGCGTCCTGGCCCCATCCTCGTTGCTCCCCTCGAAAAGCAGTTGGAGGCCCAGGCAGATGCCGAGGAATGGCCCTCCCGCCGCGATCCACTCCCGGATGGGGTCGTCGAGGCCGCGCCGGCGCAGGCGGGCCATCGCCGCGCCGGCCGCCCCGACGCCCGGCACCACGACGCCGTCGGCCTCTGCCAGGGCGGCCGGCCGGCGGGCCAGGACGACATCCGCTCCGGCCGCGACGAGCGCCTGCTCGATGCTGACGAGGTTGCCCGCCCCGTAATCGACGACGGCGATCCGCGTCACCCCAGGCTGCCCTTCGTCGAGGGAACGCCGCCCTCGCTGCGCGGGTCGATGGCAACGGCCCCGCGCAGCGCCCGCGCCAGCGCCTTGAAGGACGCCTCGGCCAGGTGGTGGTCGTTCCGCCCGGTGCCGCTCACGTGCAGCGTGCTGCCGGAGGTCCGGGCGAACGCCTCGAGGGCGTGCTCGACCAGCTGGGTCGGCAGGGCGCCGACGCGCTCGCCCCGGAAGGGCAGGTCCACGACCGCGTAGGGGCGACCGCCGACGTCCACGACGGCGGTGGCGATCGCCTCGTCCATGGGGACGGATGCCTGGCCGAAGCGGACAATCCCTGTCCGGTCCCCGAGCGCAGCGGCGAAAGCGGCCCCGAGGACCAGGGCGGTGTCCTCGACGGTGTGGTGCTCGTCGACCTGGAGATCCCCCGAGACGCGCACCGCGAGGTCGAACAGGCCGTGCTGGGCGAAGGACGTCAGGAGGTGGTCGAGGAACCCGATCCCGCTCCGGATGTCGGCCGCTCCGCGGCCGTCGAGGTCGACCGTCACCGCGACGTCGGTCTCCGCCGTTCGCCGCGCGACCGTGACACGGCGCCCCTCGCGGGCCGCGACGTCGAAGGTGCCGGGAGTTCTGGTCATTGCAGGACCTCCTGGGCCGCCCGCGCGCCGGAGCGGGGCAGGGCCGGCACGATCTCGCGCAGCGCCACGACGAGACGGTCGTCCTCGGCCGGAGCGCGAACGGTGAAGCGAAGGCAGACCGCCAGGGCGTGATGTGGCCCGAACGTGCGGGGGACGAGGCCGCGCTGCAGCAGCCCGTCGGCCGCGACGACAGCCCGGTCACGATCGCCGAACGAGACGAGCAGGAAGTTCGTGACCGACGGGCCGGCCGGGGCACCGAGCTCCGCGAGCGCGGCGGCGAGCCGCTCGCGCTCGGCGACGACACGGTCAACGTTCTCCCGGAGCGCCGCCGCGTCCCGGAGCGCAGCGGCGACGACCGCCACGGATGGGATGCTGACGGAGCCGGGAGGACGGTAGGGCTCCATCTGCGCGATCACGTCGTGGCAAGCGAGGGCGAATCCGACCCGCAGGCCGGCCAGCGCATACGCCTTCGACGCGGTTCGAACCACGACGAGGCGCGGATAGTCGTCCCGGAGCCCGACGAGCGAGCCGCCGGCGAACTCCGCGTACGCCTCGTCGAGCACGACGATCGGCGCGATCCGCCCCTCGCGTGCGGCCCCGGCGCGGAGCTCACGGAGGAGGTCGGCAATGATCCCGGCCGGCTCGGGAAGCCCCGTCGGGTTGTTCGGACTGCAGAGCCAGACGAGCGCGGCACTACGGGCCGCCGCCAGCACCGCGGGCAGGTCGAGCGCGTGGCCCTCGCCCGCGGGCCGTCGCGGCACGTGGACCGGACGCGCGGGCCGCTGCTCCGTCAGCACGTGGTACATGGAATAGGTGGGCGTCGGGACGACGGCGTCCGCGCCGGGCGGCAGGAACGCCTTCGCGATGAGGTCGAGGATCTCGTCTGCGCCGGCCCCGACCAGGAGCTCGTCGGTTCCGACGCCATAGGTCGCGGCGGCAGCCGCCACGAGGTCGCGATAGTCGGAGGGCGGGTACTCGGAGATCGGTCGCCCGAACGTGCCCGCCCGGATGAGACGGAGGGCAAGATCCGGCGGCGCTGGCGAGGTGTTCAGGTCGAAGCGCACGATCGAGGAGATCGGGACTCCGTAGCGCTCGCTGACCTGCTCGTCGGTCGCCTCCCACGCGTAGCCCGCGGGCGCAGGGGCCTGCACGACCGGACCGGGTGTCGGGTTCATGCGATCAGCTTCTCGATCGGGAGGACGAGAATCCCCGACGCGCCGGCAGCCTTCAGGCGCGGCAGGAGGTCCCACACGTCGTCCGAGCCCACCACCGCGTGGATCGCGATCATCCCGCGGTGTGCCAGCGGGATCACCGACGGGCTCTCCAGCCCGGGAAGAAGCGCCTCCAGATCGGCGAGACGATCGGCCGGCGCGTTCATCATCACGTACTTCCGCAGGCGCCCGGACAGGACCGCCCCGAGCATCGTGTCGAGCCGTCCGACCGCCTCCTCCTCGGCACGCAGACGGGCCGGGTTGGCCACCAGGATCGCCTCGGAGGCGAGCAGGTCGCCGATCGAGCGCAGGCCGTTCGTCCCGAGCGTGATCCCGGTCGACACGAGGTCGACGATTGCGTCCGCCAGCCCCAGGCGCGGGGCCACCTCGACGGCGCCGGAGAGCGGGATGACGGTGACCGGGATGTCGCGGGCCTCGAACCAGCGGCAGGTTGTGCCGGGGTGCGCCGTCGCGACCCGCAGGCCGGTCAGGTCTGCGATCGTGCGCTGCGGCGCATCGAGCGGGACGGCCGCGGCGAGGCGGCAGCGCCCGTAACCGAGCGAGCGGACGACGGGCAGGTCGACGTCCGCCTCCGCGAGCAGGTCTCCGCCGGTGATCCCCAGGTCCGCCACGCCGTCGCGGACGAACTCGACGACGTCGTTCGTCCGCACGAACAGGATGTCCAGGGCCACGTTCTCGACGCGACTGACGAGGCTGCGGTCGCGCTCCTCGAAGACGAGACCCGCATCGTGAAGCAGGGCCAGGGTGGGCTCCACGAGCCGCCCCTTGTTCGGGATCGCCAGGGTCATCCGGCGGGCATCCGGCCCGGCCGTCGCACCCGCATCCGCGGCGACGGACCCGCCCGTGGCAGTCATTCGACGGTGCCCGCTCGGTCGAGCACGAGCCGGTAGCCACCTGCTCCGTGGTTCAGCCAGGAGGCGATCCGGGTGATCGTCGCCGTGCTGGCGCCCGTCCGGCGGCTGATCTCGCTGTAGTGGAACCCGGCGTCGAGCAGGCGCACCACCGCCCAGCGCTGGGCCAGGTCGCGCAGCTCACCCAGCGTGCAGAGGTCGCGCAGGAACGCGGCTGCTTCGTCGCGGCCGTTCAACCGGAGCAGCGCATCCAGCAGCGCATCCACGTCGGGTGAGCGCCAATCTTCGGCAGGAGACTGCATGAGCGGGATCCTCGTGGTAGCGTAGTAGCGTGCTACAACACTACCACACCGCCCCGATGAACCGCTCCCGGCCGTCATCCGGCTTCGCGATCCTGCCGGCGATCGATCTGCAGGCCGGCCGCGTCGTCCGGCTCGTGCGGGGCGAGGCGGCGTCGGCCACGACGTACGGCAAGGATGGTGCCGCGGCCGCCGACTCGTTCGTGGCGCACGGAGCACGCTGGCTGCACGTCGTCGATCTCGACGGGGCACGCGACCCGCGCGCCCGGCAGGCGGGGGCGGTCGCTGCGGTGCTGGCCCGGGTGGGGGAGCGGGCTCGCGTGGAGGTGGCCGGCGGCCTGCGCGACGAAGCCGCGGTGGAGGCGATCCTGCGGGACGGAGCCGCGCGCGTCGTCCTGGGGACCGCTGCGCTCCAGGATCCCGGCCTGGCCGGTCGCCTCGTCGGGCGCTTCGGTGCCGCGCGGGTCGCGGTCGCCCTCGACGTGTGGGACGGCCTCGCGGTGGGACAGGGCTGGGTCGCGGGTGCCCCGGGAGAGCCGGCCGCCGACGCCCTCGAACGCCTCGCGGACGCGGGGGTCCGCGTGTTCGAGGTGACCGCGATCGACCGCGATGGGACGCTCGGCGGCCCCGATCTCGCGTTGCTGGGCGAGCTCGTGCGGCGTCGTCGCGGCGACGTGATCGCGTCCGGCGGCATCGCCGGGGTCGCCGACATCGCGGCTGTTCGCGCGCTCGGCTGCGCCGGCGCGATCGTGGGTCGCGCCCTCTACGACGGCCTGCTCAGCCTTGAGGACGCGCTCGCGGCAGCGGACTGACCCGCCCGGGCCGAGGCACCGGCAGCGGCCGTCAGTGCGCGGCGGCCTCCTGCTCCTTGCGGTGCGCCTCGATCACCTTGTCGCCGATCTGGGCCGGCACGTCCTCGTAGTGGTCCAGGGTGGCCGTGAAGGTGCCGCGACCGCCCGTGATCGAACGCAGCTCGGTCGCGTAGCTGAACAGCTCCGCCTGGGGGACGTGGGCGGTGATGACCTGCATGCCGTCGCCCGTCACGTCCATGCCGAGGACCCGGCCGCGCCGGCCGTTGAGGTCGCGGTTGACGTCGCCCATGAAGCGCTCGGGGACCCGGATCTCGACCGCCATGATCGGCTCCTGGAGAACCGGCTTGCAGTCCATGACGCCCTTCTTGAGCGCCATCGAGGCCGCGATCTGGAACGACAGGTCGTTCGAGTCCACGGTGTGGAAGGAGCCGTCGTAGAGGGTCGCCTTGAAGTCGATGAGCGGATAGCCGGCCAGGACGCCTTCCGTGGCCGCCTGCCGGATCCCCTTCTCGACACCCGGGAAGAAGTTCTTCGGCACGGTCCCGCCGACGACCCGCTCGGCGAACACGACGCCGCCCTCCGGGTTCGGCTCGATCTCGATCCAGACATGGCCGAACATGCCGTGGCCGCCGGTCTGCTTCTTGTACTTGCCCTCGACCTGCGTCCGTCCGCGGATCGTCTCGTGGTACGGGATGCGGGGCGTGTGGGTCGTGATCGCTGCGCCGAACTTCCGCTTGAGGCGCTCCCCGATGACCGCAACGTGCGTCTCGCCCATGGCCAGGATGACCTGCTCGCCGGTTGCGGTGCGCTCCAGGCGCACGCAGGGCTCCTCCTCAAGCATGCGCTGGAGGGCGGGGCCCATCTTGTCGAGGTCGGCCTTCGTCAGCGGCTCGATCGCCACGACGAGCGTCGGGACCGGGTGGGGGGGCCGGTCGAGCACGAGCGGGCGCTCCCTGGACGAGAGGGTGTCGCCCGTCGCGGTCGCGGTGAGCTTGGCCACGGCACCAATCTCGCCGGGCCGGAGCTCGCCGGTCGGCTCCTGGTCCTTGCCGTGCATCCGGAGGAGCTGGCCGATCCGCTCGTCCTCGCCCTTCTCCGCGTTCCACCCATGACCCTGGCTGCGAAGCGTGCCCGAGAGAACCCGCAGGTAGGTGAGGCGGCCGACGAAGGGGTCCGCCGTGGTCTTGAACACGCGGACGAGGAGCGGGCCGTCGGGATCGGGCGCGATCGAGATCGGGTCGTTCGTCTTCGGATCGTGCGCCACGACCGGCGGCTCCTCGGACGGAGCGGGGAGGTAGCGGACGATCGCGTCCAGGAGGCCGCGCAGCCCGATCCCCTTCGTCGCGGAGGCGACGAGCACCGGGGCGAGGATCGAGTCGCGCACGCCGCGGTGGAGGCAGGCGTCCAGCTCGGCGTCCGTGATCTCCGCGCCCTCGAGGTATTTCGTCAGGACGTCGTCGTCCGCTTCGGAAGCCGCCTCCAGGAGCTGGTCGCGGCGGGCGGCCACCTCGGCCTCCATCTCGGGCGGGATCGGTACCTCGACCTCCGCACGGCCGTCCCAGTGGTATGCCCTCCGATGGACGAGGTCGATGTATCCGCTGAACGTCTCGGCCTTCCCGAGCGCCAGCTGAAGCGGGGCGATCCGGTTCCCGAACTCGGCCCGGAGGGCGTCGACGACCGCCCCGGGCTCCGCGTTCTCCCGATCGCACTTGTTCACCACGAAGAGCGCGGCCGTGTGGTTGGCACGCCCGAGCGCAACCGCCGTTTCGGTGCCCGCCTCGACGCCGCCCGTGGCGTCCATGCAGATGAGGGCTCCGTCGGCTGCCTGGAAGCCTGCCACGACCTCCGCCACGAAGTCCGGGTAGCCCGGCGTGTCCACGATCGTGACCACGTTGCCCTCGTCGTCGAGCGAGGCCACGCCCAGCGACAGCGACATGTGGCGCTTCTGGGCCTCCGGCTCCGTGTCGAGGGTGGTCGTCCCGTCCTCGACCCGCCCGAGGCGGGAGATCGCTCCCGTCCGGAAGAGGAGGGCCTCGGCGAGCGTCGTCTTGCCGGCACCGGAGTGGCCGGCCAGGACGACGCTGCGAAGGTGGGGGAGGTCAGCGCTCTTCGTCGTCGCCATTGTCTCGGTCAACCTCACGCAGGACGGGGCAATCGGGTGGTCGGGACGCGCAGACCCGCCGCCGGCCGACGTCGTGGATCGGGCGGCAGCGGGGGTTTGGGCAATCATAGTCCGCTATACTTCCGCCCGATGTCCGGTCACTCTAAGTGGTCCCAGATCAAGCGCCAGAAGGGTGTCAACGACGTCAAGCGGGGCGCCGTCTTCACGAAGATGGGACGCGAGATCGCCGTCGCGGCACGCGCGGGCGGTGGCGATCCGGACGGCAACTTCCGACTCCGCCTCGCGATCGAGAAGGCACGCGCCGCGAACATGCCGATCGACACGATCAAGCGCGCCGTCGAGAAGGCGACCGGCGGGGGCGAAGGCGAGCAGTACGAAGAGATCGTCTACGAGGGCTATGGCCCCGGGGGCGTGGCGCTCGTCGTCGAGGCGGCGACGGACAACCGCAACCGCACCGCGGCGGAGGTGCGCTCGATCTTCACGAAGGCGGGCGGCCAGCTCGCCGTCTCGGGCGCGGTCGCCTGGCAGTTCGAGCAGCGCGGCGTCATCGCCGTCACGCGGGCCGGGATCGATCCGGACGAGGTGACGCTGCTCGCGATCGACGCGGGGGCGACCGACGTGGAGTCGGACTCGGATCCGCTGGAGATCTACTGCGAGCCCGGCAACCTCGAGCACGTCCGCAAGGCGCTCGAGGCGGCGGGCGTCGCGATCGAGAGCGCCGAGCAGGCCATGCTGGCCAAGCAGACCATGACGGTCGACGCCGCCAAGGCCCGCCAGAACCTCCGGCTCGTGGAGCATCTCGAGGACCTCGAGGACGTGCAGCGCGTGACGAGCAACCTCGAGATCTCGGAAGAGCTGCTGGCCGAGGTCGCCGGGTGACCGGCGGGGCGGCCGGCTCGCGGTGATCGTCCTGGGGATCGATCCCGGGACGGCGGCCCTTGGCTACGGAGTGATCGACGGGACGGGCAGCAGCCTGCGCGCGATCGACTACGGAGCGTTCCACACGCCGGCCGACATGACGCTTCCCGAGCGGCTGCTCGCGATCCATTCCTTCCTCTCGGACCTGATCGAGCGGCACGGGCCGGCTCTGCTCGGCGTCGAGCGGGTCTTCCACAGCCGTAACGTGCAGACGGCACTCGCGGTCGGGCACGCCCGCGGCGTGGTCCTGCTCGCCGCCGCCGAGCACGGAGTCGATGTGCGCGAGGCGACGCCGTCGGAGGTGAAGGTCGGCGTGACGGGGTACGGCTCGGCCGACAAGGCGCAGGTCGCCACGATGGTGGCCACCATTCTCGGCCTAGCCGACGCCCCGACGCCGGATGACGCTGCGGATGCCCTCGCGATCGCGATCTGGACCGCGAACCGCGAACGGACGGGCGAACACCTCAGCGCCGGGCGCCTGGATCGCGGCGCGGTCGCGCCGATGGCGACCGGCGAGAATCCCTTCGAGCGCGCCGTCCGCGAGGCGCTCCGCCGGGAGCGACGGAGCGCGGTCCAGCCGGCCGACGCGCCGCACGAGCCGGCCCGGTGATCGCCTCGCTCGACGGCACGGTGGGTGCGATCGCGGCCGACTCGCTGGTGCTCGAGGTGGGGGGCGTCGGCTATCGCGTCTTCGCCGCGCCGGCCGTGCTCGCCTCGGCCCAGCCGGGGACACGCCTGCGCCTTCACACCCATCACCTCGTGCGCGAGGATCTCCAGGCGCTCTACGGGTTTCGGACGCCGGAGGAGCTCGGCTTCTTCGGGCTCCTGCTGACGGTCACCGGGGTCGGACCGAAGGTTGCCCTTGGCCTGGTCGGCAGCCGGCCCGTGGCCGGTCTCCAGCTCGCGATCATGGCCGACGACCAGGCTGCCCTGACAGCGGTCCCCGGAGTAGGGAAGCGCCTTGCGGCCCGGATCGTCCTCGAGCTGCGCGAGAAGGTAGCGGCTGCAGGGATCGCGGCCGCGCTGCCAGCAGGGTCCGCCGGCGGCGCCCTGTCGGCGGAGGGCGACGTCGTCGGCGCGCTCCAGGCGCTCGGCTACACGCTTGCCGAGGCGCGCGAGGCGGCGCGTCATGCCAACACCGGCACCCCGGAAACCGCCTCGCTCGAGGAGCGCGTCAAGGCGGCGCTGCGGTCGCTCTCGAGCGGCTGACCCTCCTCGACGAGTTCGAACATCCGTGCGAAAGTTGTCCTCGGCGTGCTAGACTCGCGGCGATGAAGGACGGCCACGGCTTCCTCGCGGCAGACCTCCTCGACGCTGAGGAGATCGCGGTCGAACGCTCCCTCCGGCCGCGCTCGC
>Ga0182011_10005176_pt1 | contig 10302 bp, 9 predicted proteins | sample 711E1DmetaG_FD_120481 | JGI IMG/M metagenome (GOLD analysis project Ga0182011, IMG submission 120481) | Permafrost microbial communities from Stordalen Mire, Sweden - 711E1D metaG | ecosystem: Environmental > Terrestrial > Soil > Wetlands > Permafrost | place: Sweden: Stordalen | collected...
AATGACACTTGTATTAACCGCTGCAAAGGCGCACAATCTGGACGCTAAGGAGGACTGGATATGGGAGTGCTAAACAGGGCAGGCATCAGGTCAATTGTGGTCCAGTCCGTGCTCATCCTCGTGTCCTTCGCCATACTGTTCGCAGCGGCGGGCACGATTTACTGGATAAATGGCTGGATCTATTTCGTGCTGGCATGCCTTTCCCAACTTATCGGTTGGGTTATACTGGCAAAAGTGAACCCGGAAGTGCTGAACGCCCGCGGCAGTGTCGTCAAGGAAGACACCAAAGGGTTCGATAGGGTATGGATAGTCGTGTATCCGGTGCTAACGCTGGTTAACCTTGTTGTCATGGGGTTCGATGCAGTGCGGTTTCACTGGTCGGCCATGCCCATCTGGCTGAGCATCCTGGGTATCGTCCTGTTTATACCGGCTTTCGTGATAGCTACCTGGGCGATGGCGGTCAACAAGTTCTTCGAATGGACGGCGCGCATCCAGGATGACCGCGGCCATTACGTGTGCAAGGACGGCCCGTACCGGTTCATAAGGCATCCGGGTTATTCCGGCCTGATAATATCCGTGATGGTTTGCCCGCTTATACTGGGCTCCTTCTGGGGACTTGTGCTGAGCTTCATCCTTGCCCTGGTCATCATCGCCCGCACGGCGATGGAAGACCGTACCCTTCAGAAAGAATTACCGGGCTATTCAGAATATGCCCAAGCAGTGAGATACAGACTGATTCCATACGTTTGGTAAGACTCACGCACACCCCTGCCCCTCGCCCTTTGCCACGATTAATATAATGTCATCACGAGGAGACCGAAGGGCGACGTGGTGATCTGCTGGCCACCTGCAATACCAGGCAGGAGATTGCCACGGGACTGCGTCCCTCGCAATGACATTTTTATCCTTCTTCAACGCCTCCTACCGGTCATTATGTTCGCCTTCAGGGTAACTAATACAATAATGTCATCACGAGGAGACCGAAGGGCGACGTGGTGATCTGCTGGCCACCCGCAATACCAGGCAGGAGATTGCCGCGGTACTGAGTCTCTCGCAATGACATCTTCCTTTTCTTCAACATTTCCTTTTTACCGCTTTACCGTGCATTTAATTTATAATTAATCGCTTAAAACTTAACGAGGAATAAATTTTGACTTACTCATATAGATTCGTCACAATAGCCGCTTTTTTCGTCACCTGCCTGCTGGCGGCCAACATCCTGATCGTCAAACAGATCGCCGTCTTCGGCCTGACGCTACCGGCGGCAATAATAATATTTCCCCTGAGCTACATTTTCGGGGACGTACTGACTGAGGTCTACGGCTACAGCCAGGCGCGGCGTGTCATCTGGCTGGGCTTTTTCTGCAACCTGCTGCTGGTCGTTGCCATATGGCTGGTCGGCATCCTGCCTGCCGCCCCGGTCTTCGAGGCGCAGGGCGCTTATGATAGGATACTGGGAAACACACCGCGCTTCCTGATCGCATCTTTCATCGCTTACCTGGCAGGGGAGTTCGTGAACTCCTACATCATGGCCAGGATGAAAGTGCTGACTAAAGGCAAATGGCTCTGGACACGGACCATAGGCTCTACCATAGCAGGTGAGGGACTGGATACGGTCATCGTGCTTTCTATAGGATTCTGGGGAGTGCTGCCATTCGACGTCCTGGGCGGCATGATGCTGTGGCACTGGATATTGAAATCGGCCTACGAAGCAGCAGCGACACCTTTAACATATTTACTGGTAGGTTACCTGAAAAATACCGAAAAAAAGGACTTCTACGACTATACCACCAATTTCAACCCCTTGCGGGCGGACTGATCAAAGCATAGAATTTGAAAGGAAGTGGAACCGAAATTCATAGTCGATGCTAACGTTGGCAAGCTGGCCAAATGGCTGAGAATGATGGGCTTCGATACGCTGTTTTTCGATGAACCTGATGATGGGATGATGGTTAAGATGGCGATGGGTCAGGACAGGACGATAATAACCAGGGACACCGAGTTTATGAAGAGGCGCGCTATTACTATCGGCCGTGTCCAGGCTATCCTGCTGTCCGGCGACGATCCCGAACTGCAAATGCAGACTCTGCTGACCAGATTAGAACTATCAGATAAAGCAAGGCCCTTTACACGCTGCTTGGAATGCAACACCGTATTGAAGGAGCTGGATAGAAGCGAGGCGGCGGACCTGGTGCCGGCAAGGGTCTATGAGCTACAGTCCCAGTACATGGCATGTCCTTCCTGCCGCCGCATTTACTGGCGCGGTACGCATTGGAAGGCGATGAACAATAAGTTGCATGAATTCGATTCCACTCAACCGGAGGGGAATGAAGGAGAAAGGCCATGAAGATAGTGACCGCACAACAGATGAGGGAGATCGACGGCAAAGCTGCTGAGTCAGGCATCAGCACCGAATTCCTGATGGAGAACGCAGGCAGGGTAGTGGCGGAAGAGACGAAGGAATTCATAGATTTCATAGCGGGCAAGAGTATCCTTGCGCTGGCAGGCCCCGGGAATAACGGCGGCGATGCGCTGGTAGCAGCCCGTTACCTGCACGAATGGGGCGCAGACGTGAACGTTTACCTCCTGTCCGGGCGCACGTTATCAGACAGGAACCTGAAGAAACTGAAAGAGCATGATGTGCCCTTCATCCACCTTGATAAAGATACGATATACAGCAAGCTTAAAAGCCTGCTGTCCACGGCCGGGGTAGTGATCGACGGAATCCTGGGCACGGGCCAGGCACGGCCCCTTGAGGGACAATTCAAAGAGGTATTGAGCCTGGTCAACCATGAGAAGCTGAAAAGGCCGCACATGGTAATTGTCGCCATAGACTTACCGACAGGGATGAACGCCGACACTGGCACAGTCGACCATAATTGTCCGCAGGCTGACCTGACGGTGACGCTCGGCCTGCCCAAGCCGGGACTTTATAATTTCCCGGGCGCCGAGCGGGCGGGCAAAGTGGTGATTGCAGATATAGGTATACCGGAAGAGCTCAGCCACGATATCAAGACCGAGCTGATTACGGAACGCTGGGCCAGGTCAGTCCTGCCGCCGCGGCCGATGAGCGCCAACAAGGGGACATTCGGCCGGATGCTGGCAGTCGTGGGGTCGGAGAATTACATCGGCGCCGCCTACCTGGCCTGTATGGGGGCTGCACGGGTAGGGGCAGGAGTGGTAACCCTTTCCACGGCGAAAAGCCTTCAGCCCGTCCTGGCTTCGAAGTTGACCGAAGTGACCTATGCGCCGCTGCCCGAATCTGAAAAAGGGACACTTTCCGATAAAGCGTCCGCCGCTATATTGAGTATCCTGCCGTATTACAGAGTGATGCTGATGGGATGCGGGCTGGGACAGCATGAACATACTAAAGAGTTCGTAAAACATATATTGCTCAACCTTCCGGAGAAACCTCCCGTGTTGGTGCTGGATGCGGATGCGCTGAACGTGCTCTCGGAGACCCACGGATGGTGGAAAAAGCTGCCGCCCGGCACGATCGTAACACCGCACGCCGGTGAAATGGCGCGGCTGCTGGGTATATCTATCGAAGAGGTCCAGGCCAACCGCCTGGATACCGCCAGGAAGGCCGCATCCGACTGGCACAAGATAGTTGTTTTGAAGGGAGCTTTTACAGTCATAGCAGAGCCTGAAGGCAAGGTCAGGATAAGCGGGGCGGCCAATGCGGGGCTGGCATCGGCGGGTACGGGAGATGTACTGGCCGGGGCGATAGCAGGACTGGCCACACAGGGTATGCCGCTGTTCGATGCGGCTGCGCTGGGCGTGTACCTGCACGCCGGGGCCGGAGAATGGGTCAAAGATGAGATAGGCGATACCGGTATGCTAGCCAGCGACCTCTTGCCTGTTTTGCCGAAGGTCATTAAGAAATTGAAGGGGTAGTCCGCCTTTTTATCCATCATGTCATCACGAAGAGTCCCAATTTTTATCGGGACGACGTTGTGATCTCCTAGTACCTTTGTGAATATGCAGTAGATCCCGATGAAATCGGGATGACAACGTAGATCGTGCCCTCTTGACTTTTTCGCCCGTCATGTGACAAGATAGACAAGAATCTTATTATTTGTATAGTAGCATTTCGATTACGTCAATAGTTGATTAACGAACCAATCAATTGCTTTCAGAGCGAAAAGTGACAGGGGCAAAGGGGTTCAACAAGGAATGTAAGCGCCCGACCCTTTTCTTAATGTTAAGTTTAAGGAGGTCGATTAATGTGCAGGAAGTTTCTTGAATTTGTTCTGATACTTGTTTTTCTCTTGCCCGCCGGCTGCAGCCAGCCTGCAGACACCTCTAATAAAACCGCCGCTCCGCTCCCCCTAACCGAAAAGACTATTGCTATCGCCGAAATGATACAGGAAACGAATGTAATTATTCCGACTAAAACATCCCTGGCTGATTTTGATCTTTATTACGGCGAGAAAGCGGTCACTTCCAGCTTGCATGGTAATGGCCCACTGGCGGGCTTTATGGCCGCTGTCAAAGATTTCGGGAACGGGAAGATAAACGTCGTTCCAATTCTCAGTGCCAACGCTGATGCTGGCGGCCCCGTTGAAAAAGAGGTATACGCCCGCTTTAAAAAAGAAATCCTCGATGGGCTGCGCGGCATTAAAAAGCTGGATGGTATTTACCTTTCATTGCACGGCAGTATGAACGTGGAAGGCCTTAATGACCCTGAAGGCGACCTGCTGCAGGCCATCAGGGATGAGTTCGGGGCGAGCCTGCCCATAGGCACTTCCTACGACCTGCATGGCAATATGACGGAGAAAAAAGTCAAGCTGGCCACATTTATAGTGGGATTTCACACCAATCCGCACCGCGACCTGTTCGAGACGGGCTATTCATCCGGTAAAATCCTGATAAAGACAGTCCAGGATGAGATTCACCCCACTATGACAGTCGATAAACTGAGGCTTTTAAGGGGCGGAGGCCAGGACATGGATTTCCTCCCGCCGATGGACAGCGTTTTTAACCGTATGAAGGAAATGGAAAAAATGCCGGGTGTTCTCAACGTATCTGACTTCATGGTGCATATCTGGCTGGATGAACCTGGCATGGGCTGGAGCACGGTGGCTGTGACAGATAATAATAAAGAGCTGGCTGATAAGCTGGCGGATGAACTTGCAGACCGAGACTGGGCAGTGCGGGATTACAAAATGACGCAGAAATTGTATTCACCATCCGAAGCGGTGAAGGCCGCCCGCGACGCCTGGTTGGAAAGGTTAACGGGGACGACAGTGATTTGCGACCTGTGTGATGCGGTCGGTGCAGGCGCCCCGGGTGAAAGCACCTGGATACTTAAGGCACTGGTAGAAGAAGGTCCCGATCTCGTGTCCTATATCCCGCTCAATGATAGTGAAGCAGTGAAGGAACTCTGGGACACGCCGGTGAATCAAACGGTTACGCTGACGGTCGGCGGCAAACTGGAAAAAGTATATAACCAGCCTTATAAATTTACCGGGCAGTTTGTTTCAAAGGGTTATTCCGGCGGCGGAAACAAGCCGCCGACCAGGGCGGTTGTGCTTAAAAACAACGGCGTGCACCTGATCTTAACAGAGACTGCCGAACCCGCGTATTATCCTACCTTCTTCACTGGCCTTGGATTGGATTTGTGGAAAGCTGACATTGTCGTGGTGAAGAACCTCTTTCCCTTTCGCTTCTGGTTTCTGAAATATAACCGTAAGACCATAAACGTAGTAAGCCCGGGCACCACCAGTATCGATGTGTTTTCAATCAAATACAATAATATGTCCAGGCCGATTTACCCGCTTGACCAGATAGATTCATGGCAGGGAGAAAAATGGTAATCGGTATAAAATATATTAAAGGGGTGAGCGATATGAACGTAGCCAATAATCCGGCAGCAGATAGCGCATTGCCGGCGTCAGCTAAGAAATGGAACTGGGGCGCCTTTTTTATGACCTGGATCTGGGGCCTGGGGAATAACACCTATATTGCCCTATTGGCCATTATTCCCGTGGTAAACCTGGTAATGGCATTTATTCTCGGGGCGAAGGCCAACCAGTGGGCCTGGAAGAATAAGAAATGGGAGAACGCTGAACAATTCACCAGGGTACAGGAGCTGTGGACAGCTTTTGGCCTGGGGCTCTTCGCCGGTTGTGCTGTCACCATGATTTTAGTAATCGTTGTGCTGATAGTAACTTTCAATAACGTGTTCATGTGATACAGTTTTACCGGTGTTTATTGCACCCTTTTCTTAATGTCGATTTTTGCGAGGTTGCCAGATGTATAAGAAGTTTCTTGCATTCGTTCTGATACTTGTTTTTCTCTTTCCCGCCGGCTGCAGCCAGCCAGCAGGTACCTCTAATAAAACCGCCGCTCCGTCCCCGCTGAGCGACAAAACTGTTGCTGTCATCGAACTGATGCAGGAAACGGATGTGATCTCGCCGGTTAAGACCACTCTGGCTGCTTTTGATATTTATTACGGCCAGGATATGATCACTGCTGCCGCAAAAGAAAAATATATGGTGGCAGGTTTTCTGGCCGCCGTCAAAGATTTCGGGGCCGGGAAGATAACCGTCGTCCCGATTATGAGTGCCAGGGCGATTCCCGGCGGTCCCATTGAAAGAGAGGTATATGACCGCTTTAAACGAGAGATCCTCGAAGGGCTACGCGGTATCAAAAAGCTGGATGGCGTCTATCTTTCGCTGCACGGCGCCATGGGAGTGGACGGCCTTTACGACCCGGAAGGCGACCTGTTGCAGGCTATCAGGGATGAATACGGGGCGGGACTGCCCATAGGCACTTCCTACGACCTGCACGCCAATATGACCGAGAAAAAAGCTAAACTGGCCACATTTATCGTGGGCTTTATGACGAATCCGCACCGCGACTTCTTTACCACCGGGTATACCTCAGGTAAAATCCTGGTTAAGACAGTCCTGGGTGAGATCCATCCGGTCATGACGGTTAACAAAATGAGGCTTTTAAGGGGTGGTGGACAGTGTATTGATTTCCTCCCGCCGATGGACAGCGTCTTTAACCGTATGAAGGAAATGGTAAAAATACCCGGTGTTCTCAGCGTATCTGACTTCACGGTGCAAATCTGGCTGGATGAGCCTGACATGGGTTGGAGCACTGTGGTTGTAACGGATAACGATAAAGCGCTGGCGGATAAACTGGCAAATGAGATTGCAGACCTTGACTGGTCGGTACGTGATTATAAACTCACCCAGATATTATATACGCCATCCGAGGCGGTGAAGGCCGCCCGCAATGCCTGGTTTGAAAGGTTAACAGGGACAACCGTGTTCTGTGACCTGTCTGACATCGTTGGCGCCGGCGCCCCCGGTGAAAGCACCTGGATACTAAAGGCGCTTGTGGAAGAAGGTCCTGACCTCGTATCCTATGTCCCGCTCTGTGATAGTGAGGCCGTGAAGGAACTGTGGGACGTGCCCTTAAATCAAACGGTTACGGTATCAGTCGGAGGCAAACTGGATAAGATATACAACCAGCCTTATAAATTTACCGGGCAGGTTATTTTCAAGGGTAACGCAAAAGGTGAATACCTGTCTGCCATCCGGACGGTTGTGCTGAAAAACCAGGGAGTGCACCTGATATTAACAGAGTCTTCAGTCGCCGTGGTTTTTCCCAGCTTCTTCACCGACATTGGATTGGATTTGTGGAAAGCTGACATCATCGTGGTTAAGAACCTCTTTCCTTTCCGCTTCAGGTTCCTGGAGTATAACCGCAAGACCTTCAACGTGATCAGCGCGGGCACCACTAATATCGACGTTTTACAGATCAAATACAATAATATCTCCAGGCCGATTTATCCGCTTGATCAGGTGGATTCGTGGCAATGGAAAAAATGGTAAACGTCATAACGGGTTATGAAGGAGAATCAATATGAGCCAGATTAATAATGCAGCGGCAGTTAAGAAATGGAACTGGGGCGCTTTCCTGATGAGCTGGATCTGGGGCCTGGGAAATAAAACTTATATTGCCCTTTTGGGCCTTATCCCTGGAGTAAACATAGTGATGGCCTTTGTCCTTGGGGCCAGGGGCAGCGAATGGGCCTGGAAGAATAAGAAATGGGAGAGCGAAGATCAATTCAAAAGGGTGCAGGGGCTGTGGACGGCTTTCGGCCTGGGACTCTTTGCCGGCTATATTGTTGCCCTGGTTATCGTGATCATTGCGCTGGCCGTAACCTTCAATAATGTGTTCATGTGATTTAGTAATAGTTGCGCCGGCTTTTACTGCAAACGATAAGAGAGCCCTTACAAAACACTTTCATTTGCCACTTAATATTTGGGAGCTTGGAATTTTCCCGCATATTTGTGCAATAATGAAATACTATGTTGTTAGCAATTGATATAGGCAATACCAACGTTACCTTCGGGGTCTTCGAGGGGGAGAGGATCAAAACTACTTGGCGGGTATCCACGAACATCCACCGCACTTCCGATGAATATGCGAACGTTATGCTGGCGCTCATGGAAAGGCAGGGCATCACGGCCAAACAGATAAAAGATGTGGTCATCTGCAGTGTAGTCCCTCCGCTCCTTATCATTTTTGACGATGTGTGCAAGCACTACCTTAAAAAATCGCCGTTGATCGTAGAAGCAGGTGTTAAGACCGGCATACGCATAGACATGGACAACCCGCGGGAGGTGGGACCCGACCGCATAGTGAACGCAGTGGCGGCACACCAGCTCTACGGCGGACCTGTCATCGTGATTGATATGGGCACAGCCACCACCCTGGACGTCGTCTCCAAGGACGGCAGGTACATCGGCGGGGCCATTGCTCCCGGCATCATTATCTCCCTGGAAGCTTTATTTACCCGGACCGCAGTCTTGCCCAGGATCGAGCTGGCACTGCCCAAGAAAGCTATCGGCAGGAATACCATAGCAGCCATGCAATCCGGCATTGTATTCGGGTATATCGGACTGATCGAAGGGATTGTGGCCCGCATACAGTCGGAGCTCGAAGAGACGGCCAAGGTTGTAGCCGCCGGTGGCCTGGCCACCTTGATCGTTGATGCCAGCAATATAATCAACATCGTAAACGCCGATCTGACCCTGGTCGGCCTTCGCATGATATGGGAATTGAACCGGGGCTGAGGAGGCACATACATGGCAGCTAAAGTGAAAACAATTGTCCTGGGAGTAACCGGCAGCATATCCGCTTTCAAGGCCGCCGAGATTGCCAGCTATTTTACTCAAGCAGACTATCAAGTAGAAGTCATATTGACTGAGGAAGCCACGAAATTTATCGGCGCCATGACCTTCCGTAATATAACGCACCGACAGGTGGTGACCACCATGTGGGACCTCGCTTCGGAGTTCAGCGTGCAACATGTGGCGCTGGCCGAGACGGCGGACGTGGTATTAATAGCGCCGGCCACAGCGAACGTGATAGCCAAAATGGCGTGCGGCATAGCCGACGATATGCTTACCTGCACGGCCCTGGCTACCAGGGCGCCCATGGTAGTAGCGCCCGCCATGAACGATAATATGTGGTCCAACCCTATAACACAGGAAAACGTTGCCAAGCTGAAAAAACATGGGGTTACTTTCGTAAGCCCCGCCTATGGGAGGCTGGCTTCCGGCAAAATGGGACTGGGAAGGCTGGCCGAGCTGGATGAGATTTATGGTATTACATTGAAGGTCCTGGGTAAAACGGGCGACCTGGCCCACAAACACCTAGTAGTAACGGCGGGAGGCACGCAGGAGCCGGTTGACCCCGTTCGCTGCCTTACCAACCGTTCAACCGGGAAAATGGGATACGCCATCGCCGAGGCTGCGCGTAACCGCGGCGCTGATGTTACGCTTATCAGCGGGCCAACAGCACTTACAAAACCGGCGGGCATTAAGGTCATAGATGTGAAGACGGCCGAGGAAATGCTCCAGGCTGTATTGGAAGCTACAAAGAAGACGGATGCGCTGATAATGTCTGCTGCAGTGGCGGATTTTCGCCCCGCCAGCCCATCCGGTAAAAAGATAAAACGCCAGGAGCTAAGCGGCCTGACGCTCCAACTGGAGAAAACACCGGATATACTGGGCCAGGCCAAGGGCGACTTCATCCGTGTGGGATTTGCTGCTGAGAGCCACAACGTCGTGGATAACGCTGCGGCCAAGGTCAAACGGAAAGGGCTGGACTTAATTGTCGCCAACGATATCACCGCCAAAGACTGCGGATTCGGCACCGAGACCAACAAGGTCACTATCATCGACAGCAAGGGCAGGGCAGATGAATTGCCGCTCATGCCCAAGTCAGAAGTGGCCGATAAGATACTGGACCGGGTTGCCGGGTTGCTGAAGAAAG
>Ga0182011_10005177_pt1 | contig 10301 bp, 13 predicted proteins | sample 711E1DmetaG_FD_120481 | JGI IMG/M metagenome (GOLD analysis project Ga0182011, IMG submission 120481) | Permafrost microbial communities from Stordalen Mire, Sweden - 711E1D metaG | ecosystem: Environmental > Terrestrial > Soil > Wetlands > Permafrost | place: Sweden: Stordalen | collected...
CGATGAAGCGGAGAGCAGAGATCGGGCTTGCACCGGCAGACACCCATATCGGCGAGGAGCGGCACCGTATTATCCGCACGTTCGGCGGGAATGACAAGGTTCGCGCCCTGCGGGCAATGTTTGCAAATGTCACCAATCCCAAGACCGGTGAGACCAGAAAAGCAAAGATCGAAAATGTGGAGAAGAACACGGCAAACCCGAACTACGTGCGCCGGAACCTGCTCACCAAGGGTGCAATCATCAAGACCGAGCTTGGAAGCGCCCGCATCATGAGTCGCCCGGGCCAGGACGGTATCATCAACGCACTGTTACTCGGATAACCAATATCATACAACACTTTTTTCCCGCGTAGTAAGGGGATTTTTTTTATTCTTCGTAACCCCTGTCTCCGGGTACCCGTGTCAGCAATCTTTTTTCTTTCAGAGTCGCTAATTGTTTAACTATGCGGAGGATCTATTATCGTTTCCCCCAGCGGGTGGATCTCTCGTTTGCCATGGGCATGCCCTTTAACGAGACATTGAACTATATCGCCGGCCTGGACAACGAGGAATCTACCAAGACTACCGGAAAGGAACTGGTAAAGGTTAAATTAAAAATACGGATCGCCATTGACCGGGCTACGTTCGGAGATGTCACGCCTGACGTACTCCGGCCGGGAGTGATAACCGAAGCCGCGGATCTGCAGGTCTCTGTACTGGCACTAGCCCTGCGCGGGGGCAGCAAGGTTCCGATTGCCAATGATATCTTCTATCTCCGCCTTACGGACCAGGTATCGCGGACGGATATCGATATCGCCAAGGAAGGACACGGCGAAGGCCTTGATGCCCTTGATATGAAAAATATTCTCCTGGGTGCCAAGAAGTGACCCTCCGGCTTGCCGTTGCTGCCCCGTTCAAGCATACCCGGAAGACCGGGATGCGCAAGAACGAGCTCGTGTATTATTACGCACTCGACCGGAAGTGGATGAGCACCGAGCAGGCGAATCTGCTCCTGAAACGGGCAGAAGAGGAGGGGATTCTTGGCATTGAAAACGGCCTTTATTCCCCGCGATTCGATATTGCCACTCTGACCCTTCCTGTCGGGTTCAAACCGAGTTCCGGCATCTTTGAACGCCATGATCCCGTCCAGGACCTGATCGGGAGGATAGCACGGGCCAGGTCCCTTGAGGAAACGGATATCGTTGCGGAGATGAACCGGATCATCCGGGAAAATTACGATACACACCTCCTTCCGTCCGCCGCACTGGTCGTACTTGCAAAAACCCACGGAATACCTTTTGATGATCTTCTGGATGCGCTCAAGTGTGCGGCGAAAAAGTAAACGGTACGGCATTCACGCCTGAACAGGAAGATTTTGCAGGGAAAACAATCCTTCACGGGATAACAAAGTATTTTGCTGATTTCTTTTTTACATATCTTCATTCATCTGATCTAAGGGAGAATCATGAGAAGACGAAAAGATCCTTTTGAGAAACCGTGGGTGATCATCGCTGCGGTTATCGGTATCATTGTAGTAATTGTTATTGCCCTGTTCTTTTTCATGGGCAGCGGGTCACCAGCCCCGGCAGGGACCTCCGGCCAGCAGCCTGCAACCACATCAATAAATCCCTCTGCCGAACAGACCATTGCGGTCGGGGTAGCCCCGTCAGTGATAAAGACACAGGTACCGGTAACCCTTCCGCAGGAGGGCGTTTTTGTCAAGGTCAGTTATCTTGGCGGATTTTCCGGCACGTACGGCATGGTGGGCAATATGACGACCGTGGGGAACTCGGGCGACCGTGTCTTTGTCATTGAAAATGCGACAGGTGTTGTGTCAGCCACATTCCACAAGGAAGACTCTTCCAAGCATGAAATTGATGTTGAGATCTGGAAGGATGGTAAAGCACAACAGGTAGCAAAGAACACCTCATCGTTTGGTGTGGCAAGCGTTACCTATACGGTATAATATCTTTTTTTCCTTACCCTGCATACGGTGGCTCACCGCCGGACAGGAAAGCACGTACTCTTTAAAAAGAAATGAATCCTGTACCTGATGGGTGTCCAAGAAACTGCCGGGACGCCCTGTTTGATGTTCGGCCGGGGGTATCGTAATAACGGGGTTCTGGCTTTTACTGTGTGTTAAAGGATACCGGTCCCGCCCTGTACCGGGAATACGGAGAAAATTCTAAAAAAGATATATTATTTTCTGACTTTTGACTTCTTCTCTGCCTTCTTCTCGCCTTCTACCTTCGGGAAGAGCTCTTCGAGCGTCTTTTCACCGTATGTCGTGACCTGCGCATTGATCTGGACAAAGTCCTGGGTGATCTCACTTGACCGGATGGTCTTTCTCCGGCGTTCTCCGTCCATGGACGGGTGGAACCCTATACCCCCGGCAAGGAGCAGTTTCTTGCGTCCAGCTCCCGGCAGACCTTTCTTCGCGGTGGTCCCGGTCCTGTCGGATCCACCGGTTATAAGGATTTTATACCCTGCAAGCCCGAGGGTTCCTGCATCAATCTCATCACCGATACGTTTCCCGACGATAGCACCTGCGGCACCGCCACTGGCGTCCACATTATAAGCGCGACCGCTTTTCGGGTCTGATACTACGATTTTGAACTCGACCATACGTGTCTGCTCCTTATTGGTAATCTCTTAAATAACCCCTGATATTCCGGGTTTTTTCACGTCTCCGGCTGTCGGCAAATCCGCCTACACATGAGAAGTATCTATTTAATTATACCGGTACGCTATTAAACCCTCGCGTCCCCCTTGGACCCTGCCCCGGGATATAAAAAAATGCTCATTTGCCCCAGAAGGGATCCGCCTTTCGCTTCATGGTCGTGAACTCGGCGAGGATCTCCTGCGTGCTGGTGTTCAGCGTCTTGACCATCTCCCGCTCGAGCACTTTAATGTGGCGCTCAGGCACATCTACATAGAGGTCGTCTCCCACGCTGACCTGCCGCCCTACGGTTGCACCCTCGATAGAGATGGCGACTTCGAGACCGGGATCCGCTTCGCGTATCGACTCCTGCCGGAGCTGCATGGTCTTGAGGTGCCCCACTTTCTTACCGTCCAGCTTGATCAGATCCACATCACTTCTGAGTTTCCCGCCCAGCACACGTACTCCTACGACAGCCGGGTTGCTCTGGCGGAATACACAGTCGGGCAGGAGTCGGATCTTTGCCGGCATCACGACATGTTCGAACCGCTGCTTCTCCTGCAGGCGTTTTTGTTCATCGCGCCACGCCACGTACTGGTCGATCAGCTGGTAGATAACCCGCCCCTCGAAGACTTTGACCTGCGTATAGAGCGGATCTTTAATCATATCGGCAGCATCGGGAAGGATCGGGGTATTGAAGGAGAGGAGGACGCGGAACATCGGGTTCTTGACCGTTTCGGTCTCGATCAGGTCAAGCCGGCTCACCGGCCCGACTTCCGCCCGCATGACCCCGATCTCCTTCCCCTCGAGCTCCTTGCAGAGCGCTTCAAGGGCTCCTATGGTGTCCGCCTTGATCGCGATCCCCTCATCGGAGAGGTTGACATGGATCTCGGTCATCTCTTTCCGGATCCGTGCCTCGATTTCCTCACGGTTGTTCCGGATAACGAAGAACGGGGAGCCGGCGATGACGCCTTCAAGGTTCGGGGCGGTGACCTTGACCCCCGATGCTGCGGCAACCGATTTCACCCGCTCGAACCGGTCCTCGACCAGGATCTCCTTCATGGGCCGGGGCTTCAGGAGCGACCGCACCTTAGTCACCACGACATCCCCCTGCGTGGCAACCGCGATCTCATCCCCGATCGCAAGGGTCCCGTCGTACAGGATCACGTCGAGCGTTGTCCCAAGGCCCCGTTCCTCCTTGACCTCGAGCACGGTCCCGGCGCCGGGCCCCTCGACCGAAAGTTTCAGCTCGTCACCCATATACCGCTGGGCAAGCCCGATCATGATGAGAAGCAGGTCGGGTATCCCTTCACCGGTATGGGCACTGACCGGCACGATCGCGAGGTTCCGCTGGAAGTCCGAGACCCGGTCGAACCGGTCTGCGGAAAAGTCCAGCTCCGATAATTTCCCCACGATCTCGTAGGTCTTGTTCTCGACATCGCCTTTCACCCGCTCGTTCTGTTTGGCGAATGTTGAAAGGAACGACTCGTTCTCGTTCACTCTCCAGCCATGGATCCGGTCTATCTTGGTTGCAGCAATGACGAATGGCGTGCGGCAGTTCCGCAGGATCTGGAGCGCCTCAATGGTCTGCGGCTGGAACCCCTGGTTGATATCCACGACAAGGATTGCCATGTCGGCAAGCGCCCCTCCCCGGGCCCGGAGCGTGGTGAACGCGTGATGGCCCGGAGTATCGATGAAAAGGAGGCCGGGGATATTAATCGGCATTGTTCCCATCGTGCCGCTCATGCTCCGGATCGCGTCAATGGGGACGATGGTCGCACCGATATGCTGGGTGATTGCCCCTACTTCCGAACTGACGACCGATGACCCGCGGATTCGGTCCAGAAGGGATGTTTTCCCGTGGTCCACATGTCCCATGACACAGACAATCGGCGTCCTGATCTTCGGGTTCTCCGCCATCTCTCACCCCTCCGTATGTTCCCGCTCTGAAGACGTGGATTATCAGATACCCCGTTTCCCGGTGCAGCGGCAGGTACCGTACCGCGCTTTATCGTTTGGGAATTGTGTTCAGAGCCACCTGATATGTAATGGATGCCCGATCCTATTAATCATCGCCTCATGGTGCAGGGAACCCGGCACCACGAATGCTGTCCCACTCCGCCCTCAACGCTATGGCCGGGCACGGATACATTAATCAGAGTCCGGTACCAATGTAAAAAGGACATCTGCCAGGGTAGGGTAGTCTGGTTATCCTAAGGGGCTGTGGATCCCTCGACCCGGGTTCAAATCTCGGCCCTGGCCTTTCTTTTCTCATCCGGACGTTTCTGGCATTCCTGAACTGGTAATGCCGGCGCTTCGGGCGGGATTTGTTGTATCCGGTACAGCAGCCTTATGTAGTTGTACCCGGTAACCGGTCTTTCGTGGACTCACTCACCCATGCGCTGACCGCTGCCCTCATCGCGTATGCTCTTCATCTTCCGCAGGTACTGCCATTCTTCATACTGGGTGCTGTCATCATTGACGTGGATGTCCTCTTTTCCTTTATCTCTGACCGCCACCCGTCTTTGTACCTCTTCACCCATGGCGGCATCACCCACAGCATTACCGGTGTTGTTGTCCTCTCTGTCATCGCATGGACAACGGCAATCTCCGTTCTGGCAACCGGATTTGGGCACCCCCTCCTTCCGGTGCCTGCAGCCTCCGCGTTTGCAGCAGTCCTTGCCGGAGCACTTCTTCATATCGGCTTCGATATCCTTGCCGTTCCCGGACTCCCGCTCCTTGCGCCTTTCTCGGACAGGAAGTATACGGCCGGTCTCCTTCCCGGGCCCAGCATTTTCCTCATGGCGGAAAGCCTCTTCTTCCTGATCTGGATGAGTCTTGGGGGGATCGATCTTTCCGCTATGGCACTCATGTATACAGCGGTTTTCGCTGCTTTTATTACTGTCCGGCTCGCAGCGTTCTGCATTGTCCGCACAGCCCTGCACGGAAATGGCCGGGCTGTTCCGACCATAAATCCTCTCTGCTGGCTGGTAATCGGCGAAGTTCCGGATGCTTGGACGGTGGCAGAATACCGGATCGGGAAGGGGTTGGGGGACATGGAATATCTGATGAAATACCGGTCAACGAGTGCTGAAGAGATTACAGCGTTTCTTATAATGCCGGAAGTCCGGCGGGTTTTGTTCCACTCGTACCTGGTGACCACGGAGAAGGTGGGGGATGTGATTGTCTTTTCAGACCCGCTGCGGGAGTCCAGGTGGATATTCTATCCCCCGCATTATGCGAGGGTCTGCATTCACCTGCCGGATCCATCCGGCCTGTAAGATCAGTCCAGTAAATCCCTCAAGTCAAGCCCGGCATACGAAGTAATTTCCCGGACAAGGGAAGGATCGGGACATGGCTGTTCGTACCTGTTCAGCCAGACAGCATGCATTCCATATGCAGCTGCAGGAAGGATATCGATGTTCCAGGAATCTCCCACATAAACGGATTCTTCCGGCTCCACGTTCGCCTTCATGAATGCGGCTTCAAATATCCTCCTGTCCGGTTTTTTATAGCCGATTTCCTCAGAAATGACAAGGGTGTCGATGAGCGGGGAGAGCCTGCATATCGCGATCTTTTCTTCCTGCAGATCCCTGAACCCGTTCGTGATGATCCCGATGGTTACATCTTCCCGTAATGATTCCAGCAGTTCCCGGCCCCCCGGCACAGCCCTCCGGTTCTTCCGGTATGCGGCATCATATTGCTGGACCGTTTCCGGAATATCTGCAGGAGCAAGGGTGACGCCGAATCGGGTGCAGAGAGTACGGATCCGCTGGGTCATCGCATCATAGAGGGAGATCTCACCGTCAAGGACCTTTTCGAAGTTTGCCCAGATCAACTGCTCATGCACGGTTTCCATGTCCCTGATATCCACTGGTGATAGTACAGGGTGCATGGCTTTGAGCGCCAGGAAACCGCACCTGCGGCTCCACTGGTGATCAAAAAGCGTATCGTCCAGATCGAAAAAGACGGTTTTTATCATGGAATTTCTGGTATGATCTACAGATCCTGTGTTGTGCAGGTAAAAAAGACCAGAAGATCAGGTATTCCTCCGGTTCCTGTCTCCAGTTTTCATAACAGGATACGCAATGGTCCTTTCCCGTGGATTTACAGAAGTCCGGCAATTCTTGCCATGATTACCACAGATACGAGCCAGACCCCGTATGACCCGATGATACTTGCCGTAACATTATACCGGCCCAGCAGCAGGTACAGGGATATGAGAAAGAGGGCAGTCGGGACGAGAAACACGACTGATCCCAGTACCAGGGCCTGTGTCCGCTCCTGCGTTGCATGCATACTGGTGAACAGGAACGCAAGCGTCGTGATGATCGGCGCGACAGCAAGGATCCCGCCATATTTCGGATCAATGATTTCGGCGATCCAAGTAGTTCCGGCAACCATGCTCCCTCCTGCAAGGAAGATGAGGAGCAGGTAGAAGAGTTCCATTACCAGATCCGGTGCACCCGCTGAACGTAAAAAGGATCCCGGTATAGTGCTTTTTTGTGCATTGAGCACCAAAACTGTACAATATATTCGGCAGGCTGGTTGCAACCCGCCGGCCTTCATCCGGAGTTGTCCAGATCTCTATGCCAAAGAACCATGTTTCGGAAAACGGTTATGTCCATGGCTATTCAGCACGCGAATCGGAGCGGCTCGCTGACCAGGCTCAGACGCTGACCGAGCTTCTTCACCATGACACCCACTACCCCGCGGGTTCCCGGGTGCTCGAAGCCGGCTGCGGCATCGGCGCACAGACGGTAATCCTTGCACGGAACAGCCCGGGAGCACTGATTACCTCCATCGATATCTCAGAGGATTCCCTGAAACGGGCGGAAGAAAAGGCCCGCCGGGAAGGGATCACGAACGTGGAGTTCCGGCAGGGAGATATCTTCCACCTCCCGTTTGAGCCGGAGAGTTTCGACCATATCTTTGTCTGCTTTGTGCTGGAGCATCTCGCAAATCCACAGCGTGCTCTGGAGCAGCTCCGCCCGCTCCTGAAAAAAGGCGGGACCATCACCGTGATCGAGGGCGATCATGGCTCCACCTTCTTCCATCCTGAGAATACGGATGCTCACCGGGCAATCGATTGTTTAGTGGAACTCCAGCAGCAGATGGGTGGCAATGCCCTGATCGGGAGGGAGCTCTACCCCCTCGTCTCCGGGGCGGGGTACTGTGATGTCCTGGTATCACCGCGGATGGTGTATGTCGACTCTTCCCGTCCGGCGCTCGTGGAAGGGTTCACAAAACTGACATTCACCGCTATGGTAGAGGGAGTCGGCCCGGAAGTTGAGAGGCAGGGAATTATGAGCCCGGATGCGTGGAAGCGGGGCATTGCCGCACTCTATCGCACTGCTGATGAGGATGGGGTTTTCTGTTATACGTTCTTCAAGGCGATCGCCAGGAAATAATTCAGGAGGACCCATGAAGATCTCCGTCATCCTCGCCCACCCTCACCCGGGCTCCTTCAACCACGCGATAGCTGATGGGGCGGCAGACATGCTTCTGAAATCCGGTTATACCGTTACCATCCACGACCTTTACCAAGAGCAGTTCGATCCACTGCTCCCGTATAATGAGATCCCCCGCGATGCGGCTCTCCCCCCGGAAATTGCTTTGCACTGCCGGGAGATCGCAGCAGCGGACGGGATCGTCTTCGTCCATCCTGACTGGTGGGGAATGCCCCCCGCAATCCTGAAAGGCTGGATTGACCGGATCCTCCGCCCGGGTGTTGCCTACCGGTTTGCTGAAACGGATGCAGGTGAAGGCATACCTGTGGGACTTCTCGCTGCAAGGGCTGTACTGGTTTTCAACACGTCCAATACTCCTGTGGAACGGGAGCAGGAGGCCTTTGGGGATCCGCTCGAACGGATCTGGAAGGACTGCATCGTCTCCTTCTGCGGGGTGCCGCTCTTTCACCGGAGAATGTTCAGCGTTGTTGTCACCAGCACGGAGAAGCAACGGAAGGCCTGGCTTGACGAGGTACGGGAGATCACCCGGAATACGTTTCTACCTGTAAGTTCTCATCTCTTTTTAGATTCGACACGAGAAGGAGGATACCCCCCGGGGTGAAGTTCTGACTAACCCCTTTTTTGTGCACGCACTTTCGCACCGTGCGTCCCGTTTCTTTTTCCCTTTCTCTTCCATCTTTTATTCTGGAGATATTCATGGACAAAACTACAAGGACAAGCGAAATTGAGACTATGATCAGGGAGATGAACCGGTGCTGGACTGCAGGATGGCATGAAGAACAGTTCCGGCAGCATATCCACCCGGACGCCGTTGCTATCGTACCGACAACACCCGGGCGGCTTGAGGGGCAGGACGCCTATGTTGCCGGGTGGCGGGGGTTTGCCGAGGCGGCAGTGATCCACGAATGGAAAGAGACCGATTATAAGGTGCAGATCTATGCCGGGGGGAAATGTGCCGTGGCCACGTACTTTTTCTCGATCTCGTTTGCCATCGGGACAGAAACGCAGACCATGCAGGGCCGGGATATGTTCTTCCTTGTGAAGGAGGGACGGAAGTGGCTCGTTACCGCCGACCAGTTCTCGCCGGAAGTCCCGCAGGCGGGCCCTGCCTTATCATGAGCAGGCCCGGCAATTCCTGCCGGTTTAAAATGTTGAAGGATGCATAGTATCGAAAGAGATCCCATGGATACGATCATTATCGTCGGTTATATCGCCGGCACTCTCACCACAATCTCCTTCGTACCCCAGGTAGCCCGGGCATGGAAACTCAGGGAAACGCGGGACCTGTCGTTTGCGATGCTCCTGCTCTTTGCGATGGGTGTCCTGCTCTGGACCCTTTACGGGGTCTGGATCGGTTCAATGCCGATCATTGCGGCAAATATAATCACGTTCATTCTGATCCTTGTCCTGCTCTGGATGAAGATCAAATACCAGTGATCTTTTTACCCGGTGTCCGGGATACCTGTCCGAAACAGCATTCTCTTTAGGAAAAAATTAAAAAAAAGAAAAATTATCTGAGGAATGTTTCAGTCCTGGAGGAGCACAAGGCATCCGGCGATCTTGTCGTGGAGCCCCTGGCGCTTTTTTGTGAACCCGATCATCAGAAAACCAATGAAGATGATCAGAGCCGAGACGAATTTGGCGAAGTGCCGGAGGGTGACGCGGGCGAAGGTGGGCTTGTTCCCGTTCATATCGGTAACCACGATGCGCATCAGCAGTTTCCCGGGTGTTGCCTGGCTGCGGGAAGACTCGAACCCGCCGAAGTACAGCCAGGGTATAACGATGAGGACCATGCCATACGCGGCGATGATTGATCCGAGGAGAGCGGCCATCGTTCCTTCGGTGGTCAGCTGGTCAACGGCCACATGCTGGACGAAATAGAAATACGAGTTCTGGATACCCCGGGTCAGGCCGAGCACAGCCATCGCGACAAGGTCGAAAAGAACAATAATGATGAAATCGACGATGAACGCGACAAACCTCCTGCCAAGACCTGCATAGACCCCGATATCCGGCCCTTCCTCCTCTTCGGGAGTGATGGCAGGACTTGCCGGGACAGAACCGATATCGGCTCCGCACCACTGGCAGAATTTTCCGGAAGCATCAGTCTCTTTTCCGCATTTAGGACAGAACATTCCCTTATACTCCTGATATGTAAAGTTAATCCGGGTGTCCTTTTTAATTTAACTGTTC
>Ga0182011_10005178_pt1 | contig 10301 bp, 7 predicted proteins | sample 711E1DmetaG_FD_120481 | JGI IMG/M metagenome (GOLD analysis project Ga0182011, IMG submission 120481) | Permafrost microbial communities from Stordalen Mire, Sweden - 711E1D metaG | ecosystem: Environmental > Terrestrial > Soil > Wetlands > Permafrost | place: Sweden: Stordalen | collected...
GCGCCTTGATCGGCGCGGCGTCCGGGTGGTACAAGCGCTTCCTTGGGATGACCTCCGGGCCGAGGACGTCCTCCAGGTCGGGTAGCGGGAAGTCGGGTAGCGGACGAACGGCTCAGCGCCGCCGCCCCGCCAGTCGGAGCTAATACGGCCGCGGCCGGGGCTCCTCGGCCGAGACGGACCTCAGCCGAGACGGACCTCAGCCGAGACGGACCTCAGCCGCGGCGCATGCCGCTGTATCCGAGCGCCCGCACGCCTTCCAGTCCGGAGCGGCCGGCCTTCCGGCCGGCCGCCAAAGCGACGGACCTCCCGGTCCGTCGCTCCACCTCGGGGAGTGGCTTGATGTCGCGTGCGATCACGTTCACGACGTTGGCCTCGCGCTGCAGCGTGCCGTCCACGTAGAGCAACGCGTGGCGCCGAACGACTCCACGCAACCTGGCCCACGCGTCGGGCCAGAGAGTAACGTTGACCATGCCCGTCTCGTCTTCCAGGGCCAGGAACACCGTGCCGCGGGCCGTCATCGGGTGCTGGCGGGTTACCACCAGGCCGCCGAGGCGGACCGGTCCTGGGCGCCGATCCGCCAGCGATGCGTTGGTCACTGCTCCGAGGCGGTTCAGCGCGGGGCGGAAGAGCGAGACCACTTGCCGGCGGGCGTCGAGCGATAGAACCGCATACGAGTCGCCGAGCCGCTCCCGCTCGGTCAGCGGGGGCAGTTCCGGAGCGGGCGTCGGCGGAAGCCGCAGGTCCAAAGGTCGCGCGGCCCCGCGTCCGCCGACACCGGCGGCGCGGCGACCCCGTCCCCCGGCCCGGATCCGACCGGTGGGAGTCGGGCTCCCTCCGTCCATCCGGCTCAAGCCGTCCTTTTGCCGTTCGACCGTTCGACCGTTCGCCGTTCTCCCTCGTGTCGCGCCCATCACCTCTCTGAGCTGCCACAGGAGTTCGCGCCGCGGCCGGCCCAGCGAGTCGAGCGCGCCGGCCCGGATGAGGCGTTCGATGACCTCCTCGGGGAGCTCCGTTCGGGCCACGACGTCCGCGAGAGTCGCATAGGGGCCGCGGTCGAGTTCCGCGTCCAGGCGCTCGGCGTGCTCGTCACCGATCCCCTTCACCAGCTGGAGTCCCAGCCGAATCCCATAACCGGTGGCCTGCTCCGGCGTCCAGCGTCGGCGCGACTCCTCCGACGGCACGACACACCCGGACGAGTCGACGGCCCGCTGCCTTGCAAGGCCCACCCACTCCGTCGACGTCTTGTAGGTGGAGGCGTTGACGTCCACCGGCAGGACCGCGACGCCGTGGCGCCTGGCGTCGTTGATCAGCACCTCCACCGGATAGAAGCCCATCGGCTGGGCGTTGATCAGGCCTACCGTGAAATGGGCCGGGTAGAAGAGCTTCAGGAATGCCGACTCGTAGGCGGTCCGCGCGAAGGCCGCGGCGTGGCTTTTGGCGAAGCCGAAGCTCGCGAAGGCCGCGACCCGGCGGAATAGCTCCTCGGCCTGCTCGTCGGTCAGGCCGTTGGCGGCGCGGCAGCCGTCGACGAAACGCTGGTGGAGCTTCTCCATTTCCTTGCTCGAGCGCCACGTCCCCATCGCTCGCCGGAACCCGTCCGACTCGCCCGCACTGAAGCCCGCGACCGTGATGGCGATCTGCATGACCTGTTCCTGATACAGGATCACGCCGAGGGTTTCGCGCAGGACCGGTTCCAGGCTGGGATGGAGGTACGTGACCGGCTCGAGACCCTGGCGGCGGCGCAGGTACGGATGCACCGCGTTGCCCTGGATCGGCCCCGGCCGGATGATCGCGACCTCGACCACCAGATCGTCCAGGTTGGCCGGGCGCGACTTGGGGAGCGTCTGCATCTGGGCCCGGCTCTCCACCTGGAAGACGCCGACCGTGTCCGCGGCCTGGAGCATCTCGAACACTTCCGGGACGTCTTCCGGCAGCCGATCGAGGTCGACCGTGGCGGCGCAGTCGCGTTCGATCAGCCGGAGCGTTTCGTCGATGGCGGCCAGCATGCCCAGGCCGAGCAGGTCGAGCTTGATCAGCTTGAGCGTCTCGACGTCGCGCTTGTCGAACTGGACGACGACACGGTCCGGCATGGTGGCTCGCTCCAGCGGCGCGATGTCGATCAGCGGCGCGGCGGTCACGAGCATGCCGCCGGAGTGGATGCTGAGGTGGCGCGGGAAGCCGTCGATGCGGGCACAGAACGCCAGCCAGCGCTCCCAGTGAGGAAGGCCGGCCGTGGAGCCACGACGGAGCTCGGGCGGCATCGGGGGTTGGGGCTGGACTCTGGCCACGCTCGAATGCGGCTCGGGCCGGACGATCCGGAGCGCGCCGGGGGTGGCGGACGAGCCGACCTCCGCGGCCAACCAAACGATGCTCGCCGGGGAGTCTCCGGGGCCGCCCTCGTCGTCCGACGCCGCCGGTGGCTTTCGCGCCAGGCGACGCTCATGCTCCGTGGCCGACCCGCCGCCGATCCGGCTGCCGCGAGGGTGATTGAGCTGCCCCATTCGATCGGTCAGGCCGTGCTCGGTCGTCGTTTCGGCCGCGTCGACGGCCTCCACTTCTCGCTCGACGGTCTCGGCGAAGAACTGGCCGAAGCCGCCGTCCGCCTCGAGGTCCCGCCGGACCATGACCGAGTCGTAGGTTTCGAGCGCCTTCGCGACCCGATCGACGAGCGGCCGCGGGAACCCCAGCGCGTACCCGACTTCCCGAACCGCCGACCTGGCCCGATACGTGACCAGGTTGCAGACCATGCCGGTGTGCTCGGGGCCGTAGCGCCGGTAGACGTATTGGATGACTTCCTCCCGACGTTCCGATGAGAAGTCGATGTCGATGTCGGGATAGCTCGTTCGACCTTCGTTGATGAACCGTTCGAAGAGCAGGTTGTGCCGGATCGGGTCGACTCGGGTGATGCCCAGCACATAGGCCACGATCGAATTGGCCGCGCTGCCCCGGCCCTGGGCCGGTATTCCGCCTTCGCGGGCGAACCGCATCAGGTCCCAGCAGATCAGGAAGAACTCGGCCAGGCCGGTCTTCTCGATGACATCCAATTCATGGGCAAGCTGCTTCACTACCGGCGACGAGATGGGGTGATACCGGCGGCGGGCGCCTTCGTGACACAGTTCCTCCAGGTACGAAAACGGCGTGTGCCCCTTCGGGACGGGAAAGCCGGGAAAGCGATAACTCTCGAAACCGAGGTCGACCGAGCAGCTGGCGGCCAGCTCACCGGCGTTACCGATTCCCTGCGCCCAGGCAGCCGATGTACCGGCGTTTGCGCCCGGCTCGACGGAAAGACCGCCGTCATCGGGGAGCGGCGACAACACGCCCCGTGGCGGCAACGCCCCGGGGCGCATCGCCGTCAACTCCACGCCCGATTTGAGATACGACTCTCCGTCCGGCCGCCGCAGATCGCGCAACTCGTCGAGAGTGCGGCCGTGGCGGATCGCCGTCAGGACGTCCTGCATCTCGCGGCCCTCTGGGTACGCGTAGTGGACGTCGTTCGTGACCACGACCGGCAGGCCGAGCTCCCCGGCAAGGGCCGCAGTCTCCGACACGAGCCAGTCGTCGTCGGGGAGCAGGTGATGCTGCAATTCCAGGAAGAACGCGGCCGTGGCCGGGGAGTCGAGGCGCGGCCGGCGGGCGGCGAAGAGGCGGGCGTAGCGCTCGGCCACCGCCCGCGCCCCGACCCTGTCGCCGACCCGCAGCCGCCGAGCTATCTCGCCCTCGCGACAGCCGGACAGCGCCACGAGACCCTCCGTATTCTCGGCGAGGAGCGCGTGGCTGAAGCGCGGCATCGACTTGGTCCCGGCCAGATTCGCGCGGCTGACGATCCGGCAGAGGCTGCGGTATCCGGCCGCGTTCCTCGCCAGCAGCACCAGGTGCGGACCGCGCTGCCCCTCCCCGATGCCACGCAAATCCTCCTTCACGGGGTCGCGATGGCCGGGGAGTCTGGCACGGGCAGGTCGGGGCCGGGCGGGGAGACCTTCTCCGCCGGGCGCGGCACCGGGGAGTGGCTCCGCTCCCGCCAGGGAGCGGCCGCTCCCCGCCCCGTGGCTCGAGCGCCGTGGCCTGCGCCCAGGAATCACAACCCCCGCCGGATCCGCCACGGCCACGTCGGCCAACTCTATCTCTACGCCGATGACCGGCCGCAGCCCCGCCTCCTGGGCAGCGGCCGCAAAGCGGACCACGCCGTACAGACCGTTGTGGTCCGTGACCGCCAGCCCGGACAGCCCCAGCTCGACGGCACGCGCAACCAGCTCATCCGGTGCGGATGCGCCATCGAGAAATGAGAAGTGCGTGTGGCAGTGGAGTTCTGCGTAGGCGGTCAATCGGATCCTCGGCTTGGGTCAGTCGTAGAGGCGCTCGAGGTGCCAGGTGCCGTCGATCCGATCGAGATACACGAGTGCCAGCCAGTTCCCGCCGGCGACCTTGAAGTAGTCGCGGGCGATCGGCTGGCTCCACCAGCTCTCGTCGACGCGCCATCGATTGCAGACCTCGACACGCTCGAGGCGGCCGTTCCAGCGGAAGGCAACGAGATCCCCGTTCGAGCCGAGCTCGACGTCGATCGATGGATGCTCGCGCAGCAGCCGCGTCATGGCGCCGACCTGCGGCGCGCCGGACAGCCGGCAGTGGCGCGAGTGGCGCGCGCCGGACCGGGAGTGGCAGCGCCCGTGGCGCGGCCACCTGGAGTGGCGCCGGCCGCCGCTCCGGCCGAGCCCGACGCCGGGCGCCAGGTCCAGCGTGACTCGGCCAGGGTCGCCTCCGAATCCTCGATGTCCATCCAGCCGACCCGATCCTCGCCGAAGCGAAGGCCGAGTCTGGCGAGCTGCCAGCCGAGCCGACCCGTTCTACCCGTCTGCGGCGTGAAGAGGGAGAGTTGAGTGCCCGCGGCCGGCGCCACGTCGCCGAGTTCCAGGTCCACTCGCGATACCGGCGCACGAGGTGGCGCGGCCTCCAGGCGAGCGATCAGCAGGCGCTCGATGGCCAGCCCCTCGGACGTTGGCTCGGGCAGGGGCTGGTCGATCGTGATCGATTGCGGAACGCCGCCGGCGGAGAACGAGAGATCCAGCTCGAGGGTCAGCCGGGCCCGAGCCGTTGCCGCACCGCGGGCTTCGAGCTGATCGCCGAAAGCCGCGGCCAGCCGGTGCAGGACGAAGCGCAAGCCCTCCACGTCCGACACGGGCGGGTCTATGGGCAGAGCCATCGCCATTCGCTCCGGCGCACGGTACGGCCGGAACGGATCCGTTTCCTCTCCTCGGGCCCGGGCATGCAGCCACTCGCCCTCCGGCCCGAACCGGGCCACCAGCGCCGAGCGCGGCAACTCCGCGACCTGGCCGATGACGCGCAGCCCGAACCGATCGAGGCGGGCCCGCACCTTCGGATCGCGGCTCAGCATGGCGGCGGGGAGCGGCGCGAGGAAGGTCTGGTCGGCGCCCGGCTCGACGACGTGGAGTGGGACGGCGCCGGGCGCGTCGGCCGCGGCGCCACTTGGCGAGGCCACGGCGCCACGTGGCGAGGTCACCGGGCTACGGAGCAGCACCGAGCCACTCCCCGGTTCCGCGCCACTCCAGCCACTCCCCGCCTTCCCCGCCAGAGCGGCCGCTACCGCAGCCGCGAATCGCATCCCGCCGATCCCGGCCAATGGCGGCCCGGGCAGGAGCACCGCCAGCGATTCCCCCATTCGGCCGACCGCCAGCGGCTCCGCACCCCACAGCCGCTCGAGGCCGTCGAGCTGGACCTCGACCCGTCCAAAACCCGGGTGCGTGGCGTCGGTCTCGGCCGCAATGCCGGGGCTGAAGCCGGCCAATCGATCGAGCGCCGCCATCATGGCCGCTGCATCCGCCGCCGGGTTCGGGTCGAGGAACAGTGCCTCAGGCGCTAGCCTGTGAGCCGCCCCGAGCGGCATCCCCTGCCGGACGCCCAGCTCCAACGCCCACCGACTCGCGTCCAGAACGGGGCCGTCCGTCCACGGCTTGCCGCCCAGAACGATAGGCACCGCCTCGAATGGCTCGGAAGCTCTGCTGCGGGCCAAGCGAAGGAGGAGATGGGGCCAGTAGAGATGGAGAAGTCGCATCGTGATGAACCGGTATGGTCGCGAGAGGGAGGAGCGGCGACGGCCGAGCCGCCGAGACAGGAGCGTCCGGCCGGAAGCCCCCAGGCGGCGCTACTCCCCGAGCGACACCGACCAGCGGGCCCGCCACAGCCAGCCGGCCGACCCCCGGCGCGCTCTCTCGCAGAAGCTCGCCCCTCGCCAGGCAGGCATCGCGCAGCCCGCCCTCTGCGTACAAGATTCGCAACTCAGCCGCACGGCCCGGCGGCCCAAACCGGTCCCGCGTCACTCGGACCTCGGTCCGCTGCCCCACCACGTCCCGACCCAGCCGAATCCAGGCTCGGCGGCTCAGCTCCAACCTCAGCGCCGCGACTTGGGCGAGAGTCCCCGCCAGGGCGGAGGGAAGGCTCGGCGGCTCCAGAACGAGCAGCTGGACACCGGCTCGACGAGCCAGCGCAGCCAATCGGCCGAAACGCTCAGCCAGATTCGACGCCGAAATCCCGGCCACCAAAGGCCTGGTCGGCAGATCCAGCAGCAACAGGTCCACCGTTCGATCCTGGAGAAGCATTGCCGCCATCGCCAGCGCCTCCTCGAGCGAGTCGGGCGTCAGAACGACGAGCCACTCGAGCTGAACGCCCCGGGCCACGGCCTCGATCGGATCCAGGCTTCTGGCCAGATCCAGATACGCCGCGATCCCGCCGGCGGCCTGGGCCCCGGCCACGGCCTGCAGCGCGAGCGTCGTCTTGCCGCTGGTCCCATCGCCGTGCAGGGCAGTGGTCGCGGAGCGCGGCAGACCGCCCAACCCCAGGATCGCATCCAGGGCGCGAAAGCCGGTAGAAATGGCCCGATCCGACGCGGCCGGCAGACCGCCCGGCAGGCTGCCCGGCAGCACCTCCGGGTCGACATCCGGACTCGGCCGCGGGGCCACCGCCAGCGCCCCCACCACTTCGAATCTCCCTGATGGGAGAGTTGCGCCCCAGCGCGGAGCTGCCCCACCCCAGCGTTCCCGGAGGGACGCCAAAGCGGCCTGGACGTTCGGGGAAGGGGTCGTCATGGGATCCCAATACTAGAACATGCGTTCTATAAGTCAAGCCCCCGACCCGTCCGCCGCCGCTCGCTGAGGTGCCCCTACGCACCGCCCGGCGGCGCCGCCAGGCCAGAACCAGGGCCGCAAGTTGGTCTCGCGCTACGGGGATTTGCATTTGTCCAGATTGCCGGTGAGACGCCGCGGCGCCCCTGTGGGAGGCCTGGCCGGCTGGAGCCCAGTGTCGCTCGCCGCCTGGACGGCCGCCCATTCCTGACAGGAGGTGTCACATCGGTCGGCTACTCTCGACGCATCTACCGCTGCGTCCGGTCATCCGGCGGCCGCCCCCCGAACGAATGGGATAGCGGTACACTCCGTCACCTTCCGTCATCGCAGGAGCAGCCCACCTGTGCCCATTATCGAAGCGAGAGGGCTGACCAAGAAGTTCCGTCAGGCTGTCAAAGAACCCGGGCTGGTCGGCTCGTTCAAGCACTTCTTCAATCGCAAGTACAAGGACAAGCTCGCCGTCGACCACATCGACTTCAGCGTCGAGGCCGGCGAGTCCGTCGCATACCTCGGGCCCAACGGCGCGGGCAAGTCGACCACGATCAAGATGCTGACCGGCATCCTCGTCCCCACCTCTGGCAGCCTCATCGTGGACGGCCTCGTTCCACACGAGAAGCGCCAGCAGAACGCCCGAAGCATCGGCGTCGTGTTCGGCCAGCGGACCCAACTGTGGTGGGACATCCCCGTCGTCGAGTCCTTCAACCTGGCCCGCGACATGTACGAGATCCCGGTCAAGCGCTACCGGGACAACCTGGCCCAGTTCACCGAGATCCTCGGCCTGGCTAAGTTCATGAACCTGCCGGCGGCCAAGATCTCGCTCGGCCAGCGGATGCGAGCGGACCTGTGCATGGCCCTTCTCCACGACCCCAAGATCCTCTACCTGGACGAGCCGACGATCGGGCTGGACATCGCCGTCAAGGACCGCATCCGGCAGTTCGTCCGCAGCCGGGTCGAAGAGCGCGGGACAACGGTCATCCTCACCACCCACGACCTGGGCGACATCGAGGACATCTGCAAGCGGATCGTCATCATCGACAACGGCAAGATCATCCACGACGGCGACCTGGCCGCGCTCAAGGACAACTACGCCCGCGACCGGGTCATCCACTTCCAGCTGGCTCGACCGCCCGAATCGATGGCCCCCATCTGCGCCGGCCTACCGGCCTGTGAGCTGACGACCGACGGCCTGCGCCTGTCGGTCAGGTTCGATCGATTCAAGTTCGCCGCCGGCGAGATCGCCGCAGCCGTGATGCCGCACGTCGAAGTCGTCGACTTCCGCATCGACGAGCCCGAAGTCGAAGACCTGATCCGGAAGGTGTATCTGGGCCAGCTGAGCCTGTCGCCCGACGCGCCCGAGACGGGCGAGCTCGCGGGAGCCTGAGATGACCGGCTTGGGCAAATACCTGGCGATGGCGCGGACCTCGATCGAGATCTGGTTCGTCTACCGAACGACCTTCGTCCTGAACATGATCGGCTCGGTCTTCTACGTCTTCGCCATGTTCTACCTGTGGCAGACGATCTTCCTGGGCAGCCCGGGGGCGCTGGCCGGGTTCACGTGGCCGGAGATGAAGGCCTACCTGCTCGTGTCGTTTGTGCTCGGCTCGCTGATGCCCTGGTTCGCCGAATGGAACATGAGCATGGACCTCAAGGAAGGTCGCATCGCGATCGACCTCGCCCGCCCCATCGACTTCCAGGCCTCGCGCTTCGCTTCTGCCGTGGGCCCCGTCCCGCTCGAGTTCTGCTCGGCCGTTGCGGTCGGTGCCGTGGTGGCCTTCATGTTCGGCGGCATCGCGCTGCCCGCGGACGGCGCCCACGCCGCGGTCTTCCTGGTCAGCGCCGCGCTGGCCACGCTCATCAGGTTCGGCCTCGTCTATTGCGTCTCGATGACCGCCTTCTGGACGACCGGCACGGACGGCATAACGGTCGGCCGCATGGCGGTCCAGAACCTGTTGTCGGGGGCGCTGATCCCGCTGGTCTTCTTCCCGGACTGGCTCCGAGCGGTGGCGGCGGTGCTGCCGTTCCAGGGCATGATCTCGACGCCGGCGCTGACATACCTGGGCAAGATGGACGCTCCGACCACGGCGCTGATGCTCGGAGTCCAGGCCTTCTGGGCGATCGGACTTATCCTCCTCGGCAGGCTGGCATGGCGTGGCGCGCAGCGAGTGGTGACGATCAATGGCGGCTAGCGTCGCAAGCGGGTTTCGGTCGGCCCGCCGGCTCGTGTACCTCTACTTCCGCTGCCTGGGCCAGCAGATGAAGGCGATCCTCGCCTACGAAGCGGACTTCGTCGTGCTGCTCTTCTCCGCCGCGCTGGTCCAGATCACCGGCGTCTTCTTCATCTGGACGATCTTCCAGCGGATCCCCAGCATCAACGGCTGGACCTTCTGGCAGGTCGTGATGATGTACGCCCTGATCTTCGTGACCGAGGGCGTCGGCTCGCTCTTTTTCGAAGGGACCTGGCAGCTCTCGAACCTCGTCTACACCGGCAAGTTCGACCAGATGCTGGTTCGGCCGGTCTCGCCGATCGTCCAGGTGCTGGCCTGCGCCGTTGGCTTCAACGGCCTCGGGAACCTGGTAACCGGCTTCGTGCTGATCGGCATCAGCATGGCCAACGTTCCCGTGCCATGGACGCTGGGACGGCTGCTGATGCTGGCGATCCTGATCGTCAGCGCGGCCACAATCCGCGTCGCCATCAATCTGGGTTCCGCGGCTACGGCCTTCTGGATCAGCGCGCCGTGGAGCATGATCCCGATGTTCGTCCACCAGCTGGGCGAGTTCGCCAAGTACCCGATCACGATCTACTCGCTGCCCGTACAGGCGATGATCGTGATCGCAATCCCGTTCGCGTTCGTGAGCTTCTTCCCGACGGCGTGGGTCTTCGGCGTCGATGCCTGGAGCCTGCCGGGGCTGCTCACACCGCTGGTCGCCATTTACACCATGCTCATGGCGGTCACAATCTTCCGCGTAGGGCTGCGCCGCTACGAGAGCAGCGGCCACTGAGGCGGAACGGGGCCGTGGCGCGACTCCGTCGGACCGAGGTTCGGTGGGGCTCGTTCCGCACGCCCTATGCTAGACTCCCTGCTCGCGTGGGGATGTAGCTCAGCTGGAAGAGCACCGCGTTCGCATCGCGGGGGTCAGGGGTTCGAGTCCCCTCATCTCCACCAATCC
>Ga0182011_10005179_pt1 | contig 10299 bp, 9 predicted proteins | sample 711E1DmetaG_FD_120481 | JGI IMG/M metagenome (GOLD analysis project Ga0182011, IMG submission 120481) | Permafrost microbial communities from Stordalen Mire, Sweden - 711E1D metaG | ecosystem: Environmental > Terrestrial > Soil > Wetlands > Permafrost | place: Sweden: Stordalen | collected...
CACCTTCAAATCAGGATGTAGGGTCAGATGCAGGAAGCATAACCTTCAATGTCAGTTCAAATACCAGCTGGACAGTTTCTGATGATGCAGCCTGGTTGACGGTAAGTCCAACAAGTGGCAGCGACAATGGAACCTTGACTGCAACCTTTACAGCCAACACGTTGACCCCATCGAGGGTTGGGACCATTACAATATCAGGAACAGAAGTAAGTTCACAAATAGTTACAATTACACAATCTGAACCAACATTGGTCGAAACATTAGAAGATATAAAAGCATCTATCTATCCAAATCCGACTAATAACTATATTTATATAATATTTGATGGCACAATGGTAACAGATGTTTCTATTTCTGTTGTGGACGAATTGGGCAAATCTTATCATTATAATGAGTACAAAAGTGGTAATTTTGAGAAAGAAAGGATTATTGACATTACCTCCTTCAAAAGTGGTTTATACTTCTTACTCCTAAGGAGCAAAAACATTATCAAAACCTATAAAATCATTAAGAAATGAATTATTCTTTGTAGAAACTACATCATTATGATAACTGATTTAATCCTGATGTTTTCCACAAATGATTTCTTAGGTTTATATTTTAAGTTTTATTATAATAATTTATAAAATGTTTCACTTAACGAGCTGATATACTATTAATTCAGTAATTGTTTTTAATAAATTGCAGTGATAATAATTTGAGGCCAAAAGAGGGAAAAAGTTTGTGGCGGATTTTGCGAAATTTGTGGCGAATTTTGTGGCAGAGAACAGAAAACTCCTTGATAATCAATTGGTACTGAGAGTTAAAGGGCGGTGCGGACGGGACTTAAACACTTACTTCCACCAGAGCTAACTTTAAATATAAGGACTCAACCAGGCTCATAAAAAAAGTACACGGTTAGTATAAAAGTTATATACTAAACTATGTACTTCAAATTCCAGTTCTTCCGAAACCCTGTCGGGGTGATCCGACTCGAACAGACGACCCCTTGCACCCCATGCGAGTTTTATTAATTTTATTTATTCCTCTTATGAGTTATAAGTAGTACCGTTGCCTAAATAGCACTTTGGGGCTTATAGGTTAAAAGCACTAAAGTAGACCTGTTTTTTTATCAAGCAATAATTGAGCAGATTCATAAAAACAAAAAATCTGAAAGCATTGATAATTAACGCTTTCAGCTTTTATAATGCTTCTAAGAAGTGGTGCCACCAGAAATTGAACAAGCTAAGAGAATTAAGTGTAAATGATTTCAGATAATTAATTTATATAAAATACTTATTTTATATAAAATATTAGTGATAGGATAGGTTTGTAATTGCTATGTATGTTAAATTATAGTCTTCCCGAAATATGTATCATTTCTTTCTGGAATAACTTCTAACCCATGAATAATGATATCCACTTTTTGTTGAAGATTTCACACTTTTTGAATAAGGCGTCGCACCCTTTTTGGAGTAATAAACTTTTCCTGATTTAGTGGTGTGTTTATAGGGAGCCAGTTCACGTTCTGTTTTAGCTTTATGCTGTTCAATAGTTAAAAGTTCCATATTAGCTGGTGTATCAGACCCTCCTTCAAAAAGAGGCTTAATGTGGTCAATCTGATAACCTGAAGGATTTTTTTTTAATCCTTTGCTTTTAAGAAACTCTTTTTTTGCCGATTCACTTCTTTTAACCTTTAATTCACCTGTTAGTTTGTAAGTCTCTTGTGCAAAGATTGATACTGCACAAATCAGAAAGCCAATTATTAGTATTAGTCTTTTCATTATCACAAATTTACAATTTTATTTACTTTTTCTTCTAAGGTAATAGAATTGTCGATGTCGAATGATTGAGAATTGGATTTGGGTTTCTATTGATTAATAAAAAGATTACTTAATTTACATATGTATGATTTTTGAGAACAACATGATAATAATAGCACTTTGCATATATCTTTTTATTGGAATTGCACTCAATTTTATTGGCCCCGTAGCCAAAATTATTAGAAAAGAGATCTTAGACCTTAAAGATCCATCTCGTGTGTACATCTTCTATGACAAGCATATAGTAAGTAAGAGGAAGATTTTGGCCTTTGAAGTAGTCATACGATTACTAATTATATTGTTCTTTCCAATCGCTTACCTAGTTGCTTTAATAGATTATTACAGTGAATTAAAAAAGAAAAAGGCCTATAACACACAAAAGAAAATTGAAAAGACACAGAAACTTCAAGAAATAATTGATAATAAAGGTTTCCTGTACTTTAAGGATACTTTTGGTGGCGGTATAATTCAGTGTCATGGCTGTGGTTATAAAGAAGAGATTAATTGCTCTACCCACGGTTTCGGTGAGCCAGCAGAGTTTTACGATGGATATCAATGTCAATTATGTGGAAAATATCATACAATAACTACTTATGGAAATGAGATTACCAACCTTGAAAAATGTGAATGTGGAGGAGTACTATCTAGAGAAAATCCCATTTTCTGTCCAAAATGCAAAGTCCATGATGTTTCCTGGCAATGGACTTATATGACATAATTATTTGGAATAAGCTTATTAGTATATAAAGAGTTACAATGGGCACTTAATATAGATCCATTGTAAGAAGGACTACTCCTCTTCGTTGGGGAAATAATATCAATTATAAAATAGGGATTCAATGGCAAATTCGATGTTATTAAATTCGCTATAGGAATATTGATATAAACATGCATTTGGTGGAAGTAATTGCTCATAAATAATTGGGAGGTTTGCAAATAATCCTGATATCTTATCCTCCAGTACGAATTTGCCATTTAGAAAGAGTGAAATATCCGTCTTTGAAATTATTATTCCATAATTTTTTAATTCCTGCTTTATGACACTATCTTCTCCTATTAAACTCACAATTTTTTGCGCGATATCTGGTCTAACATACATAAATGCCCAATCTCCAAATTTACTATGGTCGGAATTGCCATCCATATTACACCAAATTAAGTGAGGGCATAGACTTACCTCATATATTTTATCTTCAAACGGATCTAAAATAAATCCGTCATCATCGGTTGGAAGTATAATTTTTTGGCAAATCGGGCACCTATATCCTAAATCCTTTTTAAAATTGACATTAATCTTTTTGATTTCCAGAATCCTACTCCATATCATAACCATTAATTCTAAATTGTTTACTTAAGATAGAAAGATACAAATAAATACAATTATTGACTTCGCTAATTTCAATATATCAGGCTAATATTTCATAACTTTATGAAACCCACCAAAGGGAAATTTTATTACATTGGATAATATGTAGGAATTGCTATGTTAGAAACAGATTTGTGTTTATTTATTAATGAGTCGATACACTAACAAAAACAATTAATCACCTGTGAGCGAGTAAGTATAATCTTTTCAGAATGGCTGCACGAACAGATATTTCATCTTATTTGATACATTTCACCAAAGGTCAAAAACTTGAAGAAGCGTTCAATAATCTTTGTTCCATTATTAGTAGCTGTACGGTTTATGGAAGTAATAATTTCATAAAAGGAGGATCTAATTGTGTTTGTTTTTCTGAAGCTCCTATTGGTTGCATATCTAATGGTCTAATCAATAATGAATATTACTCAAAGTATTCACCTTTCGGGATAATGGTAAAAAAGGATTGGCTTTTTTATCATGGAGGAAGACCAGTAATTTATCAGACTGAAGAAGAGTTCAACTTATTACCAGAGGGTCAAAGGTGGAGACATATGACATATAATCCGATTTCAGTACCTCCTGTTGACTTTACTTGGGAAAGAGAATGGAGAATTTTAACTGCCGAATTATCTATTAATCCAGCTGATTGTAGCATTATTATGCCAAATGCCGACTGGGCAGATGCACTTATAATGAAGCATCGGGATAGCCAAGAATGGGAAATTCAGGAGTACAAAACAATATTCCAAGATGAAACGATTGTTGAATTATTTCGAAACGATTTTCAATGGACTATATATCTCTTAGATGATAGAGATTAATCTTGTAATTAATAAAGAATAATGCAGACTCAAGCTTATTTTGAAAATATCCAGAACCACATCCTAAGCGAAATCGAACAAGCTCACAGCTCGATACAATTAGCCGTGGCTTGGTTTACAGATGAAAATTTGTTCAAAGCATTATGTGGGAAGGCTAGAAAAGGCGTTGCAATCGAATTAATGATAATGAGTGATGAGATTAATAACTCATGTGGTATTAATTATGATTTATTGTGCAATGCAGGCGGTAAGGTTTGGAAAATTAACACATTTGGGGCAACAGAGAATCTAATGCATAATAAGTTCTGCATTATTGACAATAGTACTGTAATAAACGGCTCATATAATTGGACCAAGAAAGCCCAGCACAATCACGAAAGTATTACAATTATTAGTGAAAATATTGAATTAGCCCTCCAATTTTCAGATGAGTTCAGAAGTATTAAAGAAAAGTATTTTGGTAAGGATACTGAAAGTATTGTTGTTGATTTTGGAATTATCTGTTCCCGTCTAAGTACATTAAAAGAAACTATTCGCACTGGCGATGCAGAGGACATTGATTATCTTGCTGCAAAACTCAAGAAACATATTAAGTTATTTAGTGATCCAAAGCTTTCGACAATAGTTAAGATAATAGATTATATTGAAAGGAGGTATTATTCCGAGGCCGTTGATGAAATAACCCTCTTTATCAACAGGTATAAATCGTTGACAGTTTATACTGACACTGAGATTGCCGCTCTCAGGCTTGAACTTAGGTCATTGGAGTTACGAATTAGCTCACTTGAAGATGAAAAAATTGAACATGAGAAATTAATACATGAATTTGAAGTTCGGCATAATCGTGAATTAGGAGATATTATACTTAAAATACTCAAACTAAAAGCAGGGAAATATAAGTTTGAAGCCAGAAATAACCCTGAGAAGGAAAAGGATTATGAGGAAGCTGAACAAGACTATCGGAGTTTTTATGACAGTTACGAAACCTTAAAAGAAGAGAAAATCTTTGAGCTGACTGAAGAGCAAAAAAAAGAGCTTAAAATCATATTCCGTAGAGCTAGTAAATTATGCCATCCAGATGCAGTAGATGAAGAGCATAAGAAAGATGCAGAAGAAATATTTAAAGATTTGAATAATGCTTATAGTAAGAATGATTTTGAAAAGGTGCAACAAATTTTAAATGATTTAGAGAAAGGGATATTTACTTTAGGGTCTGACACCATAAATGAAAAGGGAAAACTGCTGATTATGATTAAGGATTTAAGGAGGGTATATGAAAGACTGGAAAAGGAGGTGAGACAAAATAAGCAAGATATTACTTACAAACTATTAATATCAATTAAAGATTGGGATGAATACTTCGCTAACATAAAAGTTGAATTGCTCAGCGAGCTTGAAAGGCTTGAAAGAAATTAAATTGATGCCAAATAGCCAGAGCGACAAATTAGCTGTAAGACCTGGAGCTTCATTGGTAAATGCACGTATTCAGGTAGCCATTACTGATAAGATCCTTAAATCAATTAGGAATGTAAAACCATCAATATTTGATAACTTCACAGACCAACGTGATGGTAATGTGTACAAAACTGTCAAAATAGGTGATCAGGTTTGGATGGCTGAAAATTTCCGTTATATTCCACACGTTTACCCTGCCAATGAAAATGGAGGAATTTGGGTATATGGATTTGAAGGTAAAAATGTTTTGATAGCGATTGAAGAAGAAAATTATAAGGAATTTGGATGCTTATATAATTGGGAAACAGCAATATCAGTCACTCCAAAAGGTTGGCACTTACCAACCGAAAAAGAATGGTCAATTCTTATAGATTCTCTTGGTGGTATGTGGGAAGCTGGTGGGAAACTAAAATTATTAACTGGTTGGAGAAATGATATCTGTCATGAAAAACCTACAAATGAAACTGGCTTCTCAGCAGACGGTTGTGGATGTCGTAGCATCTTTAATCATTATGAGAATCTTAGGTGGGTTAGTTATTTATGGTCAGGAACGTCAATCAATAATTCAACGGCACATAATACCTATTTAAATTATATGGATCATTATGCTGCCATTCACGAAAGCTATAAGAATTTTGGTTTTGGAGTTAGGTACTTAAAGGACATTATCTCATAAAAGAAAAGGGAGAATCCACTTCATCAGCAAAAGGTTATAATTGAAGATAGTTCGGGATATCTTGAAAGTGTAAAGGTCAAATTACTTATTAAATAGGGAAATCTTAAAAAATAGTCGGTAATGTCTAAGAATATACATGATAAATTAGCTCTCCGCCCAATAACCTCATTAGTACTAGCACGGAACCAGATATCTATTACTGATAAGATCCTTAAATCAGCAAAAGATTTAAAATTACATATTTCTGACACATTTACAGACCCACGGGATGGGAATATTTATAAGATCGTGAAAATAGGTGATCAAGTTTGGATGGCTGAAAACTTACGCTATATCCCACATGTTTCCCCCCCTGAGGAACAAGGTGGAATCTGGGTTTGGGGTTATCATGGTCATGATATTAAAGAGGCAATAGCTACTGACGGTTATAAAAAAAATGGATGTTTTTACGATTGGGAAACTATATTAAAGATATGCCCGTCAGGTTGGCACGTACCAACAGATTCAGAATGGAAAATCCTTGGTATTAACCTTGGAATGGAATATGAAGATTCAGATCCAACTGGGTGGCAGGGTCGTAATAAATTCACACAATTTGAAAAAATAAGTAAATGGAATGGTGAAAGCATAATCAAAACAGATGGGATGACTACTTTGCCTAGAGGTTGGCGTGATTCTTATGGCAAATTTGATAGTATTGGATATTCTGCTACATGGTGGAGTTCCCCTGAAATTGGGGCTAAGGGTGATTGGTCTCATGCAAGACTGGCGGGCAGCAATTTTTCTGACATCTACGATAATTCACATGGTTTGGCTGTACGACTCATAAAGGATTAATTGCATCTTCAAATCTGTTATCGATAGTTTTTTACAATAAGCTCAACGTTATACAATTTTTATCAAAAAATCATAAAATTCCTCAAAGGCGGAGCGACAAACAAAAGCCACTTATATAGTTTCCTTAATAAGTAGTTGATTTCCTGGTTGCTCCGCCAAGGCTCGAACTTGGACTTTTCTGATCCAGAGTCAGACGTGCTACCAATTACCCCACCGTCTTCAGTTAAAAAGCACTCAGACCAGTCAAATTTTATGTAATGTAATGAATCCCACTTAACATGATGATAATATACCTGAATTGAAAAACTACATTCTAACTCCTGAAGACTTTCTGAGTAGGAAAGAACGGCAGCAATTAATGAAAACCTCTCGGGAACATGCCGAATTGGATTTAATAAAAGGACGTCAAACATGGCCTGTTCGGTATATGTTAATTGATTTGGCTCTTTACAGTGGATTAAGAGTCGGCGAGATGGCAGCTTTAAAGGTTGGCGATATATCTTTTAAGGAACCCGATCCTTATATAATTGTACGGCATGGCAAAGGAAATAAGAAACGTACTGTTTATATCGATCAGAAGTTAACCAAGCATTTAAAAGACTTCATTAACTACAAAGCAAAGACCTTAAAACAGTCTGTTGAAATGGATTCTCCATTGTTTTCAGGCAGAGATGGAAAACACTCTCCCCCTATTACACTCATGAAGTCTTTTAAACAAGCTATACAGGTTTCAGATTTATCAGACCGATATTCCATTCATAAGGCAAGGCACACGTACGCAACGTATTTATTACATGATACTGGGAATTTGCGCTACGTGATGCAACAACTTGGCCATTCGGATATTTCAATGACTACTTTGTATGCCAGTATCCTGCCAGAGGAGAATGGTCACCTGGCTAATAAGATACTGAGAGATGAATAAGCATAGATTAAAAAACGATGAATACACCAACCCATTATAAACAATAAATTTTATTATGGAAAGGGATACTTACAGTCCGAATAAGGGAACTAAGTTTAATTTAAAATTTCAATTTTAACTTTCCTTAGACGTTCTTTGGTACATCAGAAAAGCAGTGGCCTTGACTTCAACTGGCCGGTTCATACTGAACACCATAAGCCAGAGTTACCTGTTTGGGTTTTTAAATTTTAGATTATACCCTTCACGTCTTCCATGATCCGGTTAAAATTGTCATTCAGATCCTTTTCAGTTATATGGTGTTTTACCTTTAATCCCATTCGTTTAAAGGGAAATAAATCAAAATTATAAAGCTTGTCCTTTCCATCAGCGAAAACAAAAAACTGGCCTTGTTTTAATCCTGTGAAATCCTGATTCTTATATTTTGATGTTTCCCTTGTACCTTCCGACATCCGTGTGTCTCCTCCAATACCAGTAGCAGTAAAAGATTTTGAAACCGTCTTCTTTTCAATTTCCTCACTTATGTTCTTGTAATATCTGACGCTATCCGGGTCATTCGCTTTGCCTATCATTTGATATGAAAGGTTTGCCAGAAGAGAGCTTGTAATAACATCTCCATAGTTTTCTTTAGCCAGTGCCCGGTCCTGGGTGGAAAACACAGTGGCTATATTATAGCTTCTCATTGTTGCCGGGATCTTGGAAATTCCATCAATATAAAAAGTTGTCCCTTCATCAAAAAGAAGAAAGCTCGCTGGCCTGTTCCGGATCTGCATACTGTTTATTGCGGTGCTTATTATCACCGAAATAAAAGGTGCGTTTATTCTTTCAAGCCTTGGATCATTTACGATGCTTAAAAATGTTGGATTGTCCGGGTTGTTGATGTCAAGGTCAACATCATTGGCACTCATTACCCAAAATATTGTTGGTAGTGCCAGATCTGTTAAGGGAAGTGAAAGCGAAGCTTTAACACCCGCCACCTGGTTTTCTGATATAAGTGAATCAACCAGTGGAGATCCTATCGCTCTTGAATAGGGATTTTTTGAGATAAAATCAACTATCTCTTTTGGCGTTTTCACTAGGCATAGTGCAACTGCGTGAGGTAGTGTACACATCTCAGGGTAATCTACCTTTAGCCTCCAGATAACAGCTGCAAGTGTCGGCTCGGGGATCTTGTCAAAGAAACTGCTTCCTGGTTCCCTGACGTTATCTACTTTCTTCAGGTTGGCAAAGATCAGCTTCGTTTGCTGCCTAAGGTGCTGCTCAGTGGGTATGTACTTCGGTAAAAAAGGGTTTACCCTATCCGAGTAATTAGGTGAATGCGGTATGATAGTTGCCTGTTTTACATTTGAATCCTGAAAAAAGTAGTGTGCTATTTCTGTTATCTCACCGTTTTTATAATCGTAACACAGGCAGGGGATGTTTCTTTCCCCGGCATGCTTAAGTATTGGTACAAAGCCGCTTTCTGTTTTTCCGCTCCCGGCACTTCCGAAAATAGCTATCCCTCTTTTAATGTTTTGCATTATTAGAGGGGAAGAGTTTCTGATTGGAAATTTAACGCTCCAGATAGGGTCTGTTTTTCCTGTTTCGCTCCAAAGTTTAGTACTTGTCACTAAAAGAAAGATAATAGACAACAAGCTGGCCAAAATAATTATCCCGATATGCAGAGGAAGGCTGTAACTATATAAAAAATGAAAAAACAAGTAAACCCCTGCTTGAATGGCCACGATAAATACAATCTTATAATAATACTTCAGTTTATAAGAAAGTGCTGCAAATTGTAACAAAGAAACAACTAGTACAACTACACCTAAAATTAGCTTTGCAATGAGTGTAAGTTGCTGGTAATAATTAATTATGTGTTCCATGCTTAATATTTATAGGCCTGTGTTCAGGGTCGTTGTTAAAACCTTTTTAGCGACATCCAGGACAATTTTTGACGGGTTATATGCGTAATTTATTGCCTTTATGCACTCTTTAGCTCCCGGTACCTGTTTAAAAACTGCTGAAAGAGCATCCAGAGGATCTTTCGCATTAGCCAGGTTCACAGCAGTATTTACAACCTGTGAGGCTTTATTAAACTCTTTTACTCCGGGTACGTCTCTTGCCAGGCTCATGGCAACACTTTTAGCTGTATTTCTCATTTGGTTCTTCATCGTGTGATAATGAGAGAACTTATGTTGCTGTGAGCGTTTGTAATCAAAATTTGTATCAAAGCTTTTTTCACAGCTCTGTACAAATTTCATCCTGTCAAAACCGATCTGGACCTCTTTGCCATTTATTATATTCTTGGAGTTTTTGGCATTTGCCATCGGGCTTAAGCGGATCTTCTTTGACTCGTCCATTCTTGAAACTACAACATGCACGTGTGTTTGTAATCCTTCCTTCTTATCTCCGGCTTTATATAGTCCCTCTTTCACTTCCGC
>Ga0182011_10005180_pt1 | contig 10298 bp, 8 predicted proteins | sample 711E1DmetaG_FD_120481 | JGI IMG/M metagenome (GOLD analysis project Ga0182011, IMG submission 120481) | Permafrost microbial communities from Stordalen Mire, Sweden - 711E1D metaG | ecosystem: Environmental > Terrestrial > Soil > Wetlands > Permafrost | place: Sweden: Stordalen | collected...
CATAACTGTGGAATAATTCATGGAGACCTCACAACCAGTAATATGATACTCCTTGGAGATGATATTGTTTTTATAGATTTCGGTTTAGGTAAGATTTCTGATTTAATAGAGGATAAAGGAGTGGATCTATTAGTATTTAAAAAAGCTCTTTATGGAATTCATTATAATGTTGCTAGAGAATGTTTCCAATCTATTCTAAAAGGGTATATTAATGCTAATGATTATGATAAAATATTAGCTAAGTTGAAGAATATTGAAGAACGTGGACGTTATATTATGAATAATTCATTTTAAATATATTATAATAAATTGTTCAAAGAAGATTTTAATCCTTAAATTAATTCTATAAAAGTTAAAATGTACTGGTGTGATCATTGAAGATAACATTTATAACTAGTAATCAACACAAAGTTAAAGAAGCCACGGGAATCTTCCATAAATTTGGCATAACAGTGGAGCATGTTGATCTAGGCTACCCCGAAATACAGGGAGATCTAAGGGATGTGGCCCGATACGGTGCACAACATGCTGCAAGGCGTCTTGAAACACCTATTATAGTAGAAGACGCTGGATTATTCATAAAGACCCTTAAATGGTTCCCAGGATCTTATTCATCCTATATTCAGGAAACTCTGGGGAATCAGGGTATATTGAAACTAATGAGCGATGTCAATGACAGATACGCCGAATTCAGGTCGGTAATTGGATTTTGCACTCCCAAAACCGAGCCCAAGATTTTTTTAGGCACTGTTAAAGGACATATAAGCTACGAAGAAAAAGGGAAATATGGTTTTGCCTACGATCCCCTATTTTATCCGGAAGGATATAATAAAACTTTTGGAGAACTCAAAAGAGAAGAAAAAAACGAGTTTTCTCATCGTAGAATGTCGCTTGAGAAGTTTGCTTTATGGTATCATGATAGTTTTAAAGATAATAGAGGTGATTAAATGGCAGTAAAGCCAGAATGGATTGAATACTCCACAGAAGAAATAGAAGAACTTATATTGAAACTTAAAAAAGAAGGTAACTCCACCAGCATGATGGGTATAATTCTGAGAGATCAGTATGGAATTCCAGATGTCAAAGTAGTCACTGGTATGAAAATAACCCAGATCCTGGAAAACCACGGACAAGGTCCTGAATATCCTGAAGATCTTATGAATCTCATACGAAAAGCTGTAAACATCCGGGAGCACCTTAAAGAGAATCCTAAGGATCTGCATACTAGAAGAGGACTGCGCATCGTGGAATCCCAGATAAGAAGACTGGTAAGATACTATAGAAATGAAGGTGTGCTTCCTGAAGGATGGAGATATGAACCAAAACAAGCAGCATTACTTGTTAAATAAGGCGGAAGAAGCCTGCACTCTACTGAAAAAACATTTAGTTCAGGATCATGTGGTGAGAGTAATCTCCCATAATGATGCTGATGGAATTTCCGCTGCAGGTGTAGTATGTAATGCCATCTCTAAAGAAGGGGGCAAATTTCATGTTACCATTGTATCCCGGCTGAAGGCAGAAGTTTTAGATAAAATTTCCCGAGAAAAATACAAACTATTCTTTTTCTGTGACATGGGAAGCGCTTGGACGGAGAGAATAGTTAAATTAAAGGGTGATGCCATAATAGCCGACCATCATCAGACCATAGATTCCACAGATGAACACGAAAATCTGGTACACCTCAATCCCCACCTTTTTGGACTTGACGGCACCAGAGATGTAAGTGGTTCAGGAGTATCTTACCTAGCCGTTCGTCCTTTGAAACATTACGAATTATCTGCACTGGCTTTAGTAGGTGCTTTTGGCGATATGCAGGGTAACGGAAATATAACTGGTGTTAACCAAACCATTCTCCAAGAAGGGTTGGACAAAGGTGTATTGGAAGTTATTGAAGGACTTAAGATACCTTCTTTAACTCAGGAACCTCTCTACAAGGCCCTTGCTTATACTTTTATAACCTCACTTACCGGAATTTCTGGAGATTTTGAGGGTTCTATGGCTTTTTTGGAAAAGATAAGCTTATCTTATGGAATAAAATTCAAAGATTTAAACAATGAAGAAAAAGACGTGCTTAAGGCGGAACTTATAAAAATAAATCCTTCTATTTTTGGTAATATCTATCGAATTTCCAGTGAAATCCCCGAACTTAAAAACATTGAAAGTTACTCCCAAATAATAGATGCCTGTGGAAAGAATAAAAAGCAGGGCATAGGTCTGAGCATCTGTTTAGGAGAACGTGACCAAGCCTTAAAAGAGGGACTGGAACTCTTAAAAAAATATCAGAACAGTGTTTTAAAAGGGTTAGAATGGATAAAAAAAGAAGGATCTGTTGAAATGGATAATATTCAGTATATATACACTGAAGATAAAAATCTTAAAAGTTTTATGGGTACCTTGTCAAGCATCGGGATCGATATTGGACTTCTGAATCCTGAAAAACCGGTGCTAGCCCTATCCAAAATGGACCCTCTAATTAAAATATCCGGGCGAACCACTCTTAAAATGACTCAAAAAGGTGTTAATCTAGGTAATGCATTAGAACAAGCTTCAAAAAGTTTTAATGGGGCTGGTGGTGGGCACACTATCGCTGCCGGTGCTGTGATACCGTGGAATAATCGGGATAATTTCTTAAACCTTGTGGATGAAATAGTCAAAGAGCAGATCAATCTCTGATCAGGTCAGTTGATGGTGAGTATTTAGTATGTACCTAACAAGACAAGAAGAAGAAATGTATGGGGGATCAGAAGGCCCTGCAGTGCAGAAGTCTATGGAAATCCTGGTGGCCCTGGGTGATATTTATGAAGCAGAAAGACTAGTAGATATTACTTCAGCCCAAATATCTGGCGTTTCTTATAAGACCATTGGAGATGCTGGTATGGAATTTTTGGAGGAGTTAGCCCAGGATACACAGGTTAGGGTTCCATCCACCCTAAACCCCGCTGGAGTGGATCTGGAATTTTGGAAAGAACTAGGGTTCTCAGAAGATTTCACCCGGAAACAATTACGCATTGTAAAAGCCTATCAGAAAATGGGAGTTACCACCACATGTACTTGTACTCCTTATCTCGTTGGAAATGTGCCTAAACTGGGAGATCATATTGCTTGGTCAGAATCTTCGGCTGTTTGTTATGCAAATTCCGTTTTAGGAGCAAGAACAAATAGAGAAGGTGGACCTGGAGCTCTTTCAGCTGCAATATGTGGAAAAACTGCAGAATATGGTTATCATCTAGATGAGTGTAGAAAAGCAAATTTTATGGTTGAAGTGGAAGCCAATTTAAAAGGCGCTGACTACGGGGCGCTAGGATATCTAATTGGGAAGACTGTTGGTGATGGTGTACCTTATTTCAAGTTACTGAATTGCACTCCTTCAGTAAATGATTTAAAACATTTAGGAGCGGCTCTAGGATCTTCAGGTGCTGTAGCACTTTATCATGTGGAGCAAGCCACCCCTGAATACAAAAATGCTTTAAAAGATGTAAGTATTGGTGAAATAGAAAAAATAACCGTTGATAGGAGTAATATTGATGAAACACGATACGAATTATCAACTACCAATAGAAAACCTGATTTAATCTGTACAGGTTGTCCTCACGCATCGTTAGATGAAATCAAAACTATTTCAAAGAAACTTGTTGGGCACAAGCTTAAAGCCCAGCTCTGGGTCTGCACATCCATATCAGTCAAGGTAGCTGCAGATCGTATGGGTTACAGCAAAATCATCGAAGATGCCGGTGGTAAAATAGTCTGCGATACCTGCATGGTGGTTGCTCCTATAGAAGAACTAGGATTCGAAGTAATTGGAGTAGATTCAGCTAAGGCAGCTAACTATGTACCTGTTATGTGCGGACTTGATGTAATCTATGATGATCTCGAAAAATTGATTCAATAAAAGCTAACTTTTAATTATTTTAAATAGTAGTTAAGAAAATTCACCGAGTTATTCTATTTTAATGGCATTAGTCTCAATATCAATCAATTCAGTATAGTTACATCTAAGATAGTCATCATATTTGTAAGGTTTGTGAATTCTAATTCCTCTTTTTCAACATAACGGGCAATTCGTGTTCGTATAGGGTAGTCAGTTTACAATATGGATATTAAATTATCAGAGTAATTTTGTTTATAGTCTTTATTTGTCTGCTACTATTCAAAACCCGCCAATAATATGGTCACCAATTTATATGATATATTTTAAATATAAAGTGCTATGGAAAAGTGGATCCAACATCCCCTGATTAAATCCCAGAAAATTGAATCCCGCCTTTACCAGCAAGTACTAGCTGCAGAGGTTCTTAAAAAGGGTAACACAATGATCGTAGCTCCAACAGCCCTGGGAAAAACTATTGTAGCTGCTTTGGTAGCTGCCGAGAGGATTAAAAATATTCCTTCTTCGAAAGTACTTGTTTTAGCTCCCAGCAAGCCATTGGCGGTTCAGCATGAGGAAAGTTTACGGGAGTTTCTTAAAGCACCTGTTACTGTGCTTACGGGCTCGATAAATCCTAAAAAAAGGTATGAATTATGGGAAAATGCGCAAATTATCTCAGCTACCCCACAAACGATTGAATCTGACGTTTTAGCTGGCCGGTATAACTTGAAGGATGTGTCTCTTCTGGTATTCGACGAGTGCCATCGGGGAATGGGTAACTATGCCTACGTATTTCTAGCATCCCGATACTCGGCTGAAGCTCAAAATCCTATGATACTGGGATTAACAGCTTCTCCTGGTGGAGATGAGGATAAAATTAACACAGTATGTGAAAATCTTTTCATAAAGAAAGTACTGATCAAGACCGAAGATGATGTAGACGTTAAACCTTACTTCAAGCCTATAGAGGTAGAATGGGTGCGGGTGAATCTTAAGGAAGAACAGAAGATCATAAAAGATTACTTGGAAACCGTTCTAAAAATGCGGCTTCGTGGGCTAAAAAATATGGAAATAATTAGCTCTATAACCCAAGTTTCTAAAATAGATATCTTAAAAGCCCGCAGTCGAGTGCAAAGCCGTATTTCACAAAGCAGTAGTCCTCCCCAAGATTGTTTACTAGCAATGTCTGTTTTAAGTGCAGTTTTCAGTTTACAGCATTCTTTAGAGCTTTTAGAAACGCAAGGAATCAAAAACCTACATAATTACTTACAAAAACTCCGGCAAAAAAAGACCAAAGCAGCTCAAGGACTGTTACAGAATGAAGATTTTAGAAAAGCTGTACATCTTACCGAAAAAGCCTACAAAGCAGATTTGAAGCACCCAAAGATGGATAAACTTTTAAAGATCCTGAAAAACGAATTGAAAGAGCGTCAGATCATTGTATTCAGTCAGTATCGGGACACGGTTAACGAGATCTATAAGAATTGTATGGAGAATAATATTTCTGCAGTAAAATTCTTTGGACAAGCCTCTCGGGAGGGAGAAAAAGGACTCAGCCAAAAGGAACAGAAAGACGTTATCAAAGCTTTCCGTATTGGCCATTACCAGGTGATGATTTCAACCAGTGTAGCCGAAGAGGGTATAGACATTCCCTCAGTGGATCTGGTTATTTTATATGAGCCTGTTCCCTCTGAGATAAGAATGATCCAGCGACGAGGACGTACGGGTAGGAAGACTAAAGGTAGAATGATCATATTAATAACCAAAGGCACAAGGGACGAGTCTTACTACTACTCAAGCATGCATAAGGAAAGGAATATGAAGCACCAACTCTCTCAACGATTTCCGCAAGGAGAAATTTCGTTTAAAATAGACCAACATCAGATGAAGCTTCCGGAAGAATCGAAAAAACATCCCTCAAAACCCCTAATATACGTGGACCACCGGGAAGCTAAATCAGGAGTCATAAGAGAACTTAATAACCTTGGAGTGAAAATTGAAACTACCACCCTATCTGTAGCAGATTATCAGATAGGTCAGGAAGTGGGTGTTGAGCGAAAAAGTACCCAGGATTTTGTGAAATCTGTGATAGATAAAAGATTATATAAACAGGCAAAAGAGCTGATGGAGAATTTCCAGAAACCTGTGATTATCCTAGAAGGAGATAACCTCTACGGTGGTGGTTTGCATCCTAATGCTATTCGTGGGGCCCTGGCTAGTTTGGCTGTAGATTTTGGTATTCCCATAATTCCCACGCGCTCTCCAGAAGATACTGGAGCAATGCTCTATCGCATGTCCCTGCGGGAACAGGACGATACCACTAGAGAAATACAGCTACGCACGGAGAAAAAACCACTTACACTATGGGAACAGCAGCTCTACATTGTAGAATCCTTGCCTAATGTAGGGCCAGTTACCGCTCGTAAACTTTTAGAGGAGTTCATTACAGTAAAAAATATTATAACTGCATCCAAAGACGATTTAAAAAAAATTAATGGTATAGGAGATAAAATAGCCCAGAAAATTAGGGATGTAATTGATTCTTGTTTTAAAACTATAAATGCACCCCCAGAACTCGAACTAAAATTTATATCTGAAGATGAAGAATCCTAAAAAAAATGTAGGGAAGTAACCAAATATGCGAATTCTGATTGATAAAAAAGGAAAAAAATACTTAACCAGTGGAGAGGACTTACACACTAATTGGGGCTATATAAAAAAAGAGGATATAGAAACCAGTAGTAATAATCAGGTAATTAAAACCCATATGGGTTATGAATTTACAGTTATAAAACCTGATCTTAACGACTACATCGATCTCATGGAGAGGAAATGCTCTATAATTCTACCAAAGGATATTGGAATTATAATTGCATACACTAGTCTGGGCTGCGGACAGAGAGTAGTGGAGGCTGGTACCGGATCTGGAGCTACTGCCCTTTACTTCGCTAATATTGTGGGTTCCAGTGGTGATGTTTATTCTTATGAGGTGCGAGAAGATTTCTCAGAAATCGCGAAAAGAAATATTATGACATTTGGCCAAGAAAACGTGGAAGTGAAATGCCAGGATATAAAAAATGGAATTGATGAATCTGAGGTGGATCTCATTTTTTTAGATCTTCCTAAACCATGGGATGTGGTGGAAAGTGCTGCAAAATCTCTTAAAATTGCTGGATATCTAGCAGCGTATAATCCTTACATTGAACAAGTATTCACTCTTCATAAAGTACTTAAAAAATTTGGATTTTCTAATTTAAATACTGTAGAATGTATTTTACGAGAGATTGAAGTCAAAACTAAAGGTACGCGTCCAAAAACTAGAATGGTGGGTCATACTGGTTATCTTACTTTTGCTCGTTTTCTATAAAAAAGTTAAATTATTAGAATTTACTTTCCTGAATGAAAGATGTAACTCCATAGCAAAGATTTAATCAATGACTCTCTCTGTAATATAAATTATAGAATAATTCAAATATGGGTTGTAAAATATGGTTTTTACTCAAAAAGATATCATATCCATACGAGATTTCAGTAAAAAAGATATTGAGGAAATATTAAAATTAGCTGAGAAAATGGAGCCCATTGCCAGATCGATGGAAACCTGTCGAGTGTTGGAAGGGAAACTCTTAGGTAATTTATTCTATGAACCATCAACTCGCACACGACTTTCATTTGAAGCTGCCATGCAGCGACTTGGAGGTGGCGTTATTGGCTTTGCCGAGGCTGGAGTTAGCTCTGTAACTAAGGGGGAAAATCTTACTGACACCGTCCGAATTGTTGCAGAATACACAGATGCATTAGTAATAAGGCATAAAATGGAAGGAACAGCCCGTTTCGTCGCGGATGAAGTTGATGTTCCTGTAATAAATGCTGGTGATGGAGCAGGTCAACATCCTACTCAAACCTTGCTGGATTTATATACTATGCAACGTATTCTGGGAAAAATTGACGGCCTCCACGTGGCTTTGGTGGGAGATCTTAAATATGGCAGAACCGTTCATTCATTAGCCTATGCTTTAGCCATGTTTGAAGTGAAAATGAGCTTTATTTCTCCTGTAGAGTTACGTATGCCCCGAGAAGTATTGCATGATCTCAGTAACTCCGGAATATATGTCAATGAAACTGAAGATATTCATGAAGTCTTAAATTACGCAGATGTGCTCTACGTAACTCGGATTCAAAAAGAACGATTCCCTGACCCTGCAGAATATGCTAAAATAAAGGGTGCCTATCTCATAAATTCCCAACTTCTACAAGGCAGTGAAACTATAGTAATGCATCCTCTACCAAGGGTTGATGAAATATCCCACGATGTAGATAACACTCCATATGGTAAATACTTCCAACAGGCATTTTACGGAGTTCCTGTACGTATGGCTATTCTAAAAAAACTTTTAAAATAAAGATTATTAAATTTAAGAATAATGACCTAAAAATTAAAAATGATGTAAAAAAAGTATTTTTTAATGCTATTTTAGGTATTCCAAATAGCATCTTCTAATAATTTGACATCACATTGCAGGTCAATGATATTGGTTCTTCCTTTTCCCCTGCCTCGAGATACTGTTTTTGTAGATATAAGTCCTAGCATTTCCAATTCATTTATAAAATCAAATATTCTCCGATAAGAAACAGAATCACCTTTTGAAAATTCTTTGTATACCTCGTAAAGCCTTCCAGAAGTTATTTCTTCATTCCGTTTTGTAAGATAAAGGAGAGACTCTAAAACTTTCTGTTGCTGGCTAGGCAGCGTCATGATGATATCCGTTACCTTGTTGTGTTCAATATAATCTTTAGCTTCCCTAACATAATCTTCATAAATTATATCTGAGCCATTTTCATCAGCTAATTCTCCAGAAGTACGTAGCAAGTCCAGTGCATAACGAGCATCTCCTTCCTCCTTAGCAGCCATGGCTGCGCAAAGTGGTATAACATCATTATTTAGGACTTCATTGTTGAAAGCCATTTCTGCTCTTTCATCAAGTATATCCATAAGTTGCTGAGCATTATAAGGTGGGAAAACGATTTCTCGATCTCGAAGACTGCTTTTCACCCGAGGTTTGATAAATTGTTTAAAATCGACATAGTTACTTATAGATGCAATAGCAACATTATCTGTCCTGGTTAGAGTGTATAAAAGTCCGTCGCCATTATTTTTAAGAAGAATATCAATTTCATCTAGTATTATTATTAAAATAAGATTTTTACCAAAAACATTCTTTTTAAAAAGATCACGGAAAGCATGTATAACTTCCGCTTTGGTCCAGCCTCGATAAGGAACATCTTGACCCATCTGTTGACACAAGCGGGCTATAACTTGATATTCTGTGGTATAGTCAGTGCAGCGAATATACTCTACTTTTACATTAACATTTTTTTCATTTGAAATTTGCTCTAACTGTTTCCTGGCGAATTTAGCAACTGCAGTTTTACCGGTGCCAGTTTTACCATAAATTGTTACATCAGGAGGGGTAACTCCAATTAAAGATTCAATCCAGTATTTAGCTACAGATTTAATCTGATCTTCCCGGTGCGGTAACTTATCCGGTAAAAATCTATGGTCTAAATACTTTTTGCATTTAAAAACCGAGTTTTTTCCGCCTAATTCTTCAAATATATTTTCCATAAACTCACAATCCTATCATTAATATTAATTTTTAATCGATATTTATTATAAATTTTAAATACAATTTTTATACGAATTAATCATGTGAAAACACAATATACGTAAAAAAATGATCAATATTTCCAGTTTATGTGTTTATTTTTTTATAATCACCTTAAATCAATAATTAATGAAATTTATTTTCTTTAATTGTAATTTATTAAAGAGATTAAGTTCTATTTCAAGTTTAAATTGTTTAATTTCTAAAAAATATGCCTCTAAAACAATTTAAATAAAGAAAAAATCCTATACTTAAGGATTAATATCAGAGGTGTGTTTCTAATGCATTAATAATTACGAAAATCATGAAAAATTTGTTGATTAGAGAGACGTGTATTGCAAGTGTAATTAATTTATAATAGTTGTTAAGTTTGATTTATAGTTTTTTATATATACTTATTATCAAAAAAGTAATAAATTAATGACCTGTCAATTAATTAATTTAAAATACATTTAAATCATTAGATTTTTTTTAAAATTCAAACAATTGTAAATTATTTTTGACCGTAACGAGCGTTATGAGAATATATATTAATCTTCATTCGATGAAACATTATTTTCGTTAGTAATTTGTATAATCAGATAAAACTTTTAATGAAATGAATTGTTATTAAACTCCGATTTTTTTTGTTGAAGTTATTTTTAGATTCTATCAAAAGATTTAATAAATTTATTAAAAAAATATAAAATTCTAATATAATAATAAAGTATTTATAATAGTATTTTAAATTTAATATCAGTATAAATGTTTTTTTTTAAAATTATTTA
>Ga0182011_10005181_pt1 | contig 10298 bp, 5 predicted proteins | sample 711E1DmetaG_FD_120481 | JGI IMG/M metagenome (GOLD analysis project Ga0182011, IMG submission 120481) | Permafrost microbial communities from Stordalen Mire, Sweden - 711E1D metaG | ecosystem: Environmental > Terrestrial > Soil > Wetlands > Permafrost | place: Sweden: Stordalen | collected...
CAGGGCAACACGATCATCGTCGTCACTCACGAGGAGGACATTGCCCGGCACGCCCGCCGCACGGTCCGGCTGCATGACGGCCTGATCGAGAGTGACAAGGTCACGGTGGAAATGGCGCCGAATTGAACTACTGTCGGCCATGAAAGCCCTTGCCCGCCTTTACTACGAAATAACCGAGTCGTTCCGGATCGCGTGGGCGCAGATTCGGGCGAACAAGATGCGGTCGGTGCTCACGGCGTTGGGCGTGATCATCGGCATTGTCGCGGTCACGCTGATGGGCACCGCGATCCGCGGCATCGACACCGGGTTCGAGAATAGCCTGGCCATGCTGGGCAACGATGTCTTCTACATTGAAAAATGGCCTTGGTTCGGCGCGGAAGACTGGTGGAATTACGTCAACCGTCCGAACATTCAGATCGCCGATGCCGAGAAATTGAACCGGCTCATCGCGGATACGCCCAACTCTCTGCTGGATGTCGCGGTGCCTCGCGCCGGCCGGGGATGCTCGGTCAAATATGGCGACGGCCGCGTGGACGGGATCTTTGCGATGGGGACGACCGCGGAATATGCGCGCATCACGAACGTGGACTGCGCTGAGGGCCGGCTGTTCAATGAGGTTGAATCCAACGGCGGCCGGTCGGTGTGCGTGTTGGGATTCACCGTGGCCGAGGCGCTGTTTCCGCGCCAGTCTTCCCTGGGCGAGGTGGTGAAGATCGACGGCCATCCGTGCACCGTGATCGGCGTCTTTGCCAAGCAGGGTGAATTCCTGGGGCTCTTCAGCTTCGACAACCAGGTCATGATGCCGATCTCGGCGTTCTCCAAGATGTTCGGCGGCCGCCGCGGCGTGCAGTTGCAGGTGAAAGTGGCGGACAAGCTGAAGATGGACGCCGCCCGGGATGAGCTGATCGGGGCCATGCGGCGGGTGCGCGGCCAGTTGCCCGGTGAGCGCGACAATTTCAGCGTGAACGAGCAGCAGGCCTTCAAGGCCCAGCTCGATCCGATCAAGACGGCGATTGCCTTCGCGGGATTGTTCGTCACCGGGCTGTCGCTGTTCGTCGGTGCCATCGGCATCATGAACATTACGTTTGTGAGTGTAAAGGAGCGCACGAAGGAAATCGGAACACGCAAGGCGATCGGCGCGCGACGGCGCACGATCCTGCTGCAGTTTCTGGTCGAGGCCGTGTCGATCTGTCTGATCGGCGGAGCGGTCGGCATGATTTTCGCCTATACGGTCTTCCTCGGCATCCGCCTCCAGATGCCCAATTTTCCGGTCCGGTTTTCGCCGGATTTGGTTTTCATCAGCATGCTGGTTTCGGTGGTCACGGGAATCCTTTCCGGCTTCATCCCGGCGTGGGGCGCCTCCCGACTCGATCCCGTGGTGGCGCTGCGCTATGAATGAGTTTGGATTTGCGATCTTTGATCTCCGATTTTCGATCGGTATGACAGAACAAGTAATCGGAAATCTGAAATCAAAGATCTGAAATCGAAAACCGGTTCTTCCCATGCCTCTCTTCGAGATTCTTCGCATCGCCTTCACCTCGCTCGGCGTCAACAAGCTCCGGTCGTGCCTGACGATGCTGGGCATCACGATCGGCGTGTTCTCGGTCATCGGGGTGATGACGACGATTACGGCGCTGCGGGGCTCCATCGAAACCGGCCTCAGTTTCCTGGGTTCGAACACCTTCCAGTTTGGCAAATGGCCCATCGTGGGCGGCGGCGGTCAGGACCATCGCAAATACGAGATGCGCCGCAATATCACGCTTGAACAGGCCCGGCGATACCAGCAGCTCATGGAGGGCACGTCGGACGTGATTTGCCTCAAGGTGATTCTCTACGATGCCCAGGCGGTTTACAACGGGCGCAAGACCACGCCCGATGTCACGTTTGGCGGCACCAACGAATTCTTCCTCAACGCCAATCAATACAGCATTGAACTGGGCCGCAACTTCCAGCCCGAGGACATCGAGCTCGGCCGTCCGGTGACGATCATCGGACAGGACATCGTCAAGAAGCTTTTCCCCTCCGAGAATCCCCTGGGCAAGACGATCAAGATCAAAGGCCGCACCTACGTGGTCATTGGCACGTATGTCGAAAAAGGGACTACGTTCGGCCAGAGCAGTGACAATATCGCGATGATCCCGATCACCCGGTTCTTCAGCGACATGGGCGGGGAGACCTACACGGTCAACATCGCTACCGAGGCACCGTCCCATCTGGTCTACAATGATTACATGGACAAAGGCGTAACGATGATGCGCATTGTGCGCGGCCTGGGCCCGGAGGCGGAGAACGACTTCGAACTGTATTCCAACGACTCGATCCTGAGCATCTTTGGGAAGGTGGCGGACGCGGTCACGAGTGGATCGTTTGTCATCAGCGGTATCGCGTTGCTCGCGGCCGGCGTGGGCATCATGAACATCATGCTGGTCAGCGTCACCGAGCGAACCAAGGAGATCGGCATCCGGAAATCGATCGGAGCCCGAAAGAAATCGATCCTCATCCAGTTCCTCGTCGAGGCGATCGCGATTTCACTCGCGGGCGGGGTGCTCGGAATCGCGCTGGGAGTCGGTGTCGGCAATTTGGTGGCGATGTGGATGAAGGCTGGCGCAATCTTTCCGTGGGACTGGGCGGTGTTGGGTCTCGTGGTTTGTTCCGGCATCGGCGTGGGCTTCGGGTTCTATCCGGCGTGGAAGGCCGCGTCGCTCGATCCGATCGAAGCGTTGCGCTACGAATGAATTTGTAACTTCTATTCGAAACTGGGCGTTGTCGAAGAGGAGGCTGACGAGAGTGCGTTCTGGCTGGAGCTTGTGATTGAGGAAAGATTGCTCTCGGCGCGGAGGGTGCAACCGCTCTGCGAAGAGGCTGGTGCGCTGACTGCGATCATGGTTAGTTCCCGCAAGACTCTGGTGGCGAGGAAGCAAGGCGCAAAAGTCAAAACGTAAAAATCAAAAATGGAATGCGCGAGTTCCTCCCGAACATCTAGGCGGCGCTGACGCCCGTTCGACCAGCTCAGGGTCCCGAGCGAAGTCGAGGGAGCGTAGCGCCCAAACATTTTCCTGACCACGTGAAACCGGGCACCCATCCGCGGCGTCTTGGTTCGTGATTCCCGGGTGGCGGGCCGTCGATCGACGCCCGCGGTCCGGGATGATAGTTGAAGCTGGACTTGGCGGGGTCGCTTTCGGGCGGCCCCGCCTTGGCTTTTGGGCCCGTGCGGCGGCCTGGCGCGCTCTCGCCGGTGGATGTTTGGTGTTGGCGTGGAACCCCAAGCGGCTTTAGCTGACCGTGCGCCAACGCTATGCGAATCCTCATTGTCGACGACGAAGCCAGCATCCGCAAGACGACCGCCATCGCGGTGCAGACGATGGGACATGAGGCGGTTGAAGCTCCCACCGGCGCGCGGGCCCTCAAGCTGGTGGAGACCGAAGGCTTCGACGTATGTTTTCTCGACGTCAAGCTCGGCGCCGAAGACGGGCTGCAGGTCCTGGAGAAGTTGCTGCAAGGCGCTCCCGGGCTAGCTGTGGTCATGTTCACGGCTTTTGCGAGCATCGCCACCGCGGTCGAAGCGATGCGCCGGGGCGCGTTCGACTTCATTCCGAAGCCGTTCACGCCGGAACAGATCCGGCAGGTGTTGCAGAAGATTGCGCGGACGCGCACGCTGGAACAACGGGTGCGGCAACTCGAGTCGCAGCTGGCCGACGAATCGCCGGAGATCGATCTGACCTCGGTTGAACCCGCGGTGCAGCGGGTGTTTGAAATCGCCTTCAAGGCCGCAGAAACGACTGCCACCATTCTGATCCTGGGCCCGAGCGGTACCGGCAAAAACGTGCTGGCGCGCGAAATCCATCGCCGGAGCGCCCAACGCGACCGCCCGTTCGTCACGGTCAATTGTCCCAGCCTGTCGAAGGAACTGCTCGAAAGCGAGCTGTTTGGGCATGTGAAGGGCGCCTTCACCAGCGCCGTGCAGGACACCTTAGGGAAGGTGGCCGCGGCCGAGGGGGGAACCTTGTTTCTCGATGAGATTGGCGAGATGCCGCTGGAGATTCAGCCGAAGCTGCTGCGGCTGCTCCAGGATCGCGAATACGAACGGGTGGGTGAGGCCCGGCCAAGGCGGGCCAACGTGCGGGTGATTGCCGCGAGCAACCGCGATCTGGCGACGGAAATCAGGACCGGCCGGTTCCGCCATGATCTCTTCTACCGGCTCAATGTCATTACTGTGGCGTTGCCCGGCCTGCACGAGCGGCCGGGTGATCTCCTGCGGCTGGCGGCCCGCGGGCTGGAGTTCTTCTCCCGGCACATGGGCAAGAAATTGCGGAGTCTTTCCCCTGAGGTAACGGCGGCGTTCCGCACCTACGCCTGGCCGGGGAATCTCCGTGAATTGCGCAACATGATTGAACGTGCAGTCATCCTGGCCAACGGCGAAGTCCTTACTCTGGCTGACTTGCCGGAGGAGTTCTCCCGGCGGCTTGACCCATCCGTGCAGGTCGGGGCGCGGGTGTCGCTCGAGGCGTTGGAGGCGGAGCACGTCCGGCGGATTCTGGCGGTCAGCGCCACGCTCGAGGACGCGGCTCGTACTCTAGGCATCGATCCGGCAACCCTGTATCGCAAGCGGCAGAAGCTTGGGCTGTCGTAGCCCGGATGTTTCACCCACACCTGACTCCGCCACAGAGCCACAATCTGTTCGATGCACGAAACAGCCGGCTTTATGATCGAGACATCCGGGCTAATGACCAAACCGCCCCAAGACATGAATTATTGCACCAAAACGATCGCAGCGACGGGCGCAACTATGGGATATGCGGGCTAGCGCCCCCCACGCGGACCACGCGGCTCTGCCAACATGCTTCGCACGCGTCTTTATCTCGGCCTGCTCCCTCTGCTGCTCCTGCTGATCGCCATGGGCGGGTATGCGGTCCGTACCTGCCAGGAGCTGAGCCGTTCGCTGGAACTCACCATGGTGGCCAATTACCGGGCGATGTTGGCGACGGAGGTGATGAAGAATGCGGCCACGTCGATGAACGGGGCGCTTTACCAGGCGCAATCCGGCGATCCGGCCGCTACCGGGCAGTTCGATGCCCAGCGCGCCCTCTTTGCGCGGAATCTTCACGAACAGTCGATGACGGCGGCCGGCACGCCGCGTGCACGATGGGTTGAAGCCGTCGACGATTCCTTCCTGGCCCAGGCGGAGGCGGATGCGGTCTTTCTCAAGGTGGGCCCGCAGTCCCGCCAGGCGGTGGACCGCGCGACCGCGACGGCCTGCTTCACCACGCTGAAAGCCCTGGAAAACCTGGCGCAATTCGATCACGACGTCATGCAGGCAGAACTGACCCGTGCCGGCCGGACTACCCGGACAACGGTGAAGCTCTTGCTGAGCGCGATGGCGGCCGCGGTGCTCCTTTCGCTCTATCTCTCGTACCGGCTTAGCCGTTCGCTGCTCCGGCCGATCGGAATCCTGACCGCTTCGGCCGTGGCGCTGGGCGACGGAGCCCTCGACCGCGACGCGCCGGTGCTGTCGCATGATGAGCTGGGTGAGCTCGCCAAGGCCTTCAATGCCATGGCCGCCAAGCTGCGGGCCTTCCGGGATGCCACCACCGCGAAGGTCTTGCGCGCCCAGCGGACGATGGAGGCGACGCTCACCTCGACGCCGGATCCGGTCTTCGTGGTCTCCAGAACTGGCAACATCGAACTGCGGAATCCGGCAGCGGAGATGCTGGCGCGGGAGCCGGAGTTTGCCGACGGACTCCCCGCGCCGCTCCGGCAGCCGCTCGCGGACGTTCTGGAGTCGGGCGATCACTATCTGCCCACGGGCTATGACCGGGTGGTCACCCTTCGGGTCGGTCGCGAAGACCACCACTTTTTGCCGCGCATTCTCGCGGTGGGCGATGCGCTCACCGGTTTTGGCGGGGCGGCCATCCTCCTGCAGGACGTCACGAAGTTCCGACTCCTGGACGATGCCAAGAACAACCTCGTCGGCACGGTCAGCCATGAACTCAAAACGCCGCTGACGAGCCTGCGCATGGCGGTCTACCTTTTGCTCGAACCGAATCTCGGCCAGGTCGCGCCCGCGCAGCGGGAACTGCTGGAGACCGCGCGGGACGATGCCGACCGCTTGCTGCGCATCATCGACGACCTGCTCGATCTTAGCCGGTTGGAAGGTGGCGCCACCGCCTTGAACCGGACGTCCGAACCGGTGGATCAGCTGCTTGCCGCCCTGGCCGCCGAGCTCAAGCCAATCATCGAAGCGGCTGGTCAACGGCTGACGATCAACGTCGCTGCGGGCACGCCGGCGGTGCTGGTCGACCGGGACCGGATCCGGCATGTGTTCATCAACCTGCTGACGAACGCGAGCAAGTACTCGCCGCCGGACAGCGAGATCACGTTGTACGCCGAAGCGGCCGCGGACGGCTTCATCAAGTTCGGGGTCCGCGACTGCGGACCGGGGATTCCGCCGGCAAGCCTGCCCTACGTCTTCGAAAGGTTCTATCGCGTGCCGGGACAGACCAAGAAGGGCGCCGGCCTTGGACTGGCCATCGCCCGGGAGATCGTCGTGGCACACGGCGGCAGCATTGCGTGCACGAGCGAACCTGGCCGCGGCACGGAGTTCTTTTTTCTCCTGCCCCGCTAGAGCGGTGTGGGGCGGGGTCGCCGTACCCCGCCATTCCTCAAGAAGCGGGGCGGGGCTGTCGCCCCTCCCCAGCTCCCCTCCCCAAAACTTCAGGTTTCGTTCAGCGGACTACCGATACGGGATCATGCAATTGCTGGCAATTCTCCTCGTGCGCTCGCGAACCGATTGGTGTGCGGGTGTAGGAAGCCCGCTGGCGGGCGATCATCGGTCGCAAGCGACCTTCCTACTGCATGATCCCGCTTCAGCTCTTGCGGCGGATGACCGGCGCGGCGGCTTCCATCTGGCCCCGGGTGACGCCGAGCTGGTTGATCAGCTTGAACTCCCGCCAGAGCCCGGCGCCGGTGATCTCGCCGCGCAAGAGCTGCTGATAGGACCAAACGGTGCGCTGCAATTCCTCCGGGCTCTCGTTGAGAAACTCCACGCGAAACGCGCGGGCGCCCAGCGCCAGCAACCGGGAGACGTACTCCGCCCCGGTTTGGGCGCGGTTGTTGTAGACCGTGTTCCGGCACCCGGCGTCGGCCTTGACGGGGAATTCGGCGCCGACCCGGTCGCGCAGGCGGAGATCATGGCGGTCACAGGGCCGGCCGCAGTCATGGTAGTCCTTGCCCGACGTCAGAAATGCGCAGAAGAGACAATGCTCCATATGAAACATCGGCATGTGCTGATGGATCGTGATCTCGAACCAGGCCGGGGGAGCGGTGCGCAGCAGAGCTTCGAGCTGGGAGACGTTGAGATCGTAGGAGGCGGTCACGCGTTCCAGCCCGTACCGTTGCAGGAAATAACCGGCGGCCAGCGGATTGGCGACATTGAGCGAATAGTCGCCCCGCACGCGCCGGCCGCGGAAAAACGCCAGATGGTCGTAGTTGCGGATCAAATACCCATCGGCGCCGGAAGACAGCACCTGTTGGAGCACCCATTCCTCGCCCGGTTTGAAGATGCGCGGTGGCGCGACCCAGATCGTGGATGCTTGATCTTCAATCTTCGGTTTTTGATCGGCGGCGGCCGCCGCCGTCTGCCAGTGGCGGAAGGCGGCGACGGCCTCGCGATAACGCTTCGGGTCTTCGAATTCGCAGTAGATCGTGCGGGCTCCGGCCGACCAGGCGGCTTCCAGCTGGTCCGGCCGGCGGATGACCACGATCAGCTCGGGCGCTGGGGAGGGAGCCGGCACTGGGTTTCCAGTGGCAGAGTCCTTGACGCCCGGGCCGGACCCATCCAGCTGGGGTAGGGCCGCAACTTGCCGGCGGGCCGTTTCCTCAACGAACGGTGGCCCGGCGACAAGCGCCGGCCCTACGCCCAATCCGGTGATCGCCGATGTTGTGCGTGAGGCAGGGCGCGCCTGCGTGATCTCGTTCAAGTCGTTTTCCACCGCTTCCGCCGTCAGCGACCAGCGCAACGGTTGAACGCATCGTAGTTCGAGTTCCGCGACGAGGGCTCGGCGCAGGCGGTTCAGTTCGCGCAGGTGGAGCACGACCTCGCCTTCCACCCGCGAAACAAATCCGCCGAGCCGGAACGGCGTGCCGCCCAGCCGGCCCAGTTGCTCCTGCAGACGATCAGCCGTGAGCGGCTGGGTCCGGGCCTGCTCCAGCGCGACGACCGACTCGACCTGGCTGGCGTGCCCGACCCGGTCATCGATCGTGACGGTGAGAGGGAGCCCCGGGCGACCATGAGCTTCGATCCAGACCGGTCGGCGAAAACGGATTTGCCCGCCTTCGAAGGTCTGCCGGATACACTTTTCCAGTGCCGGATCGCTGGTTTTCCAGAGGCGGTCGCCCGCATGGACGCGCCGGAAATCAATATCGCCGGTTCCGAAGCGCAGGACGGTTTCGGCGCCGTCCGGCTCGACCTGGTAGACCCGGCCGCCTTCCTCCTTTTCCTCCGGGCGGCCGGCATCAAACACGATCCCGTCTCCAGGTTTGAGCGGAGCGACAAGGCGGACGGCAACGCGATCAAAACCAACCCGGGCTATTTCTCCGAGAAACACCCCGCGCTTGGTGCCGAAGTTCGCGTGGACCAGCTCCTGATTGTTCGTGCCGCGGAACCAACCGGAATAGAGACCCCGTGAAAACGTCATCTCCATCGTGTAATCATGTTCCTGGTGCAGCTCGGCCAGGACCGTGGATTCGATCTTCCGCTGTTCAGCGACGGAGTCCGGTCCATGGTTGGCCCGCGCCGTGACGCCCGCTTCAATTTCCGCCATCACCCGATCGACCGCGTTCCGGTAGACCCGGGTGATGGCAGCGACGTATTCCGGACTTTTCAGGCGCCCCTCAATCTTGAACGAAGCGACGCCGAGGCGAATGAGATCCGGCAGAACATCGAGGGCGGCGAGATCCTGCGGACTGAGCAGGTAGCGGCGATGGCCGAGGTCAACTTGCTGGCCGTCGGCGAGCAATTCGTAGGGCATGCGGCAGGCTTGCGCGCATTCTCCGCGGTTGGCGGAGCGGCCGCCGAGCGCTTCGCTGGTCAGACATTGGCCGGAATAGGCCACGCAGAGCGCGCCGTGGACAAAAACTTCGAGGGGCATGGCGGCCGTCTGCGCCGCCTGGATCGCCGCGATCTCTTTGAGCGAGTTCTCCCGGGCGAGCACGACCAGACCGGCTCCGAGTTCCTGGGCGAAGGCGACGCCGGCCGAACTCGTGATCGTCATCTGCGTCGAGCAGTGGATGGGAAAATCGGACGAGAGGGCGCGGATGAGCCGGCAGATGCCCACGTCCTGAACGATGGCCGCATCGGCACCGGCGGTAATGATGCCGCGCAGATAGACCTCGGCCTCGGCGAGTTCGTCCGCGAAGGCCAGCGTGTTGAACGTCACGTACCCGCGCACGCCGCGGCGATGGAGATACGCCATGAGCTTCGGGAGGTCGGCGACCGTGAAGTTCTTGGCCCGCATGCGGGCGTTGAAGCGCTCCAGACCGAAGTAAACGGCGTCCGCACCGTTCTCGACCGCGGCCTGCACGCATTCCCAATCGCCGGCCGGCGCCAGGATCTCCGGGCGGAGCAGCCGCGCCGGTGGGTTGGTTGAACTAGCGGGAAGGACGGTAGCCGCCATGGTCGCACTACTACGCGACGTCCGGCGTGCCGCAACTGGATTCACCCAACGGGAGACTGGAGAGCGGAGACCGGAGACCGGAAACCGGAGACGGGAACAATGGACGTTGTAACCGGAGAACGCACGAGTGGTCCGAGCAGGGAACTGGATTGACGGTAGTGTTTCATAGAGTTGTTTGTCCTTTTACGAGATGTGCAATGTTCGGCCTCTAACTGCTTCTCGTTTCGGGCTGTTCGACATCGCTCTCGGTGCGGGGCATCCAGTCCCCTAATTACACGGTTAAGCTGCGAGATCCCATCTTTGTGGATTCGCAAACCAATATGCCGATCGAACATCGGCGTTTCTTCGTCGACGCTGGAGTCATCGCACATCAGGCGGGAGTGAACGCGGTGGTGCAGAATGAAGCGAAGTATATTCTTTTCCTTAATTTCGAGCCGGGCTTTACCTACGATCCCGACAGAAAGTACTTCGGAGTATCCTATGGTCGTACAGTCGCCGAGACTTTCAACGGGTTGATCGATGCCGGACTGTTTCGGCTCGGCGAGAACAACAAGACCTACTTGAAGCCGTCTGTTTGGGAGGGGTGGGTGGAGGTACGGGACATCCGGTCCATGGATGAGCTGACGG
>Ga0182011_10005182_pt1 | contig 10297 bp, 19 predicted proteins | sample 711E1DmetaG_FD_120481 | JGI IMG/M metagenome (GOLD analysis project Ga0182011, IMG submission 120481) | Permafrost microbial communities from Stordalen Mire, Sweden - 711E1D metaG | ecosystem: Environmental > Terrestrial > Soil > Wetlands > Permafrost | place: Sweden: Stordalen | collected...
CGTGGTCACCGGCCGCATCGACCGCGGGATCATCAAGGTCAACGAGCCGGTGGAGATCGTCGGCATCCGGGACACCACCAAGACGACGGTGACCGGCGTCGAGATGTTCCACAAGGAGCTGGACGGCGGCGGCGAGGCGGGCATGAACGTCGGCTGCCTGATCCGCGGCATCAAGCGCGAGGACGTCGAGCGCGGCCAGGTGCTGGCCAAGCCGGGCTCCATCAACCCGCACACCAAGTTCAAGGCCCAGGTGTACGTCCTGAGCAAGGAGGAGGGCGGACGTCACACCCCCTTCTTCACCGGGTACCGGCCCCAGTTCTACATCCGGACCACGGACGTGACCGGGAGCATCGCTCTGCCCGAGGGCACCGAGATGGTGATGCCCGGTGACAACGTCGAGATGGGGGTGGAGCTGATCACCCCGATCGCCGTCGAAGACGGGATGCGGTTCGCCATCCGCGAAGGCGGTCACACCGTCGGCGCCGGCGCCGTCACCTCGATCGAAAAGTAGCGGTAGGGGAGAAGGCAGCGGCATCGCCATGGCGCAGAAAATTCGCATTCGGCTCAAGGCTTACGACCACCGGGTCCTGGATCAGGCCGCCTCGAAGATCGTCGAGACAGTGGTCCGTACCGGGGCGCACGTCGCCGGGCCGGTGCCCTTGCCCACCAGGATCAGCAAGTGGACGGTGATCCGCTCGCCCTTCATCGACAAGGACTCCCGCGAGCAGTTCGAGATGCGCACGCACAAGCGGATCCTCGACATCCTCGATCCCAACCCCAAGGTGGTCGACGCCCTGATGCGGCTCAACCTCCCGAGTGGGGTCGATATCGAGATCAAGCTGGGTGACCAGCGATGAGCAAGGGGCTGCTGGCGCGGAAGCTGGGGATGACCCAGCTCTTCACCGAGCAGGGCACGGTGGTCTCGGTCACCGTCCTGGAGGCGGACTCCTGCCATGTCGTGCAGGTGAAGACCCCCGGCATCGACGGCTACGACGCGGTCCAGCTCGGCTTCGGAGAGAAGAAGCCCCGCCGCACCACCAAGCCGGAGGCCGGCCACTTCAAGCGCGCCGGGACGCCGCCGCTCGCCCATCTCGCCGAGGTCCGCGACGCGGGCAGCCCCGCCGTGGGAACCCGGCTGTCGGTGTCGCTCTTCGAGGCAGGGGAGCGCGTCGACGTCACCGGCATCACCCAGGGCAAGGGTTTCGCCGGGCAGCACAAGCGGCACAACTTCCACCGCGGTCCGGTGAGCCACGGCTCGCACAACATCAAGCAGGCCGGATCGATCGGTTCGACGGACGCCGCCCGCGTCTTCAAGGGGCTGAAGATGGCCGGCCATCTGGGCGCGTCGCGTGCCACCGTCCTCCGCCTCGAGGTGGTGCGCGTCGATCCCGAGCGCAACCTGCTGCTGGTTCGCGGCGCCGTTCCCGGGCATCGTGACTCCGTGGTCCTGGTCCGCGACAGCGAGCGCAGCGGAGCGCTGGTCTCATGAGCACCGCTCCGGTCGTCGACCTCACCGGCGAGACCCAGGGGGAGCTCGAGCTTCCCGAGACGGTCTTCTCGGTCATCCCCCACGCCACGGTGATGCACCAGGCGCTGCTCCGCCAGCTCGCCAACGCCCGTCAGGGCACGCATGACAGCAAGACCCGCACCGAGGTGTCGGGTGGTGGGCGCAAGCCATACCGCCAGAAGGGCACCGGCCGAGCCCGCCAGGGGTCGATCCGCGCACCCCATTACGCCGGAGGCGGCGTCGTCTTCGGGCCCACCCCCCGCGACCACAGCCTGCAGATGCCGCGCAAGCAGCGACGCCTGGCCCTGCGCAGCGCGCTGAGCGTCAAGGCCGCGGAGAGCCAGATCACCGTCCTCGACAGGATCGAGCTGGAGGAGCCGAAGACCAAGGTGGTGACCGGATTCCTCCAGGCTCTCGATGCCGGCCGCCGGGTGCTCGTGGTGCTCGGCTCCCATCACGACGCCCTCGAGCTGAGCGCCCGGAACCTCCCCGAGGTCCGGGTCATCCTGGCCGGCAACATCTCGGTGCGCGACCTGCTCACCGCCGACACGGTGGTGATGACGCGGGATGCCGTCGAGCACATCGCGGAGGCATGGGGATGAGCCAGGGACGCGCCTTCCACCAGGTCATCCTGCGGCCGATCTCGAGCGAGAAGTCGTACGCGGTCATGGGCGGGCTCAACAAGTACACGTTCGCCTGCCCCTCCCACGTGACCAAGATCGACATCCGCCGGGCCATCGAGGAGGCCTTCCCCGAGCAGAACCTGACCGTGACCGCGGTCAACGTCATGGCCGTCCACGGCAAGGTGCGCAGCCGCCAGTACCGGCGCGGCGGTGGCACTCGGCTGATCGGGAAGAGCCCCGATTGGAAGAAGGCGGTGGTGACGCTGGCTCCCGGGCAGAAGATCCCCGGACTGTTCGAGGGCGTATAGACCGATGCCAGTCAACAAGTACAAGCCGACCAGCGCTGGCCGCCGGTTCATGGCCGTCAGCTCCTTCGAGGAGGTCACCAAGACCACCCCGGAGCGCAGCCTGACCGTCCATCTGAAGAAGGCGAGCGGTCGCAACAACACCGGTCGGATCACGGTCCGTCACCACGGAGGCGGGCACACCAAGCTCTACCGGGTGATCGACTTCCGGCGCACCAAGCGCGACATGGTCGCCCGGGTGGCGGCGATCGAGTACGATCCCAACCGGAGCGCGCGGATCGCCCTCCTGCACTATGCCGACGGCGAGAAGCGGTACATCCTCGCCCCCCTGGGGCTGGCCGTGGGGACCGTCATCAGCGCCGGCGCCGGCGCTGAGATCAAGCCCGGCAACGCCCTGCCGCTCTCCAACATCCCGCTCGGCACGACCATCCACAACCTCGAAGTGCTCCCCGGCCGGGGCGGCCAGCTGGTGCGCAGCGCCGGCGTCGCCGCCCAGCTGATCGCCAAGGAGGGCGATTTCGCCACTGTGCGGATGCCCTCCGGGGAGGTCCGGCGGATCGACGTCCGCTGCTTCGCCACCGTGGGCCAGGTCGGCAACGCCGATCACGAGAACCAGAACATCGGCAAGGCGGGCAAGTCGCGCTGGCGGGGCTGGCGGCCCTCGGTGCGCGGCATGGCCATGAACCCGTTCGACCACCCGCACGGAGGCGGCGAGGGTCGCAGCGGCGCCGGTGGGCACCCGCAGACCCCATGGGGCAAGCCGGCACTCGGCTACCGCACCCGCCGCAACAAGAAGACCGACCGCATGATCGTGCGTCGCCGGAAGAAGTGAGACCATGAGCCGTTCCCTCAAGAAAGGGCCGTTCTGCGACGATCACCTGCTTGCCAAGGTTCAGAAGCTGAACCAGAGCAGGGAGAAGCGGGTCATCAAGACCTGGTCGCGGCGCAGCGACATCTTCCCGGAGATGGTGGGACACACCATCGCCGTCCATGACGGGCGCAAGCACAACCCGGTGTTCATCACCGAGACCATGGTCGGGCACAAGCTCGGCGAGTTCGCCGCCACCCGCAAGTACCGCGGGCACGGCCACCACACCGAGCGGAGCACCGCCCTCAAGTGAAAGTCATCGCCACCGCCAAGAGTGTTCGGATCACCTCCCGCAAGGCGAGGCTGGTCGCCGACAGCGTGATCGGCCTGCCTGTGGCCGAGGCGCTCGCCGTGCTCAGCTTCACCCCGCGTCACGCCGCCAAAGAGGTGGCCAAGGTGATCAAGTCGGCCGCCGCCAATGCCGAGCACAACTACAACCTGGAGGCCTCCTCGCTCCGCGTCGAGCGCATCGACGTCGATCAGGCCGGGATCATGAAGCGTTTCATCCCCAAGCCCCGGGGCATGGCCGGGAGCCTCTTCAAGCGCATGAGCCACCTCCGGTGCTACGTCACCGACGAGGAGCCGGCGCCGGACCGTCGTCGCCGCTCGGTGGTGGCGATGCCGGGCCGGTCCGGAGGACAGGGATCGACTCGGCCGGCGGCCACCCGCCGTCGCCGTCCCGCCCAGCTCCGCCGGGCCCAGGAGGCGGCCACCGCCGCAGCCGCCGCCGAGGAGGAGGCCCTGGAGGTCCCCGCGACCTCGGCCGGCGACGACATCGAGACACCCGAGACCGACGCCCTTGACCAGGGCGCGGCGGAGGCCGACGCTGACCAAGCCGAGGCTGACGCCGCTCAGGACGACGAGGAGAAGGACTGATGGGACAGAAGGTGAACCCTATCGGCTTCCGCCTCGGGGTCTACCGGCAGTGGGACGCGCGCTGGTATGCGGACAAGGAGTACACGAAGCTCCTCCACGAGGACCTGGCGATGCGGCGGCTGATCGGAAGCCGTCTTCGCAACGCCGGCGTGGCACGGATCGAGACCGAGCGCAGCGCCAACCAGCTGACCGTGATCATCCAGACCGCCAAGCCCGGAATCGTGATCGGCAAGCAGGGCGCGTCCGTCGACGCCCTCCGTGACGAGCTGGAGCGGATCAGCGGAAAGAAGGTTCGGGTGACGATCCACGAGATCAAGGTGCCCGAGCTGGACGCCCGATTGGTGGCGGAGAACGTCGCCTCCCAGCTGGAGAAGCGGATCGCCTTCCGGCGCGCTCTCAAGCAGACCGTGATGCGGAGCATGCGAGCCGGCGCCAAGGGCGTGAAGCTCGAGGTGAGCGGCCGTCTGGGCGGCGCCGAGATGTCTCGCCGTGAGTGGGACCGCGATGGACGCGTGCCCCTCCACACCCTCCGCGCCAACATCGACTTCGGCCGGGCCGAGGCGAAGACCACCTTTGGCCGCATCGGCGTCACCTGTTGGATCTACAAGGGTGACTACGTGACCGCCACCGGCGAGCCGGTGATGATCGGTGGCCCGGGGCGTGAGGTGGTCGAGGTGGCACGTCCTGCCGCGGCTCCCGAGCGCGAGCGGCGCCCGGCGGCTGCGACTCTGGCCCCCGGCCGTGAGGAGGTGACGCCCCTGGTCGCCGAGGTGCCCCTCGGAGACGAGGCCGACACCGTGGCGAGCCAGCCTGACGTTGCTGACGCGGCGGTTGCCGTGCTCGAGGCTCTCGGTGAGGCAGATGTCGAGGTCGCCGAGGCGGAGCTCGACGAGGAGCTCCCCGAGCTCGGGGTCGTTCCCGGGGCCGATGCCAAGGTCGAGAGCCTCCCGGTCAAGAAGCCGGCGGCACGCCGCCGTCCCACCCCGGCCAAGAAGGCGGCCCCGAGCGGCGAGCCCGAGGCCGAGGCTGAGGAGGACTGACGGTGCTGATGCCCAAGCGGACCAAGTTCCGCAAGCTCCACCGGGGACGCCGCCAGGGCAGTGCCCAGCGCGGCAACACGCTGGCCTTCGGCCCCTACGGGCTCCAGGCGCTCGAGCCCTGCTGGATGACCAGCCGTCAGATCGAGGCGGCCCGGCGCGCCATGACCCGCCACGTCCGCCGCGGCGGGCAGATCTGGATACGCATCTTCCCCGACCACGCCTACACCAAGAAGCCCGCCGAGACCCGGATGGGGTCGGGCAAGGGCGCCCCCGAGGGGTGGGCGGCGGTGGTGAAGCCGGGGCGCGTCCTCTTTGAGATGAGTGGCGTCAGCGAGGAGATCGCCCGCGAGGCGATGCGCCTCGCCGCCCACAAGCTCCCCATCCCCACGCGCTTCGTCGCCCGGCAGGGGACGGGGGACGAAGTCGAGGCGGAGGAGACGGCGTGAGCAAGCAGGTCGAGGCGGTGAATTCTCTCCGCACGATGACGACGGCGGATCTCGACGAGCACCTGCGCCAGCAGCGCCGCCGGCTCTTCGAGGTCCGCTTCCAGCAGGCCGCCGGCCAGGTGGAGAACCACCGGCAGGTGCGCGAGCTCCGTCGGGAGATCGCTCGCACCATGACCATCCAGCTCGAGCTGGCCCGTGGCCACCACCTCGTCTCCGACCTGGAGGTGGAGGAGGCGCCTGCGGAGCAGCCGCGTCCGCGTCGCCTGCTCCGCAGGCGCCCGACCGCGGTCCCGGCCGGGGAGGTCGTGGACGCGGAGCTGGTGGACGCCGGAGCCGCAGCGGCGGAGCCGGTGGCGGACGCTGGTTCGGACGACGCCGGCGTGGCCGAGCCGGAGCCGGCCACGAAGGCGCGCCGTCCGCGCCGGGACCGGGTGGCCGCGGCGCCGGTCGCTGAGGCCGAACCCGCCGTGGAACCGGCCGGCGACGAGGCGGTGGAGGGCGCGGAGACAGCCGGCGACGGCTCCGAGATCGCAGACGAGGGCGCCGCGGGGCCCGACGAGGAGCAGACAGATGAGTGAGCAGCCCGTGACCGAGCCGACCGTGGAACGCAGCCGTCGCAAGGTCCGGGACGGTGTCGTCGTGAGCGACAAGATGCAGAACACCGTCGTCGTCCTGGTCGAGGAGAAGAAGCCCCACCGCCTCTACAAGAAGGTGGTCACCCGCAACCACCGCCTCAAGGTCCACGACGCCGAGGGGACCTGCGCGGTGGGCGACCGGGTCCGGATCACCGAGACCCGGCCCATCTCCAAGGAGAAGCGCTGGCGGGTCTCCGAGATCATTGAGAAGGCGAAGTAGGCAGTGATCCAGCAGGAGCGCATCCTCAAGGTTGACGACAACAGCGGGGCACGAGAGATCCTCTGCATCCGTGTGCTCGGCGGTAGCCGCCGGAAGTACGGGTCCGTTGGCGACGTCATCATCGGGACGGTCAAGGTTGCCCAGCCAAACGCGCAGGTCAAGAAGGGCGAGGTGGTCCGTGCCGTCATCGTCCGCACCACCCAGCCCTTTCACCGGCCGGACGGCAGCCAGATCCGTTTCGACGAGAACGCCGCCGTGCTGATCAACCCCCAGAACAACCCTCGGGGCACTCGCATCTTCGGTCCGGTCGCGCGCGAGCTGCGGGAGCGGAACTACATGAAGATCGTCTCCCTCGCACCGGAGGTGATCTAGATGGGCTTGGTCGCCAACCGACGCGCCGCCAAGGCCAGGCACCATCGCGTCGAGGTGGAGCACGAGGGCTGGGCCGATGGCGCGATGCGTCCCCTCGACATCCGGAGCGGTGACACCGTGGAGGTCATCTCCGGCAAGGACAAGGGCAAGCGGGGGATCGTGGAGCGGGTCCAGGTGGAGCGTCAGCGGATCGTCATCCGCGGCGTCAACCTGATGAAGCGTCACACCAAGGCCAACACCCAGGGCAACGTGCAGGGCGGCATTGTCGACTTCAACGGGCCGATCGCCTACAGCAACGTGCAACTGGTCTGCAGCCGCTGCGACAAGAAGACGCGGGTCGCCCATCAGGTGACCGAGGAAGGGGTTCGCGTGATGATCTGCCGCAAGTGCGGCGAGCGCTACGAGCGGGTGACCGGCTGATGGCCGTCGCAGCCGCCGAGGCCCCGCGCCTCCGCCGCCAGTACCAGGAGCAGGTCGTCCCCGAGCTGGTCCGGGAGTTCCGCTACACCAACGCGATGCAGGTCCCGAGGCTGGAGAAGATCGTGGTCAACATCGGCTTGGGCGAGGCGATCCAGAATGGACGCGCCATCGACGCCGCCGTCGCCGACGTCAAGACCATGACCGGCCAGGCCCCGATCGTGATCAGGGCACGGAAGTCGGTGGCCGCCTTCAAGCTCCGCGCCGGGATGCCGATCGGGGTGAAGGTGACCCTCCGGTCCGACCGGATGTGGTACTTCCTGGACAAGCTGGTCAACGTCGCCCTGCCCCGCATCCGGGACTTCCGCGGTGTCGACCCCAAGGCCTTCGACGGCCATGGCAACTACACCCTGGGGCTCAAGGAGCAGCTGGTCTTCCCCGAGATCGACTACGACAAGATCGACAAGCTGCGCGGCCTCGAGATCTGCATCGTCTCGAGCGCCAAGACCGATGACGAGGGCCGGGCCCTGCTCACCCACTTCGGCATGCCATTTCGGAAGAGTTAGTGTTGGTTGATAGTTCGCGCGCGTCGGCATCCGCCGATACGGCGCGACGAGGTGCCTCATGGCCAAGAAGTCACTGATAGCCAAGTCGCTCCGGGCGCCTAGGTTCTCCACCCAGCAGCGCCACCGGTGCGCTCTGTGCGGGCGGCCGCGCGCCTACATGCGCAAGTTCGGGATGTGCCGCATCTGCTTCCGAGGGCTGGCCAGCATGGGCCAGATCCCCGGGGTCAGGAAGAGCTCGTGGTGAAGCCATGACCAGCGACCCCATCGCCGACATGCTGACCCGGGTCCGCAACGCCAGCGCGGCCAACCACCGGACCGTGGTCATCCCCGTCAGCCGCATGAAGGTGGAGATCGCCCGCGTGCTCAAGGAGGAGGGCTTCATCGCCGACTTCCTGGTGAGCGGCGAGACCCCCCAGGAGATCATCACCATCACCTTCAAGGCGCGCAGCCCGCGGGGCCGTGCGCTGAGCGGCCTGCATCGCATCAGCCGGCCGGGCCTTCGGGTGTACGCCCGCAAGTCGGAGCTTCCTCGGGTGCTCGGCGGTCTCGGGATCGCGGTGATCTCCACCAGCCAGGGATTGATGACCGGCCAGATGGCCCAGCGCCTCGGGCTCGGCGGCGAAGTCGTCGCCTTCGTGTGGTGAGCTGATGTCCCGTATCGGCCGCAGTCCCATCCCGCTTCCCGCCGGCGTCACGGTGGTCGCCACCGGGGCCCACGTCTCCGTGTCGGGCTCCCGCGGCACCCTGGAGCGACTGGTCCCGCCGGCGATGTCCGTCGTGATCGGTGACGGCGTGGTCGAGGTCCAGCGCCCGACCGACAGCGCCGTGCACCGCTCCCTGCATGGGCTGACCCGGACCCTGATCGCCAACATGGTGGAGGGGGTCAGCACCGGATTCACTCGCAACCTCGACCTGGTCGGCGTGGGCTTCCGCGCCGCTCGCCAGGGCTCCGACCTGGTGCTGACGGTGGGGTATTCCCACCCCATCCGCTACACACCCCCCGAGGGGGTGACCATCGAGGTCCCGGCACCGACCCAGATCGTGGTGAGCGGGGCCAACAAAGAGGTGGTGGGCCAGGTGGCCGCCAAGATCCGCTCGTTCCGCAAGCCCGAGCCCTACAAGGGCAAGGGCATCCTCTACCGGGGGGAGCGGATCCGGCGGAAGGCCGGGAAGTCCGGCAAGGCAGGCAAGGGCAAGTAGGCGAGGACGAACGAGGATGTACACCAAGCACGATCGAGAGGCGGCGCGGACGCGACGCCACCTGCGGGTGCGGCGCCGGGTCACCGGCACGCCGGCGCGACCGCGCCTCTGCGTCTACCGCAGCCTCCGCCACATCACCGCTCAGGTGATCGACGACACGGCCGGGCGCACCCTGGCCGCGGCCTCGACCCAGGACCCCGAGGCGGTGAGCCGCATCGGCGCCAGCCGGGCGACCGCCGGAGCGGCCGCGGTGGTCGGCGAGCTGGTCGCCGCCCGCGCCCTGGCCGCCGGGGTGTCCAAGGTCGTCTTCGACCGGGGCGGCTACCTCTATCACGGCCGCGTGGCCGCCCTCGCCGAGGCCGCCCGCAAGGCAGGATTGGAGCTCTGAGATGGCTATGCGCATGGACCGCCGGGACGACCGCGGGGGTGAGCGTGGCAGCGAGCTCACCGAGAAGATCGTCTCGCTGAACCGGGTGGCCAAGGTGGTCAAGGGTGGCCGCCGCTTCTCCTTCAGCGCGCTGGTCGTGGTCGGTGACGGCCAGGGCCGCGTCGGGGCCGGGCTGGGCAAGGCCGGCGAGGTGCCGGACGCCATCCGCAAGGGTGTCGAGGACGCCAAGAAGCACATGATCACCGTGCCCCTGGTGGGCCGAACCATCCCGCACGACCTCCGCTACAAGCTCGGGGCCGCCCGGGTGCTGCTCCGCCCCGCCGTGCCCGGCACCGGGGTCATCTCGGGTGGGGCGATGCGGGCCGTCGTCGAGGCGGCGGGCATCCACGACATCCTCACCAAGTCGCTCGGCAGCAACAACCCGATCAACGTGGTCCGGGCGACGGTGGCCGCGCTCGCCAGCATGCGGACCCTCGCCGAGGTGGCGGCGCTCCGCGGGCTGCCGCCCGAGAGGATCGTCGGCCGCAAGCGCGCCGCCCAGATCCTGGGTGAGACCGCCGCGGCGGCGGAGGCCGTATGAGCGGCTCCCCCGCCACCCAGACCGCGGAGGAGCCGGCGACCGAGACCGGCCCCGCCCTCGTGCGAGTCACCTATCGCAAGAGCGCCATCGGGTATGCCCACGACCAGAAGGCGACCGTCGCCGCTCTCGGCCTGCACCGGATCCGCCAGACCGTCGAGCACCCGGACACCCCGGCGCTCCGTGGGATGGTGCACAAGGTGCGCCACCTGGTCAGCGTGGACGGAGTTCCCGCCGACAGTGTCGAGCTCGCGGCC
>Ga0182011_10005185_pt1 | contig 10295 bp, 7 predicted proteins | sample 711E1DmetaG_FD_120481 | JGI IMG/M metagenome (GOLD analysis project Ga0182011, IMG submission 120481) | Permafrost microbial communities from Stordalen Mire, Sweden - 711E1D metaG | ecosystem: Environmental > Terrestrial > Soil > Wetlands > Permafrost | place: Sweden: Stordalen | collected...
ACCGTCTCGGTCATCCGCGGCGACCCGATCCTGACCACCCTGCAGTTCGCCCTGGTCTTGACCGTGGCCGCGATCCCGGTAGCGATGCCGACGGTGCTGTCGGTGACGATGGCAGTGGGCGCTCGCCTGCTGGCCAAAAGAGAGGCGATCGTGACGCGGTTGGCGGCGATCGAGGAACTCGCCGGCGTCGACGTCCTGTGCGCGGACAAGACCGGCACGCTGACCCAGAACAAGCTAACTCTGGGCGATCCGTTCGGCGTCACCGGCGTCGATGCCGACGAAGTCATCCTCTGCGCCGCCCTGGCGTCGCGCGAGGAAGACAAAGACACCATCGACATGGCCGTGCTCGACGGCCTCAAGGACGCCAAGGCCCTCAAGGCCTACAAGGTGACCCATTTCCAGCCCTTCGACCCGGTCCACAAGCGCACCGAAGCAACCGTCAAAGGCCCCGATGGCAAGACGTTCCAGGTGGCTAAAGGCGCGCCCCAGGTGATCCTGGAGATGTCGGCCAATGCCGGGAAGGTGAAGGCCGCCGTGGACAAGGCGGTCAACGAGTTCGCGGCGCGCGGCTTTCGTTCTCTCGGCGTGGCCCGGGCAGACGGCAAAGGGAAATGGCAGTTCCTCGGCGTGCTGCCCCTATTCGATCCGCCCCGGGCTGAGGCCAAGGCGACCATCGCCACTGCCTGCCAGATGGGCGTGACCATCAAGATGGTCACCGGCGACGCTCTGGCGATTGCCGTCGAGACCGCCAAGAAGCTCGGGATGGGCACGAACATCCTCGACGCCAGTGGCTTCGGCGACACCAAGCATCAGGCGTCGGCAAAGCTCGTCAAGGAAATCGAGGGCGCGGACGGCTTCGCGCAGGTGTTCCCGGAACACAAGTTCCACATCGTCGAGACCCTTCAGAAGCACGGTCACATCGTGGGCATGACCGGCGACGGAGTGAACGACGCCCCGGCTCTGAAGAAGGCCGATTGCGGGATCGCGGTTTCGGGCGCGACCGATGCGGCACGGGCGGCGGCGTCCATTGTGCTGTTGAGCTCCGGCCTGTCGGTGATCATCGAGGCCATCAAGGAGAGCCGCAAGATCTTCCAGCGGATGAACAGCTATGCGATGTACCGCATCGCCGAGACACTGCGAGTGCTGCTCTTCATGACTCTGGCGATCCTGGTCTTCAACTTCTACCCGGTCACCGCAGTGATGATCGTGATGCTGGCGCTGCTAAACGATGGCGCGATCCTGTCCATCGCCTACGACAACGTCCACTACAAGGACCAGCCCGAAGCCTGGAATATGCGCATGGTGCTGGGGATCTCGACGGTGCTCGGGGTCATCGGAGTCGTGTCGGCCTTCGGCTTGTTCTTCCTCGCCGAGCGGGTCTTCCATATCGATCGCGACCACATCCAGACGCTGATGTATCTAAAGCTGTCCGTGGCCGGGCACCTGACGATCTTCCTGACCCGGACGCGCGGCCGGTTCTGGACCATTCGCCCCGCAAGGGTTCTGTTGCTGGCGGTCTTCGGCACTCAGGCAGTGGCCACGTTGATAGCCGTATATGGGCTCTTCATGACACCGCTGGGCTGGGGTTGGGCTCTGTTCGTTTGGGGTTACGCCCTGGCGTGGTTCCTCGTGAACGACCAGGTCAAAGTGCTCGCATATCGGCTACTCGATCCCGCCAAGGCCGCTCCGCCAAACGCGGCGGCGGGACCAAGTAGGCAGGCAGGGTCCTTGGTGAAGCCGCCTCCTGCTTCTCCCGTGGTCTCAGCGGCGACCGCCACCGACTGACGTCACGTCCTTGACAGCGACCCGCGACATACCATGCTTACTTCGAAAGGTCGTTCGCTCATGGAGCTATGGCTAGCCGCCCTCGTGATCATCGTCGCCATAGTGGCGGTCGGCACCGTCGTCACCCTAACCTGGCAGCCGCAGCGGCCTCAGCACGGCCTCGGCCCTGTCCTGGCCGCACGGCTCGTGGCGGTGGTGATCGTCACCGCTCTCGTGGCCGCCGCCAGGATCGCGGCCGGGCCGCTCGCCGCGGCCGTGACGGGCGTGGTGGGGATCCTGGCAGCGATCGTGGCGCTCATCCTGACGGGCTACGCGCGGATCCCCCCGATTACAAGGCCACGCTCCTGACGCTGATCTGGCCGGCAAACCGGCCAGTCCACGCCCCGGCTGGAAGCCCGTTCTCGGCCGATCAACGCTGCCAGCGGATGCGCGAGTCTTCCAGTGGTATCGAAACTCCCGTGTGGTGCGGAATCATTCGGGGCGTGTAGTCCGATGCCGGGCGGCCCGCTGTTGCGACCGCGCTGTAGACGAAGCTGCCGGCCGTGCCCGCCAGCTTACGACCGCGCTTCATCTCCTGCCGCACCGGAGCACCGCCGCCAACGCCGTCGGCATACAGCTCGATGCGAACCGATGCCGGGTCCAGGTCGCCGAGCCAGACCTCGAGGTCAAATGCCAGCTGGTCGTCGCGCGCCTCAGCCTTTACTTCACCCAGGTGGAGAGCCGCCCATTTCTCGTCCAGGCCGTGCTGCCAGTCGACGATCTGTTTGCCGACCGCGCCTTTCTCGGCGGCCCGCGCACGGTACTCGGCAGCGGCCGGGAGGTAGTGCTCCTCGGTGTATTCGCGCACGGTGCGGCTGGCGGAGAAGCGTGGCGTCAACTGGGCCATGCTCTCACGCATGCGGTTGACCCAGGCGGTGGGAATGCCACGCGAATCTCGCGTATGGAATTCCGGGATCACCTCCCGCTCCAGCAGGTCATAGAGAGCGGCAGCCTCGACTGCGTCCCAGGCGGGATCGTCACCATGCTCGCGGCCGTCCCCCACCGCCCACCCCAATTCGGGTGAGTATGCCTCGGCCCACCAGCCGTCAAGCTCCGAGAGATTGATGCCGCCGTTGACGAGCACCTTCATTCCGCTCGTTCCGCTGGCTTCCCAGGGACGCCGCGGCGTGTTGATCCAGACGTCCACGCCCTGAACCAGGCGCTCGGACAAGAGCATGTCGTAGTCGCTTAGGAACACGACGTGCGGTCGAGTCGCCGGCTGGCGGATGAAGTCGATCCAGTCATGGATCAGGGCCTGGCCCGCCTGGTCCTCCGGGTGGGCCTTGCCGGCGATGACTAGCTGGACTGGGCGTTCGGGGTTGGTCAACAGGCGGAGCAGCCGTTCCGGGTCGTAAAGAAGCAGATTCGGTCTCTTGTAGGTCGCGAACCGTCGCGCGAAGCCCAGGGTCAGGGCGTTTGGGTCGAATAGATGCTTCGCCTCGTCGACCGCCTCCGCCGAACCGCCGGTCGCGGCCAGTTGCCGGGACAATCGGTCGCGGGTGTATTCGACAAGGGATCCGGCGGACGCGGTGCGGAGTTCCCAGAGCTTCTCATCAGAAACACCGCGGATGTGGCGATCCATCGCTTCGGTCGTTCCGAGCCAGCGATCCTTGCCGCAGGCCTCGGTCCACAGGTCATCCGCCGGGGCGGAGTCCCAGGTAGGCATGTGGACGCCATTGGTCACGTGTCCAACCGGCACCTCGCTCTCCGGCCACTGCGGGAAAAGCGGCTCGAACAGGTGCCGGCTGACCTCACCGTGCAAGCGGCTCACGCCGTTTACGGCCCCGCTGCCGTGGATGGCCAGATAGGCCATGTTGAAGGGCTCCGAATCGTCGTCTGGATGCTCTCGGCCCAACGCAAGCAGATCGTGGAGCGAAATGCCGAGCTTCTCCTGCGCGTAGCCACCCAGATACTGCTTCATGAGGGCGGGGTCGAAGCGGTCGAACCCGGCGGCCACAGCCGTGTGCGTAGTGAACAAGTTGCCCGCTCGGGTGACCGCAAGCGCGACTCCGAACGGCTGCCCAGATTCGTCCATGAAGCTTCGGGTGCGTTCCAGCACGGCAAATGCCGCGTGTCCTTCATTCAGATGGCAGACCTCCGGCTCCAAGCCGAGTGCTCGGAGCAGTCGCCAGCCGCCGATACCGAGGAGCAGTTCCTGCTTGAGGCGCAGCTCCGGGCCGCCCCCGTACAGTTCGCTCGTGATCCCTCGATTGGCCGGGGTGTTGGCCGGATCGTTGCTGTCGAGCAGGTAGAGCTTCACCCGGCCGACCTGGACCTGCCAAGCGCGGAGCCAGACCGAGTAGCCGGGCAGGGCGATCTCCAGCCGCAGCCACTCGCCGTTGGATTCGCGAACCGGCGTGATCGGCAGCTGCCCAGGGTCGTTGTACGGATAGAGCGCTTGCTGCGCACCATCCTTGTCGATGACCTGGCGGAAGTAGCCCTGCTGATAGAGGAGTCCCACGCCGACCACCGGCACACCGAGGTCGCTGGTGGCCTTGAGCTGGTCGCCAGCCACGTTGCCGAGTCCGCCAGAGTAGATCGGCAAGGCCTCGCTGAGCATGAACTCCATGCTGAAGTAGGCGGCACACGTCAGTTTCGTGTCCGAATGCGTCCGCTGGAACCACGCCGGTTCCGCAACCTCCCGCCGCCTCGTTTGCACAAGGTCGTCAACCGTCTTTCGGAAGGTGGCGTCGGCCAGCACGCTCTCGATCCGGTCTCGGGAAGCAGTCTGCAGGACGACCCATGGGTTGTGCGTGTCTTCCCAGAGTTCGGGGTCGAGTTGTCGCCACAGGCCATCAGTGGCGTGGTTCCACGACCAGCGCATATCAAGCGCCAGCTCGGCCAGCGAGTCGAAGCCCTCGATCTCCGTCGGTAGAAGTCCGTACATGGGGTGGCCGGCGCGCATCTTGCTGCTCATCGCTTCTCCTTCAGTCGCCCGGCGCGTCGGTCGCCGGAACCTGTAGCTTCCCCACCGGTAGCTTTCCCGCCGGATCGTGCCAGCGATCGCCCCGGTCGAGCACCCCCTCGGCTTCCGGAGGGCCCCATGTCCCAGGCTCATATGTGCGCAGGGTCGCGGCGGGGCCGTCCAGTACACCGTCGACCACGCGCCAGGCCGCCTCGACAAGATCCTCGCCGGCGAACAGCGACTGGTCGCCGCGACTGGCGTCGCCGATCAACCTCTGGTAAGGCGGCCGTTCGCTGCCGCTCTCATGCGAGGCGAGCAGCTCGACAGGCTCGCCGGCCATGGCTTCACCAGGCTTCTTGGCAAGTGCGCCGAGCGAGATCGACATGTCGGGCGAGAGCCGGAAGCGGAAGTAGTCGGCGTCCCGTGCCTGCGCCTCCCCGAAGAGAGATTGTGGCGGGCGCTTCATCTCCACGAGAACCTCGGTTGCTGTGACGGGCAGGCACTTGCCGGTTCGAATGTAGAACGGCACTCCGGCCCAGCGCCAGCTGTCGATGTGGAGCCTCAAAGCCACGAAAGTCTCGACGGACGAATCGGGGGCGACGCCTTTCGTGGCGCGGTATCCGCGGTATTGGCCGCGCACCAGGTCGTCGGGCACGAGCGGGCGAATGGAGTCGAGGACCTTGTACTTCTCGTTGCGGATCGCCTCCGGCGTGTGGCCGGACGGCGGTTCCATTGCCAGCAGGCTCACCACCTGGAGGAGATGGTTCTGGACCACGTCGCGAATCACCCCGGCCTGGTCGTAGAAAGCGCCGCGATCAGCTACGTCCATTGCCTCGGGCATGTTGATCTGGACGCTCGCGACGTGGTTGCGATTCCAGAGCGGCTCCAGGAACGAGTTGGCGAAGCGGAAGTAGATCAGGTTCTGGACCGGCTCTTTGCCCAGGTAGTGGTCGATCCGGAAGACGTCTTGTTCGGCGAAGACTTCGTGGATCGTTTCGTTGAGGGCCACCGCCGAGGCGAGATCGCGGCCGAACGGTTTCTCCACGATGATCCGCGCCCCATCGGCGCAGACGGAAACCTGCAGGCAGCCCACGACCTCGCCGAATAGCGCCGGCGGAACCGCCAGATAGTGAAGCGGATGCCGGGCCTGCCCGAGCTCCCGACGAAGGGCGCGGAACGTTTCGATGTCTTCGTCCGAACCCTTGACGTAGCGCAGGCGGTCGGTCAGGGCCTGGGTCGCGGCCGCATCGGTGAACCCGTGATCGGCCAGGCTCCGGCGAGCCCGCTCCTTGAGGCTCTCGAGATCGCCCGAACGCGCCACCCCGATGATCGGAAGATCGAAGCCCTCGTCGCGGATCAAATCCGCGAGCGCGGGGAAGATCTGCTTGTAGGCAAGGTCGCCAGTGGCCCCGAAGAAGACGAACGCGTCCGAGCGGTCGCCCGTCTGGGTGGCAGATCGTCCCCGGGACCGCGAGCCCGCCATGCCTAACTCTTCCGCTCTTCGTGCGCGCCGAAGCCGAATCTCACGGCCGCAAGGAGCAGCCAGCGGCGCGACATATTGGCGCCCATACGGCCCAGACCAACCAATCCGATCTGCATCGTCGTCACCTTTCCGTGGCGGTACGACGGCACTCGGGTGTGGCGTCCCGTCGTGAGCCGCAGGCCGCCGCGACAGCAAGGCGGCGGGCATCCGCAGCGAGATCAACCCAATGATGGAACGCCGAGCGGAAAGGGAGGCAGCAAGGACGAACTCGGACCGTCAGGCGACCTGGCCGTACCGCCTCGGAGGCGATCCCCGGTCCAGCCGGACAGCGCTCAGCCTGCGGTGCGAAGACATCTGACGAGGCACGACACGAGCCGAGGATCAATAGGATCATTCATCGCGAAGGAGGCGTGATGGAGGCGGTGGTCTTTGCACTCAGCGCGGCGCTGAGTCTCGGCGCGAGCGTGCTGCTCGTGTCGCGCCTCGAGCGGGTCGGCGAGCGGCTCGGTGTGTCCGAGGCTTTGCTCGGTCTCATCGCTGCTCTCGCTGCCGACGGCCCGGAGATCACCTCTTCGATCGCGGCCATAGCCGGTGGACACGGGACGGTCGGGATCGGCGTGACCCTTGGTTCCAACGTATTCAACCTCGCAGCACTCTTGGGGATCAGCGCACTCATAGCGGGTCGCATCAGATTCCACCGCCGTGAGATCGCCCTCGAGGGCGCCGTCGGGCTTTGGATGGCGGCGCTTAGCGTGGCGGTCGTTGCCGGTCTCATTCCGGCCGCAATTGGTCTGCTGCTCGCGCTCGCGGTGTTTGTGCCATACCTGGCTGTGAGCGCCGAACGGCCCGCCGCGAGAGCTCGGATACGACTGCCGGCGCGTTTGTCCGAATGGCTGGCACGCGCTCTCGCCGAAGAGGAAGCCGAGCTGGAGATGGCGATCCGCCCGCAGCTAGGAGATCGGCGCGACGCTCCGGTGGCGCTCGCGGCGTTGGCTGTGGTCATCGGGGCGAGCGTGGCGATGGAAGAGCAGGCGACGACTATCGGCGCGCGCATGGGATGGTCGCAGATCATCGTCGGTGGCTTGATCCTCGCCGCGGTGACCAGCCTGCCGAACCTGGTGGCCGCCATCTACCTCTCCTCGCGCGGGCGCGGTGGGGCAACCCTGAGCGAGGCCTTCAACAGCAACGTCTTCAACGTGATCGTTGGCCTACTGCTGCCGGGCGCGATCCTCGGGATCGCATCCGAGGCGGGCAGCGGCCTGCTTGTGGCCTTGGCCTACTCGGCCCTTACTTGCATGGCGCTGGCACTCGCGTTCCGCGGGCACGGGCTGACTCGATTGACGGGGTCGATCATCATCGCCGGTTATTGCGTCTTCGTCGTCGCCATGGCGGCGGCGTGACACTGATCGAAGTTGACGGCTGACACTGGGCGTAGCTCGGCAGCCCCCGGGCGCTGTCATCTCCCTGTCATAGGCGCGTCATCTGTCCGTCGCACGAAGATCCGATCCTTCGGCCGGTCTACAACCCAAGCCGGAGGATCACATGTACCGGTCACCGCGGAAGCTGTCGGGATTGCTTGCGATCGCAGTGCTAGCTCTGGGCATCGGCGTGGCCGCATGCACGCAGACCGGAGCCAGTCCAAGCCCCAGCGCGATGATGCAAGAGAGCCCCAGCGCGATGATGCAGGCGAGCCCCAGCGCGAGCCAGTAGCTCGAATGCCTGCCCGATCTAGCGCCGCTCCGAATCGAGCTCCGCACCCAGGACCGCGTGCCGGGTCGCTCGACGGCATCTCGCCCCCACCCGTGCGCGGGTAGCCAAGGACGCACCCCCATGCTCGTACTCGTTCTCGTCGCCTTCATCGCCGGATTGGTCACGGCTGTCTCACCCTGCGTACTCCCAATCCTGCCGATAGTGCTGGCGACAGGAGCCGACGGCGACCGGCGCCGGCCCTATCTGGTCATCGCCGGACTGGTGGCGAGCTTCACGTTCTTCACGTTGGCAAGCGTCCAGATCATCTCGGCGCTGGGACTCCCAAGCTCCGCGCTCCGGGACGTGGCCATCGCCATCATCGCGATCTTCGGGCTGACGCTTCTCGTTCCGGCCGTTTCGGAAGTGTTCGAACGGGCGGCGGGGCGGCTGCAGCGGGCAGGCGCTCGATTGATGACACCATCGAGGAACGGCTCGCTGAGCTTTGCCCCAGTCCGCGCGACCGACGGCGCGCCGACTGCTCCGTCGCCAAAGCGCGCGAGCATAGCCGGCGGCCTGCTCACCGGGGTTGGGCTCGGTCTGGTCTGGACGCCGTGTGCGGGTCCGATTCTCGGAGCGATCACGAGCCTTGCTGTAATCTCGCCCGGCTCCTCATCGACGCTCGCACTGGTCCTCGCCTATTCAATTGGAGCGGGGCTCCCACTGCTCGCGATCGCCCAGGGCGGTCGGGCAATGATGGGGCGCCTTCGGATGCGGTCGGCTTCCAAATGGGCCACCAAGGCATTCGGTGCCCTGGTCCTTGTCACGGCGGGGTTGATGGCCGTCGGCGCGGACACTGCCCTTTCGGCAGACCTCACCAGCGCGTTCCCCAACTGGACCGATGGGCTGCAAAGTCTCGAGCGGGCAAACCCCGTTCAGGCGGCCCTGAGCCAGATTGAAGGGCACGATCAGGCTTCGGGCCAGCCGACACCGAACGGATCCGGGCTGAGCGACCTGGGTCCGGCACCGGAGTTCACGGGCATCGACCACTGGCTCAACTCCAAGCCTCTCACGCTGGCGGATCTTCGAGGCAAGGTCGTGCTCGTGGACTTCTGGACCTACTCGTGCATCAACTGCATTCGAACCCTGCCCTACGTGGAAGGTTGGTATCAGAAGTACGCATCCGACGGTTTAGTCGTCGTGGGCGTCCACAGCCCTGAGTTCGCGTTTGAGCACGACACCGGCAACGTCTCAGCGGCGATCGCCCGCTTTGGAATCACCTATCCGGTCGCACAGGACAACGAGTTCTCGACCTGGAACGCCTACAGCAACGAGTACTGGCCCGCCGATTACCTGATCGACGCGACCGGGCATATTCGAGCCGAGCATTTCGGCGAGGGCGACTACGACGGTACGGAGGCCGACATTCGGGCCCTTTTGCAAGAGGCCGGCAAGTCCGCGCTGCCCTCCCAGACGGCCGCACCAGCCGGCGCGCCAATCGCCGGCGGACAGAGTCCGGAGACCTACCTCGGGTCCGCGCGCCAATCTGGCTTCGCAGGAACCTACCCGGGCGATGGAACGCACGCAGTCCAGCTCCCGTCCAAGCTCGATCTGAACTCCTGGGGCCTGGGGGGAACCTGGGATGTGGCATCGCAGTACATCACGGCGACACAGGCGGGAGACAAGCTCGAGTTCAGCTTCCAGGCCCGCGATGTCTACTTGGTGATGTCGGCCCCGGGCTCGGTCACCGCACACGTGACCATCGGAGGCGTGACGGCCCCGGCCCAAGGAACGGAGGACGTCTCGGCCTCCGGCGAGCTCACGGTATCGAGCGCCCGCCTCTACCACCTGGTCCACCTGCCCGCATCCGCGCAGGCGACGCTCACGATCACGTTCGACGCACCTGGGGCGCAGGCCTTTGCCTTCACCTTCGGCAGCTGAGACTACTAAGCGACAAAGCCAACGCCTACTTCGCCGATGCTGGCGTCGCTAGGACTCGGACCGGCACCGGGCATTCTGGTTGACAGTCGGAAGCTCAGATCTAGTCAGCGGCTACTCCCCTACTCGCCCGTCGAATGGCTGTGTGGAGGAGCAGCGCCTTCGGTCCTGGAACCGCTGCGTTCCGTTCGGCGTTGTTCGGCCGCGTACGCTGTTGCTACCGGCCATTGCTACCGGCTTCGGACAGAAGCGGCCGGTTTCGGCCCAAAAATGGCCGTTTCGTGCCCAGAATCGTGGCGGAGAGGCAGGGATTCGAACCCTGGGACCGCTAGGTCTGCGGTTTTCAAGTCTGGGTCAGGGCGTCCGCGGGGGTTCGTGGAGGGCCGATTTCACGATGGATTCGGCGATTTGTCGGCCCTCGAATCAGCCGGTGTTCGGCTCTGTTGCTACCGGCTGTTG
>Ga0182011_10005187_pt1 | contig 10291 bp, 9 predicted proteins | sample 711E1DmetaG_FD_120481 | JGI IMG/M metagenome (GOLD analysis project Ga0182011, IMG submission 120481) | Permafrost microbial communities from Stordalen Mire, Sweden - 711E1D metaG | ecosystem: Environmental > Terrestrial > Soil > Wetlands > Permafrost | place: Sweden: Stordalen | collected...
GCTCGTCGCGGCTTTCCGAGGCCCAGCTTCAGCAGCTTCACAGGGAGACGACCCTGGTCCTGCTGAACCGCCGCGTGCACGGCGTATCGGCCGTTCTGCTCGACAGCGCCGGCGGCATGCGCCAGGCGATCGAGCACCTGGTCGCGCTCGGCCACCAGCGGATCGGCTTCATCGGCGGCCCGGCCGACTCGTGGTCGAATCGCGAGCGCCGGCGGGGCCTCAGGGCTGAGGCGCGCGCCAGATCGCTCGACATCGTCGAGTTCGGGCCGTTCGCACCCCATTTCGAAGGCGGACAGCATGCCGCGGACCTGGCCGTCGCGGCCGAGGTTACCGCCGTGGTCGCTTTCAACGATCTGATGGCGCTCGGCGTTCTGAGCCGACTCGCCGACCGAGGCATCGGCGTCCCGGACGACATCAGCGTTGTCGGCTTCGACAACATCCCAATGGCCGGCATGGCCACTCCACACCTGACGACCGTTGCGCTGCCGCTCGAGCAGTCCGGACGTGTCGCTATTGAGCTGCTGCTTGAGCAGCTTGCCCAGCCTGGATCAGGCACCCATGAGCAAGGCCTAGCAGCCCAGCTGATCGTGCGAGCCTCTACGGCGCCGCCTAGAAACGGCGTCTTGTCGGGTTCGCGCGTGGGCCGGGCAACACAGGCGCCGGAGGAGACAACGGCAATCTCGGAGAGTTAGCAGGAGGAAAAGTCACACATGAGACTTCGTTCGTGGACTCAATGGCTGGGGATGGCCCTGGTCGCAGGAATAGTGGCGTCGGCTTGTAGCTCGGCCAGTGCCACGCCCAGCCCGACGGCCGTGCCGGCCACGCCGGTTCCCGCCACCGCCGCGGTGTCCGGCAGCGCAGCAGCCGGCTCGGCCGCAGCGGCGACCCCGGCCGCGATGGTGATGCCGACCAAGCCGGTGACGATCAACGTCCTCGACGTGGCGGGCAACCTTCAGCTCACCAAGCAGATGATGGAGAACTTCAAGGCCGCGAATCCCAAGATCGTGGCCAACATCACGTACTCCACCTCGACGGCGCCCGAGCTGGCCGGCAAGCTGGAGGCCCAGCAGGCCGGCGGCAACGCCCAGATCAGCCTCGTGATGACCGGAACCGACGGCCTGTCCGCCGGCATCACCAACAACCTTCTCGTCAAGCTCCTGCCCGACCGCCAGGACATGTTCCCCGGCCTCATGGACAACTACCTCGCTCCGGCCGCGGACATGCAGGGTCTGGCACAGGGCTACGGCGTCGAAGTCGTTTACTACCCGTCCGGCCCGCTCTATGAGTACAACCCCTCCAAGGTCACTACCCCGCCGACCACCCCCGAGGAGCTCCTCGCGTGGGCGAAGGCGAACCCCGGCAAGTTCGAGTACGCACGCCCGGCCAACTCCGGCCCCGGTCGGACCTTCCTCATGGCGCTGCCGTACATGCTCGGCGACAAGGACCCCACGGACCCCACAAACGGTTGGGATAAGACGTGGGCCTACTTGAAAGACCTCGGCCAATACATCAAGGTGTACCAGACTGGCACGACCGCCACTATGAAGGATCTTGCCAACGGTACCGTTGATATGCTGGCTTCAACAACCGGTTGGTACATCAACCCGATCATCCTCGGCACCGTGCCGAAGACGACCGCCGTTGGTCACTACACCAACATGACCTGGGTGACCGACGCCCAGTTCGCCGTCGTCCCGAAGGGCGTCGACTCCGACACCCTGATCGCCGACCTGGACCTTATCGCCTGGATGCTCCATCCGGATCAGCAGGCATTCTCATTCGACAGTGGCTACTTCTATCCGGGCCCGGCCGTGAAGGGCGTCACGCTCGACATGGCCCCCGCGGCCAACCAGGCCGCCATCAAGGCCGTCCTTCCCGCGTCGTTCGCGACGTGGATCGACCAGTACCCCAAGAAGACGTCACTGCCGGCGGCAACGCAGGTAATCGCGTTCGATCTTTGGGATCGGAACATCGGCAAGAAATAGTCGGTCGTCGAGTGACGATCGCTGGACCATGTGAGTAAAGGGATCTGAGCCGTGCGCGATCATCGCTTTTCCGAATTGCGGCTAGACCGCATCGGTCGCAACTTCGGCGAGCTGGCCGCACTCCACGAGCTCAGCTTGACGATCCGAGGGGGCGAGTTCATCGCCCTCCTCGGGCCGTCGGGCTGTGGCAAGTCGACGGCCCTCAACTGCCTCGCGGGGCTATTGCCGCTCACCACCGGCACCATCTGGCTCGACGACAAGAGGATCGACGGGCTGCCCCCGGAGCAACGGGGCTTCGGCATGGTCTTCCAGAACTACGCGCTCTTCCCGCACATGACGGTGCGTGAAAACATCGCCTTCGGGCTGAAGATGCGCAAGACGCCTCGGGCGGACATTCGCTCACGGGCGGACGAGGTCATGCGCCTTGTTCGACTAGAGGATCAGGCCGAGAAGCTTCCGTCCCAGCTATCGGGCGGACAGCAGCAACGTGTCGCGATCGCCCGTGCCATCGTCTATGAGCCGCCGCTCGTTCTCATGGACGAACCGCTCTCCAACCTCGACGCCCAATTGCGTCAGGCAATGAGAATCGAGATCAAGCACCTTCATCAGGCGCTGGGCCTGACCACTATCTACGTGACGCACGACCAGGAGGAAGCCCTCTCGATGGCCGACCGCCTGGTGCTGTTGCGCGAGGGAGTCGTGCAGCAGGTCGGCACACCCGACGAGGTCTACTCCCAGCCCGCCAACCGCTACGTCGCGGGGTTCATGGGCTACCGGAACATGCTCTCGTTCGACGTGGCCAGCGTTTCCACCGGACATGCCGTACTCGAAGAGGAGGGCGTTCGGCTCCAGGGCAGAACATTCACTCCGCTCACGGCAAAGCGCGCGGTGGCGGCCATCCGGCCCGAGGACATCGTCGTCGAAGGCCCGCCGCCCAATCGGATCGACGTTACCGCCGAGGTCGTCGAGTACCACGGCCGCGAGATGCTGGTGGAAGCTCGAATGACCGGTGGCGAGGCGCTCTATTTCCGGACTGAGAAGAGGCTCGCGGTCGGCGACAAGACGACCGTCTCCGTGCCCCAGGAACGCGTTCTCATCTACCCGGCGGACGCCCCCGCGGCGCCGCAGGAGGTGGCCGTATGACTGCCGCCTCGCCGTCTGCCGCCAGCCGGTTGACCGCGGGCAGCGGCACCCCATCGCTGAGGCACCGCCTGGCCGACCGTGGTATCGACCGCGTTCTATTGCTGCTCGTGCCCGGCATCCTCTTCCTCCTCCTTCTATTCGTATATCCGTTCCTGTACGGGCTCCAGCTGTCTTTCTCGCCTCAGATCGACGGCGGGCAGGCGCTGATGAATGGCTACCAGGGACCGCTGGCCAACTACCTGTACTTTTTCGGGGATTCGTACCAACGCGACACCATCTGGACGACGCTCGTCATCGGCCTGCCGGCCGCTCTCGTGAACGTGCTGGTATCGGTGCCGATCGCCTACCGAATGCGCGGCAGATTCCGCTTCAAGCGAACACTTACGACCCTGCTGGTCGTGCCGATCGCCCTGGGCACGGTTCTCACGGCAGACGGCCTCATCGAGTACCTGGGCCCGGCCGGCTGGCTCAACAAAGCCCTGGTTGACTTCCACGTGATCAATGAGCCCCTGACGCTGGTCCACAACTACTGGGGCGTCTTCTTCTCACTGGTCATCACGGGCTTCCCGTTCGCCTTCCTGCTGGTGCTGTCGTACCTCTCGGGCATCGACCCGAACCTGGAACGTGCGGCATCGGTCATGGGCGCGGGGTGGTGGGAGCGGTTCCGCCGCGTGACCCTGCCGCTGCTCGTGCCCGGCCTGGCGATCACCTTCTGCATGTCGTTCGTGCTGGCCTTCTCGGTCTTCCCATCGGCCAACCTGGTCGGTGATCCGTCCGGGACCACGCGCGTCATATCGATTGCCGCCTACCATGCCGCGTTCGAGCAGTTCGACTACTCGTTGGGCTCCGCCACCTCGATGATCATGGGCGCCGTCATGCTGGCGATCATTGCCCTCGTTCTTGGCTGGCGCAACACGATGTTCCGCGGACCCGCTGGAGGTAAGGGCTGATGGCCGCCGCCGCAAACGTCCCCGCCGACATGGCTCCCGCCGCGCCGAGGCGTCGATTTCGACCGTCTGGGATCGCCGGATGGGTGGTCTGGGGCCTGGTTGCCTTCTTCTTCCTCAACCTCTTCGCGCTGATCGCGACCGTCGTCCTCGACTCGATCGCGACCACCTGGTTCGGGTCCTGGCTGCCCGACGACTTCACGAACCACTGGTATGGAGACGCCTGGGCCGAGTTCAATCTGTCGGACATCCTGGTCGTGACTGCCCAGGTTGCGGTGATCGTTGTCGTGCTGTCGGTCCTCATCGGCGTCCCGGCCGCATACGCCCTTGCCCGACGGAACTTCCCCGGCAAGTCGATCATCACGGTTCTCTTCTTGCTGCCGATCTTGATCCCGCCGATCACCTACGGCATCCCGCTGGCGACTGTGCTCTACAAGGTTCAGCTGGCCGGCAGCATCACGGGCGTGATTCTGGCCAACCTGGTCCCGACCGTGCCCTTCGTCGTGCTGATCATGATTCCATTCATCGAGCAGATCGACCCCAAGATCGAATCGGCCGCCCGGATGTGCGGCGCCAGCACCGTGACCATCTTCCTCCGCATCCTGGGACCGCTGATGATCCCGGGCATGCTGGCGGCGGCGATCCTGGTGCTGGTCCGAACGGTCGGTATGTTCGAGTTGACCTTCCTGACGTCGGGACCCACCAGCCAGACGATCGTCGTCGTCCTGTACGACGCGGTCTTTGGGGCCGGGATCCGCGCTCCGCAGGAGGTCGATGCCATGGCCGTTGTCTACACGGCCTCGATGCTCGTGCTCCTCATAATCGCCCTGCGATTCGTCAATCCCACCCAGCTGGTGACCCGCGTGGGTGACCGCTGAGTCGAGTTTCCGTGGCCGCCGAACCATCCTCCGGCGGCCACTGATTCGGTCGGTCGCGGCCGGAGGTATCAAAGAAAGGATCGTCATGACCCGTACTGTCGTCGCCCCCGAACAAGCCGGCGACCTCATCGGACTAGCCCTAACCGACCTGGCCACCGGCCAGTCCTACGAGTCGCCGGGCGCGCTCGAGACGGTGGTCGTCGTCCTCGGCGGTGTCGTCGACGTGCAGGCAAACGGCGAATCGCTCGGGTCCGCCGGCGGCCGATCGTCGGTCTTCGAGGGTCCGGGCTACGCCATCTACGCGCCGCCCGGTACCGCTCTCCGCTTGACCGCCACCCGACCCTCGCAGCTCGCCATCGCGACCGCGCCGGCCGGTGGAGTGGCGCCGGCGAAGGCGCGCATCATCGGGCCCGCGGACCAGCGTCTGGCCGAAGTGGGCAAGGGCAACTGGACCCGCAACGTCCGAACGATGCTCGGCCCCGAGCACGAAGCAGGCCGGCTCCTCATCGGCGAGACGATCAATCCCCCCGGCAACTGGTCCTCGTATCCGCCCCACAAGCACGACCGCGAGGCTCCGCCCGAGGAGGTCAGGCTCGAGGAGGTCTATCTCTTCAAGGTCGACCCGCCCGAGGGCTTCGGTGTCCAGGTCCGATACGACGACGCCGGCACCAGCGAGGCGTTCACGGTTCGCGACGGCGACGCGGCCGTCATCAGGACCGGCTACCACCCGGTCGTGGCAGCCCCCGGCTACTCGCTCTACTACCTGTGGGTCATGGCCGGGGACGGGCGCAAGATGATCCCCTATTTCGATCCGGCCCACGCCTGGGTCCAGGGGTCGTAGACATGGCCGCAGAGGAACCTGTGGGTCCGGGCGTCGGCGAGGCCGGCTCCGGCGAGGCGGCCACGGCACTTCGGCAGGCGGGAGCGGCCGAGGGATCGATCACCGAGATCGGCGGCGGGGCGGTTGGGATCAGAGCGGGCAAGCGCTGGGAGGTGCTGGCCTGGACTCCCCGCGGCGCGGCGTCGCCGAAAGGAATCACCGGCGCTTCGTCGGAAAAGGCCGGAGGGACGCTGATCACCGGTCCGGCGGACCACGCCAACGCGGTCGCTTTGCGTGCGCTGATTCCCTCACTCCGGCCGCGCCTGCTCGGCGGCGCTACCTCCGCCGGCGTCGGCGACCGCCTGGGAATCGCAACGCCGGGCCACGTCGCCGCGTTTCGGGCCAATCCGGGCATCGTCCCGGTGCTGGCCCAGCAGTCAGCTCGCGAGCTGGCGCGGACCGGCAGAACGTTCCGTGACGTAGTCGACGCCGCCACCTTTGGGGCGCTTGCCGCCGGCTGGCGGGAAGGCTTCGGGGCCGATGCCGACCACCTCAAGACCATCGCGGACATCGACGCCGGGATCGACGCGGGTTGCACGATGTTCACCGCCGATCCGGTCGAACTGGTGCCGCACCTGCCGGCCGACGCGCCGCAGGCCGCGATCGACGGCGCCTTCGCCGCGGTCCCCTGGGCCGCTCTAGAGGATGACCCGGCCGCCTTCATGACGCGCTATCCGGCGCGACTCGATCTCGACTGCGGCCCGCTCGAGCTACCGCCGGCCGCCCTGCACGCCGCCGCGGCGCGCTTTGGAGCGGCGGTCGTCCAGGTGGCGAAGATGTACCGGCATCTGGCGGCGGCCCGGCCCGCGGGCTCTTTCGAGTTCGAGGTTGCCGTCGACGAGATCGAGCACCGTACGACGCCCATCGACCACGTCTACCTCGCCACCGAGCTGCACCGCCTCGGCGTGCGCTGGGAGAGCTTCGCCCCGCGCTTCGTCGGCGACTTCGAGAAGGGCATCGACTACGTGGGAGACAAGGCCGAGTTCGCCGCCGACGTCGAAATCCACGCGGCCATCGCCCGACACCTGGGCGACTACAAGCTGAGCGTCCACTCCGGCTCGGACAAGTTCTCGATCTACGATGCCGTGGCGAAGGCGACGCGCGGCAGGGTCCACCTCAAGACCTCGGGCACGAGCTATCTGGTCGCGCTCCAGACGATAGCCGCGGCCGATCCGGAGCTCATGCGCCGGATCTGGCGGGTGGCTCTCGATGCCTACACCACGGCCCGGGCGAGTTACCACGTCTCGGCGACCGCAGCCGGCGCGCCGTCGCCGGAAGAGGCATCGCCCCAGGTGCTGGCGGGTCTCCTCGACGACCCGCATACCCGCGAGATCCTTCACGTCACATACGGAGCGGTCCTGCACGGCGACGGGGCAAGCGGCGCCGGCGATCCCCGGCTCGGCGACGACCTGCGGGCCGCGGTCTGGACTCGCCGCGAGGCGTACTGGGCGGCCCTCGAGGTCCACATCGGCCGCCACCTGCGGCCGTTCTCAGGGGCCGGCGGAGGGCCGGTCACGAAAGGAGCAACTCGATGAGCGGCGTCCCAGCTGCCGGCCCGGCGGCGGGCACGGGCCTCTTCGACCTGACCGGCAAGGTTGCCGCGGTGGTCGGTGGCGCCGGTGTCCTCGGCGGTTCTGTCTGTCACGGCTTCGCCGATGCCGGCGCGGCCATCGCGGTTCTGGATCGCTCCCAGGAGCGCGCCGACGAGCTCGTGGCGGCTCTTGCCGCGAAGGGGGTCAAGGCCGCGGCCTTCGTGCTGGACGCCTCTGACAAGGCGTCGGTGGAGGCCGCTCAGAAGGCAGTCGAGGCGAATCTCGGTCCGGTCGACATCCTCGTCAATGCCGTCGGCATCAACAGCGGGACGCCGTTCTTCGAGCTCGAGCTCGAGGAATGGAACCGTGTTCTCCAGGTCAACCTGACGTCGTGCCTGCTGGCCTGCCAGATCTTCGGCCGGGCGATGGTCGACCGCGGCGCCGGCGGGACGATCATCAACTTCTCGTCGACCTCGTCGGAGATACCGCTCTCCCGCGTCCTCACCTACTCGGTATCCAAGGCCGGGGTAAACATCCTGACCCGCTACCTGGCCCGCGAGCTCGCGCCGTACAAGATCCGCGTCAATGCCATCGTGCCGGGGTTCTTCCCGGCCGAACAGAACCGCAAGCTGCTCGACGACGCCCGCATCGAGTCGATCCTCCGCCACACGCCGGCCGGTCGGCTGGGCGAGGCCGACGAGCTTGTCGGGACGATGATCTGGCTGGCGTCGGAGCGAGCCTCGGGTTTCGTGACCGGAGCCCTGATCCGCGTAGACGGCGGGTTCGCCGCGATGACGATCTAGGTTCCGGCAACCGGCGCCGGCGGTCCGGCGTCAGACCGGCCGTCCCCGGGCGATCAGCGCTCCGATAGTCCCGGCGCCGACTCCGTCATCTACGCCCACGACCGCAACCCCGGGTGCGCACGACGAGAGCATCGCCAGCAGCGCGCTCAAGCCGCCGAACGTCGAGCCGTAGCCGACGCTGGTTGGACAGGCGATGACGGGAACGCGGGCCAGGCCACCGACGACGCTTGCCAGGGCGGCGTCCATGCCGGCCACCACGACGATGGCGTCGGCGCTCTCGATCTCCGCGAGCTCGTCCAGCAGGCGGTGGAGCCCGGCGACGCCGACGTCGGCGACGACGTGGACGCCCGCCCCCAGGAGCGAGGCGACGGTCTCGGCTTCCTGCGCGACCGGGAGGTCGGAGGTGCCGGCCGTCAGCACCAGCAGCCGCCCGCGAGCCTCGGGAACCGCGCGCGGGATGGCCAGCAGCCCGGGCCGCTCGCGCCAGATCGTCTCCAGGCCGCGGGACTCGGCCAGGGATCGGACGGCGGCGGCGTCCGCCTCAGCCACTCGGGTCACCACGACGCTGGACTCGTCGTGGTCGAGCTGGGTTTCGACGATGGCCAGAAGCTGCTCGCGCGTCTTGCCGGGCCCGTAGATGAACTCGACCACGCCCTGGCGGAGGCCACGGTGATGGTCGACACGAGCGAAGCCGAGGTTGCTGAACGGCAGCCGGCGCAGGGACTCTAGAGCGGCCTCGATCGACATTCTTCCTTCGGCCACGCCGCGCAGCAACTCTTCCACGCCCGCGGAGTAGGAATCGGCCCTCGTCCCGGCGGCCGGCGAGCCGACGGCGGGGGACGCCGCGTCATCGGTGCGCATTCGGTCCTTCCCCGGCGCCGTAGCCGGTGTATGCCGCCGGCGACCAGCTCTCGAAGCCGAGTTCGACGAGGCGGCTCCGGACCTCTTCCGAGCGGCTCTCGAGAGCCGGCAGATCGACCTCTTCCACTTCGACGCGGGCGTGGCTGCCGAAGTCGCGGACGCGAACCTGGCGGAAGCCGAGCCCTCGCAGCGCGAGTTCGGCCGCCTCGACCCGCCGCAGGCGATCGGCGGTGATCAACTCACCGAACGGGATCCGACTGGCCAGGCACGCCGACGCCGGCCGGTCCCAGTCGGCGATGCCGATCGACCGCGCCAGGACCCGCAGCTGCTCCTTGGTTATGCCGGCTTCGGCGAGGGGCGAGCGGATGCCCAGCTCCGAGGCCGCCGTCATGCCGGGGCGGTCGTGACGGGCCGTGTCCGAGGCGTTCGTGCCGTCGACGACGCAGGCGTAGCCCTCCGCCCCGGCCATCGCCGAAGCGGCGCCGTACACCTCGAGCTTGCAGAAGTAGCAGCGGGACTGCGGGTTGTGGGAGTACCGAGGATCGTCGAGCTCCTTGGTGGAAATCGTCCGCCAGCGGGTGCCGTTGCGGCTGGCCTCGCCGGCGGCGACTGCGGCGTCGGCGCGATCCCAGGCCGGGACGGCCGCGGACTCGGCGGTGAGCGCGAGGCAGCGCTCGCCCAGGAGCGGCGAGGCCACGGCGAGCAGGAAGCTCGAGTCGATCCCGCCCGAGAGCGCGACGACGCACGAGCCCAGGCCTTCGATGATCTCGATCAGTCGCTCGAAGCGTTCGATGGCCACGGGGTCAGCGGCTGCCGGGCCGCTGCGAGCCATCTCCATGAGGGTCCGGCGCGGCGAGCCGGCCGCCGCCGCGATCACCGCGGGAGCGGTCGCGGCCGACCCCGGCCGAAGGCTTTCGGGTGGGGATTCGCGGTAGCGCATCTGTCAGGTGACGATACATCCTTACCCGCGACCGCGCCCCCGGCGCCGCCGCCCGGACCCGGGGAGCGGGCCGGCTCGGTGTAGACTTGACGGGCCGTCCGCCGATGCGCCGCCCCTACGAAGAGCCCCCGGCGCCGACCGCAGAACCCCCGGGAGGCGAGCCCGCCGATGCACCACGAGACCGACCCGCATGCCGCGTTGCGGCCCGATGCGCTTGCAGATCCGCCCGAAACGGCGGTCGCCGGCTCCACGTCGCCGGCCGCTCATCGCCAGCCGTTCGAGGAGTTCATCCGCGGCGAGCTGCCGCGCTGGGCCCTGGTCC
>Ga0182011_10005188_pt1 | contig 10291 bp, 7 predicted proteins | sample 711E1DmetaG_FD_120481 | JGI IMG/M metagenome (GOLD analysis project Ga0182011, IMG submission 120481) | Permafrost microbial communities from Stordalen Mire, Sweden - 711E1D metaG | ecosystem: Environmental > Terrestrial > Soil > Wetlands > Permafrost | place: Sweden: Stordalen | collected...
GACCACGCCCATCGACGGGGCCAGGAAGATCGCGCCGCCGATGATGGCGAGGTTGTAGACGATCGGGGCAAGGACGGAGGCCACGAAGCGGCCGCGCGCGTTGAGCACGCTCGTCGCGACCGCGCCGAGGGCAAGGAAGATCGGGCTCAGGAGCATGATCCGGGTCAGCTGCACCGTGGTCGACAGCTCCGCGGCGTCGAAGCCGGGGGTGATGGCGGGAACGACCGCCGGAGCAAAGACGAGGAGCAGCCCGGCGAGGATCGCGAGCCCGGCGAGCATGAGGTTCGTGACCGTCGACACGACGCGCCAGGCCCGATCCACCTCGTCGTGGGCCAGCAGCGTCGCGATCGTGGGGATGAGCGCCGAGGCAAGCGCCCCTGCAGCCACGAGCTGGAAGATCAGGTCCGGGATCCTGAACGCGGCGAAGAAGGGGTCGAGGGCACCCTGGATCCCGAAGGTGGTGCCGAGCACGACGAGGCGCACCCAGCCGAGCACGCGCGAGACGAAGAACGCGCCGGTCACCAGCAGCCCGGCGCGGATGAGGGCGCGGCCGCCAGTCACCGGGGTCCAGGCGTCTCGTCGGCGGGCGCGGATCCCCGGTCGGCCGAATGCGCGCGGGGGTGAGCTCCCGAGTAGGCGACCCGCAGCCGCGCTGGTGACACGTGGGTATAGATCTGCGTGGTCGCGAGGCTCGCGTGGCCCAGGAGCTCCTGGACGACCCGCAGGTCGGCGCCGCCGTCAAGCAGGTGGGTGGCGAACGAATGGCGCAGCGTATGCGGGTGGGTGCCTTCCGGGGCCCCTGCCCGCACGAACGCCGCGTCCAGGCGGTAGCGCATCCCGCGCGCACCGAGTCGTGCCCCGCGGGCATTGAGGAAGACCGCGTCCTGAGCCGGCCCCGGCCGGGCCCGCCTCAGGAGCGCCGGCCGGCCCTCCGCGAGATACGCGGCAAGCGCGCTTCGCGCGGGCCGCCCGAGGAGGCCGGCGCGTTCCTTCCTGCCCTTGCCGAGGACGCGGAGCTCGCCGCGCGCGAGATCGAGGTTGTCCAGGGTCAGGCCGGCGAGCTCGGCGATCCGCAGCCCGGCGGCGTAGGCCGTCTCGACGATCGCCACGTCGCGCAGGGCGAGGGCCCGTTCGAGCGCGTCGCGGCTCGCGGTCGTCGACGGCGCATCCGCGTCGCGCGCCACCTTCTTCACCACGCTCGCGGGCGGGCGATCTCCGGCGGACGCGACGATCCGCTCGACCTCGGCGACGGTCAGGACCGGGGGCAGCCGGCGCGGTCGCCGCGGGGTCGCCAGCGCCGCCCACGGATCCGCGTCGGCGAGCCCGGACCGTCGTGCCCAGCGATGGAACGAGCGGATCGCCGCCAGGCGTTGCGCGACCGAGGAGCGTGCGCGGCCGTCGCCGAGCTCCGCGAGATACGCGCGCAGAACCGTGCGCGAGGGCGCCCGCCAGCCGGAACCCGAGGATGCGAGCCAGGCGAGGTAGGCGCCGACCGCCGTCCGGTATGCCCGCAGCGTGTGCGGCGAGGCGTCGCGGGCCGCAAGGCTCGCGAGGAACTTCTCGATGGGCGGTGGGTCGTCCACGCCCGGCTCAGTCGGCGCCCGGCGCAGGCCGCCGGGTCGCGCGGCCCGTGCTGGCGGGCCTCCGGCGCGCCGACCCGGCTGCCGTCACGCGGCGTGGGGCCGTCCCACCCGCGCTGGCCGCTCGCCCGCGCGCCGTCCCGCCCCCGGCCCGTCGTCCGCCCCGGCCACCGGGCCGCGCCAGCGCCGCCGGATCCGGCGGGCCTCCGACGAGCGGTGACCCCGGCTCCGGCAGGCCGCCCACCGGGAGCGGCACGCCCGCCCCGCACTTCAGGCAGATGCCGCTCTCGTCGTCGCGCCTGGCGACCGGTCCCCCGTCCGCGTCGTGGACGGGCCCGAGAGGTTCGCGCGCGCTCGTGAACTCGCACGTCGGATAGCGCGAGCAGCCCCAGAAGACCGTGCCGGTGCGCCGGGCGCGGCGGGCCACGAGGTGCCCCTCGGTGCAGCGCGGGCAGGCGACCCGGAAAGCGAGCTGTTCCGGGGGCGGTGGCCCGTCCTTCTTGATGAACGTGCAGTCCGGGTAGCGGTTGCAGCCGACGAAGGGCCCGAACCGGCCCCGCTTCGCGACGAGCACACCGCCCTCCGTGTCCCCGCAGACGGGACATGGCTCGCCGAGGCCGGGAAGCGCGGGCAGGTCAGCCTCCTCGCCGGGCAGGGGGCGAGATTCCTTGTGTTCGGGGTAGAGCGAGCAGGCCAGGAACCGTCCGTTGCGCCCCAGCCGGATCACCATCGGGTGACCCTGCGAGCAGACCTCGTCCGTCGGCTCGGTGGTGAAGTCGCGACGTCGGAGCTCCTTCCGCTTCTCGTCGACGAGCGTTCGAAGCGGGGCATAGAAGGCGCGCAGGAGCGGGACCCAGGCGCGCTCGCCGCGCGCGATCTCGTCGAGCTCGTCCTCCATCCGGGCGGTGAAGGCGAAGTCCACGTACTGCCCGAAGTGCTCGACGAGGAGGTCGGTCACGACCTCGGCAACCGGCTCCGGGTGGAGCCGGCGCTCCCGGATGATCACGTACCCGCGGTCGACGATCGTCGAGAGCGTCGCAGCGTAGGTCGACGGTCGGCCGACGCCGAGCTCCTCGAGCGCCTTCACGAGCGACGCCTCGGTGAAGCGCGGGGGCGGTTCGGTGAAATGCTGGGTCGACGCCACGTCCGTCACCGTCGTGACGTCCCCGGCAGCAAGGGCGGGAAGCGTGCGCTCGGCCTCCTCTTCGCCCTCGTCACGGCCCTCCGTGTAGACGCGGCTGAAGCCGTCGAACAGGGTCCGGGTAGCCGTCGCCCGAAGGTCGTATCCGGCGTCCGCCAGGTCCACCGTGGTGGTCTCGAGCCGCTTCTCGGCCATCTGGCTGGCCAGCGTGCGCTGCCAGATCAGCCGGTACAGGCGGGCCTCGTCGCGGCCCGGCGCGGCGGCCATCGCCTCCGGCTCGCGCGCCAGCGAGGTCGGGCGGATCGCCTCGTGGGCCTCCTGAGCGTTCCGGGACGTGGTCCGGTAGCGACGACCCTTGGTGACCACGTAGGCCGAGCCGTAGCGCGCATGGATCACGGTCCGGGCCTCCGCGAGCGCCTGGTCCGAGAGCGCGACGGAGTCGGTCCGCATGTAGGTGATGAGCCCGACCTGCCCGTCGGGCGTCTCGACGCCCTCGTACAGGCGCTGCGCCACCGACATGGTCCGCTTCGGGCTGAAGCCGAGCTTCCGACTGGCCTCCTGCTGCAGCGTGGACGTGGTGAACGGCGGCGCAGGGCTGCGTTTCGACGGCTTGAGCGCGACGCCCCGCACGACGGGCCGGCTCGCCCGCAGGGCCTCGACATGGAGACGCGCGGTCTCGGCGTCGGGAACGGCCGGCTTGTGCCCGGCGATCCGGACCAGCTCCGCCGTGAAGGCCGTGCCGTCCGGCGTGAGCAGCGTCGCCTCGATGGTCCAGTACTCGCGCGCGGCGAAGGACCGGAACTCGCGCTCGCGCTCGACGACGAGGCGCACGGCGACCGACTGGACCCGGCCCGCCGAGAGGCCGGAGCGAACCTTGCGGGACACCAGCGGGCTCAGCGTGTACCCGACCAGCCGATCGACGATCCGGCGCGCCTGCTGCGCGTCGACGAGGTTCACGTTGATCGCGCGCGGCGCGGCGAACGCCGCGCGGATGGCCGGTTCCGTTATCTCGCTGAACGTCACCCGGCTGGTCCGATCGGCCGGCAGGTGGGCCGCCTGCGCGACGTGCCAGGCGATGGCCTCGCCTTCGCGATCGAGGTCCGTGGCCAGGAAGATGCGGTCTGCCCGGCGGCCCGCCTTCTCGATCGCGGCGACCTGGCGGCGCCGGTCGGCCGGGATCTCGTAGTCGGGCGCGAAGTCATGCTCGACGTCCACGCCCAGCTGGCCCTTCCCGGGGTTCTCCGGCAGGTCACGGACGTGGCCGTAGGACGCGAGCACGGTGTAGCCGGGCCCGAGGTAGCGCTCGATCGTCTTGGCCTTGGCGGGCGACTCGACGATCACGAGGTTTGCGGTCATGGCGAGCGAGTCTAGCACCGGCTCCTCGTCGGCCGATCATCGGGCGGTCACCGGTCGGAGGCCATGGCGGGGCATTGCAGACTGCTCGCCGACGCCGTCCTGCCTGGTTCAGGTATCCCGGACGCGTCGCAGGAAGTCCTCGTCGACCTCAAGGTCGAGCTCCGGCTCGGGTTCCGGACGGGCCGGCCGCAGCGCGATCGCGGTGCTGCTCCCGGTCGGGGCGGCAGACACCGGCGGGATCTCCACGAACCGGATCTGGGCATAGGGGAAGACGAACGTCGCGTCCAGCTGGCCCACGAACACCGGCTGCTCACCGCTCATCGTCCGCACGTTCGTGCCGACGAGGACCGTGTCGGACGGGGAGGGCGTCTCGAAGAGGTCGATGCGGAGGGGCTGCTCGTTGTGCAGGTGCAGGATGACGTTGCGGATCATGCGTGATAGAAGTCGATGACGATCCGGATCTGCCCGCCGGAGACCCAGACGCCGATCCCGACGCGGTCGTATGCGGGGTTCATCATGTTGACCCAGTGGCCGCCCGGCGGGCTCCACGCGCGCTCCGATTGGAAGTAGAGCTGCGTGCCGAGCGCCGACGCGATGGCGCTCGGAGCGGACTCGCAGCCCAGGTTCTCAGCCCAGCGATAGCTCGTGTACCCCGCCGCCCGGAGCCGATCCCCGGGGTTCCCGCCGTCGAAGTGGCTGCAGACGCCGGTGATCGCGAGGAGCTTCGCGTAGGGCCGCGAGACCGTGTTGCTGATCCCGGCGTCGAGCACGAGCGGGGCAATGCCGCTCCCGCCGGGGCTCGAACACGCGCCGGATGCCGTCACGAGGCCGCCGCCGCGCGTGCAGTTGAGAAGGCTGAGGTAGTAGCGCTCCGCCGAGGCCCACGGGCCACCTCCGCTCGACCCTCCCGCGCTCGAGGTCGGCGCCGCCGGCTTCGCCGTCGGTGCGGGTGTCGCCTTCGCCGGCGAGGTTCCGGGGGTGGGCCTGGGCTTGGGCTTCGGCGCCGTCTTCGTGGAAGTCACCTTCGGCGTCGGGACCTGGGTGGGCCGCGGCGTGGCAGCCGGCTTCGCGGCCGTCGTGAAGCGTGCCGTCACCGCCGCCTGGATCGGGGTGCCGTCCGCGCCGGCGGCCGCGGACGTGACGGACATCACGACCTCGGTGCCCGCGGGGAGCGGATCGCGCGGGTCGAAGACGACCACCGTGTCGTTCTCAGCCCACACGTGGTCACCCATGAGGCGGGCACCCGCCGCCGTCACGACGAAGGCGCGCTGCGAGGCTGCCCGGTCCATCGGCAGCGTGAAGCGCACCGATATGGCAGCACCCGGGTCCACGTCCTCGCTGCCGGACCGCGGGCGGAACCGGACGACTGCCGGTGCCACGACCGTCTGCACCACGAGCGGCTGGATCTGCGAGACCGGCGCCCCGGTCGTGTCGAGCAGCGGCCCGGACAGCGACACGGTGTAGCGGGTCCCGGATGCAAGCCCCTCGTCCGGCATGAAGGTGAGCTGGTTGGTGGGTCCCGTCGCGGCGTCACCCTGCAGCTGGCCGGCGACCGCGGGCTCGATGCTGAATGCCGACCGCGCGGCTGCCACGTCCACGGGCCGGTCGAACGTCACGATGAACGCGGTGTCCGGCGCGACACGGCCGTCCGCGAGCGGCTGCGTCGCCGCGATCCGCGCGCCCGTTGGACCCCGCGTGTAGAACGCCGTCCGAAGCGGGTCCGGGAGCGCCGTCCCGGCGGCGTCGCGCGCCCCGGCCCCGACCGTGATCGTGTAGTACGTGTCGGGCGCCCAGCCGTCCCGCGGGCTCACCAGCAGCGTCCGTGAGCCGTCCTGCCAGGTCAGGGTCACGGCCGCCTGCGGGTCCACGGTGATCGCGGCCCCGACGCTCGCGGGATCCATCGGCGCGCCGAACGTGAAGATGACGGGGCCGTCAAGCGTCTGGAGCGATTCGACGTTCGGGCCGAAACGTTCCTGCGCGACCGGGCCCGCGGTCGCCGGCGGAAGAGCCGACGCGGCGCGCGGCAGCGCCCCCAGGGCCGCGGCGAGGATCAACAGGCCGGCCCCGGCGGCAACGGTCACCCGGATCGCCGTGCCGCGCCGGCGCAGCACCGGCAGGTAGAGCACCACGAACACCGGCACGGCCAGGATCGCGGCCACGATCTTCCGCAATGGCTGCTCCTCGCTCGCTTGCCGGCGCCGTGCACGCTGTCACGTGCCGGCGTCGCCCCCCGTGATCGTCTCGCACCATACCACCGGCCGCGGCGCACGGGCAATTCGGGGAGCCGCCGTCCGCGCTCCCTCCGCCTCCCCTTGCCGACGTCCCCGCGCGCACCGCCTGACCGGCGCCGGCCGCAGGACGCATCGGGGTCGTCGCCGCCAGCACGCCGCCAGGCCCGTATCGCCCGAGCCCGGCGGCGACGAGGCCCTCGCCTTCGAGCCGTGTGAGCGCTGCGAGGACCGTCGCGAGCATGCCGGCCACGGTAGGCGCGCCGGCTCAAGCCGGGCTCAACCGCCGCTTCACCGCGACGTATCGCCGGGCGCGCCGCCCGGCAGGGTCAGCGCGGCGTGGCCACCACCGCGCTCCCGGCCACCGGTCGCGGCGCCTTGTCGAGCGCTCGCGCGAACTCGTGGAAGGAGCGACCCAGCGGCGAGTCCGCCTTGGAGAACATGACCGGCGCGCCCGAGTTCAGGGCGCTGATCGCGCCCCGGTACTCGTTGAGGATCTGGTGCTCGATCGTGCGCCGCAGGGCGGCTTCCGCGTTCTTCACATTGATGCCCGTGAACGCGTTGGAGCGGTTGAGGACGAGCTTCACCCGCTCGTCCTCGTACCCGATGTGGCCGAGCGTCTCGAGAACGAGGCGCACGTTCTTGAGGCAGGAGAGGTCGGCGGTCATGACCACGAAGAGCACGTCGGCCGCGTCGAAGATCCCGAGATTCGTGTCGTCGAGGCGCTTGTCGACGTCGACCACGACATAGTCGTAGAGGCCACGCAGCGTCTCGAGGATCCGCGCCATGTGCTCCTTCGTGACGAGCTCGGCGGTCTCGGGCGACGGCGGAGCGAGGAGGAGGTCGACGCCGGAATCGTGCTTCACGACGACGTTGCGGAAGAGGTCAGCGTCGATCGACGTCGCGGTGACCACGTCCACGATGCTCTTGCGGTCCAGGCCGAGGTCCATGAACACCCGGTGGTCGCCGAACTGGAGGTTGGCATCGACGAGACAGACCTTGCGGCCGAGCTCGCGGTGGAGGGCGATGGCGGCGTTGATCGCGATCGTGGTGGTCCCCACACCGCCCTTGGCGCCGTAGAACGCCAGCACCCGCCCGAGCGGCGGCCGCCCGACGAGGATGTCGCGCGGTGCGAAGCGAGCGAGCAGGCTCTTGATGCGTGCCAGGAGCTCGGCCGGGTGGAACGGCTTGACGAGGTAGTCGTCCGCTCCCGCCCGCAGGCCGCGGATCTTCTGCTCCACCTCGCTCTCGGCCGTGATCATGATGATCGGGACGTGGCCCGTCGAGCCTTCATCTGCCCGGATCTTCGTGGCTACCTGGTAGCCGTCGAGCTTCGGAAGCATGACGTCGAGGAGAACCAGCGCGGGCGACTCCTGGGCCCAGAGCTTGAAGCCCTCGGCCCCGTCGCCGGCCACGACGACCTCGTAGCCCTCCTGCTTGAGCGTGAAGCTCAGGAGGCGCTGGACGTTCGGGTCGTCGTCGACGACGAGAATCTTGGCGGACATCCGACCTCTCTCGCTCCCCGCCGCCGGATCAGGCGGCCGTTCCCCCGACCGCTGGCCTGCGGACGGCCGCGGCCGATGATAGCCGACCGCGGCCTCGGCGACCTCCCGGCATCGAGCCGCCGTTCGGCCTGCTCAGGCCGCCGGACCCACCGGTGGCACGACGACCTCGGCGCCCGACGCCAGGCCCGCCCCGATCGTCCGCGCAAGCGGCTCGAGGAAGCGGGTGAACTCCGTCGGGATGACGACGGTCGTCGAGGGGCTGGCTCCGAGCGCCTTGAGCGCTTCCAGGTACTGCAGCAGCATCGTCTTCTGATCGATACCCGACGCGGCCGCGTAGATCCGCTCGAGCGCCTGGCTAAAGCCCTCCGCGTTGAGGATCTGCGCCTGGCGGGTCCCTTCGGCTTCCAGGATCGCCGCCTGCTTCGAGCCCTCCGCGATGTTGATCTCGGACTGGCGCTTGCCCTCCGACTCGGTGATCACGGCGCGCCGGGTCCGTTCGGCCGAGAGCTGGCGGTTCATGGCGTCCTGGACATCGCGCGGCGGCGTGATCTCCCGGATCTCGACGGTCGTGACCTTGCCGCCCCAGCGCTCCGTCACCTCGTCGAGCTTGACGCGGAGAACCTCGTTGATCTGCTCCCGCCGGGAGAGGACCTCGTCGAGCAGGATGTCTCCGATGACGGCCCGCAGCGTCGTGGTCGCGACTCCCTGGAGGGCACCGCTGAAGTTGGCCACGTTGACCACGCTCTTGAGCGGGTCGCTGATCCGCCAGTAGATCAGGAAGTCGACGTTGATCGGCGCGTTGTCCTTGGTGATCGTGGTCTGGCTGGGCACCTCGATGAACTGCTCCCGGACGTCCACCTTCACCGGGCGGTCGATGATCGGGATCAGGAAGCGCAGGCCGGGCGAGCGCACGAGCGCCTCGCTCGTCTTGCCAAGCCGGAAGACGACCATCTTCTCGTACTGCTGCACGACCCGGACCGACAGGTAGAGCAGGAGCAGGAGGAGGATCAGGACGGCCACGATGATCGCGAACAGGGCGGCGACTTGCACGCTGGGGCTCCTTTCGAGCTCGGGGGTCAGGTTGCCGGGCGGGGCTCGACCGGGGAAACGTAGAGCGTCAACCCGTCCTGCCGGACGACCTCCACGCGTACGCCGCGCGGGAGCGGGCGCCCGTCGACGCTGCGCGCGGTCCATTCCTCGCCCACCGCGTGAACGGCGCCGAGCGGGTTGATGTCGATCGACACGACCCCCGGGGCGCCGGCGACCCGGAGGCTGCCCACGAGCACGGGGCTCGTCCGCATCCGGCGGGTCACGTAGGCGGTCGCGGCGATCAGCACGCCGAAGAGTACGGTCAGGCCGACCATCACGACGATCACCGGCAAGGCGACCTCGACGCCGGGAACCGTCGGGGCACCGGGGTTGCCGTAGACCGTCCCCGCGCCGACCGCGACGCAGGCCGCGGCGATGAGCGTGAGCAGGCCGTGGCTGGGAACGTGGGTCTCGAGGGCCAGGAGGACGATCCCGAAACCCACCAGCAGCAGGCCGGCGACGTTGACCGGGAGGTCGCTGAAGCCGATGAAGGCGAGGACGAGGGCGAGGGCCCCCGTCACGCCCGTGACCACGTTCGGGTTGGCCAGCTCGAAGACAAGGAGCAGGACGCCCGCCACGAACAGGATGAACGCCAGGTTTGGGTCCCCGAGGATCCGCAGGAAGACCTGGAACGGGCTCATCCCGACGACCTCCGTGGAGGTGCCGGCCAGCGCGAGCGTGACCGACCGCCCGCCTGCCACGCTGACCGTCTTCCCGTTCGCCGCGGCGAGCACGTCCGACTCGGTGGCCGCGATCCCGTCGACCGCCCCTGCCGCCACTGCGTCGGCCGCGGAATAGCTCTGGGCGTCCCGCACCGTCGAGGCGGCCCAGGCGACCGGGCGGCCTCGAGCCTGGGCGATCGCGGAGATGTTCGCGACCGCGTCGTTCATGACCTTGACGCCCAGCGTCCCCGGGATGTCCGCGCCGCTGCTGTCGACCGGGCTCGCCGCGCCGATGTTCGTGCCCGGCGCCATGTAGGCGAGGTTCGCCGCCAGCGTGATGAACGTGCCGGCGCTCGCCGCGCGCCCGCCCGAAGGTGAGACCCACACGATCACGGGAACGGTCGAATCCAGGAAGGCGCCCGTGATCGTCGCGGTCGCGTCGAGGCTCCCACCCGGGGTGTCGAGCTCGACGAGAACGGCGGGGGCGCCTTCCCGCTCCGCGCGCGCGATCCCGTCGCCCAGGTACTGCGCCATCACGCCGTCGACCTCGCCGGTCGTCGGAAGGACCACCACCGCGGACCCACCCGCACGGGCCGGTCCCGCGAGAAGGCCGAGCGAGAGAGCCAGCGTTCCCACGCCGAGCGGGATGAAGCGGGCGAGGATCGTCGAGCTGCGCATCGGGGTATCTCCGGGTCAGTATGCACCCGGGCAGCACGGGCGGCCTCCGCGC
>Ga0182011_10005189_pt1 | contig 10291 bp, 7 predicted proteins | sample 711E1DmetaG_FD_120481 | JGI IMG/M metagenome (GOLD analysis project Ga0182011, IMG submission 120481) | Permafrost microbial communities from Stordalen Mire, Sweden - 711E1D metaG | ecosystem: Environmental > Terrestrial > Soil > Wetlands > Permafrost | place: Sweden: Stordalen | collected...
CAGGATCGGCCCGCGCATCACCATTGGCTGGTCTCCCTGCGCGATTAGCCCCACCGAGATAAACTTGACCCCATAGGCCTCCAGCGGCCCAATGCGCTCTTCGCCGACCATCGTCGGCTGCTGCACCAAGCCAAGCATCGTCGGCACGTTCGGCCCGTAGATGTCGGCGTCGATCAGCCCAACGCGATAGCCGAGCTTCGCTAGCGCCACAGCCAGATTCACCGCGACAGTCGTCTTACCCACGCCACCCTTGCCACTGCCCACGGCCACCACATGCGCCACTCCCGGCAAAGGCTGTGGCCCCTGCGGCACTGCTGTTCCTGTATGTCCCATTTGAAATCTCCTATGCTACGGTTGACTTTGCCGTTGCCGTTACTCACAACTAACGACTGCCTTTCTAGGGCATTTTCGGTAATGATGCAGACCGCCGCGCATCGAGCAAAAAGCAGATTCCTCCGCTTCGCTGCGGAATGACAAACAAATTGGTCTACGGCAATTCCTAAACTGCTCTAAACATGCCAGCCAGCCCCAAGTCGCGCGCGCAGCTCTTTCTTGCGCTGGGTCTCGTCGGCGCGCATCTCGCGGCGTCTGGCGGCGTCGTTGTAGCGGCGCTTCTGGTGCTCGGTCTCTGGAACCACGCACGGCACAGGCACGCGATTGCCCTCGCGGTCCACCGCAACATAGGTTACATAAGCCGTGGAAACGTGGCGCAAGGTCTGCCCCTGCGCGTCCTCAACCATCGCGCGAACGCCGACCTCCATGCTGGTGCGGAAGGCGCGGTTGACGCTGGCCTTCAGGATCAGCAAGTCGCCGACACGCACCGGGGCGACAAAGTCGATGTGGTCCATGCTGGCCGAGACCACGATCTCGTGCGAGTGGCGCACCGCAGCCACCGCGCCCACCAAGTCGATGAACTGCATCAACCGACCGCCAAAGAGGTTTCCCAGCGCATTCGAGTCAGCAGGAAAGATAATCTCGCTGCGCTCCGCCTGCGACTCCGACACTGTCCTTGAGACCGCCGTCACATATCCCATGGCATCATTCTAAATCGCCCGGACGATGCGCACCGATTGTTCCACGGGGAACAATTGCCTGCTTCCGCCCAGCGCTGTCCCGATCCGGTAAGCCACGGCCAGAAGCCAGCCGCCCCTACTCGCTCCGTCGTCTCACCAAGCTGCGCCACGAGTAGGCCACCCGCGTCATAATGCCGTAGATCAGGTAGGTGTAGGCCAGAATCATCAGCATCCACCACGAGTTCCACGCAATTGCCGCGCCGGTTGCCGCAATCAGGATGAAGCCACGCGCCGGGTGCTTATCGCCGCTACTGACTTGCTTGGCACTCCAAAAGCGCCAGTTGCTCACCATCAGATAGGCCGTCAGCAGAATCAGCGCCAGCCACGTCAGCGAGATCCACGGATTGGCAATCGGCACTCCGTGGCGGAAGTGAATCAACGCCGCAATCACGCCCGCGCCCGCCGGAATCGGCATACCCACAAAGTATTTCCGCCCCGGCTTGCCCGGATTGCGCGGCTGCGGATCAATGCTGATGTTGAAGCGCGCCAGCCGACTGGCCCCACAGACCAGAAACAGGAAGCAGACGAAGACTCCGGCATGAAGTACGTTCTCGCGCAGCGCCGGATCAATCGTCGTCGGCAACATGCGAAAGCCCCAGATGTAGCCCAGCAGGCTGGGCGCAACGCCAAACGTAATCACGTCGGCCAGCGAATCCAGTTCGCGGCCAAAGTCGCTGGCCGTGTGCGTCACACGGGCCACCAACCCGTCCAGCCCGTCGCACAGAACTGCAATGCCAATCGCCAGCGCCGCGTGGTCGAAGTACGAAGGATCGCCCACCGAACCCTGTACGCTCTGCGTAATCGCGTAGTAGCCCGCCGCAATGTTGGCCGCCGTAAACAGCGACGGCAACACGTACATTCCTCGGCTTGGCTGCCGTCTCGGTTTCTCTTCCTGTTCGCTCATATCACCCAATCCCAACTGCTCGGCAGCCACTAAGCCCTCGCTTCCGCAACACTCTTCGATTCGGGCAACACCGCCAGTACGCTCGATCCGCCGTGTACCCGCGTTCCCAGAACGACCTTCGGCACCGCATCGGCGGGCATCAACACATCCACGCGCGATCCAAACTTGATCAGCCCCACGCGCTGGCCTCGCTCAACGTGGTCGCCTGCCTTCACCGTGCAGACAATGCGCCGAGCCAACAGCCCCGCAATCTGCTTGTAGCTGACCTCGTACTCGCCCGCGTCAATCACCACCAGCGTCTGCTCGTTATCCACCGCCGAATCCGGGTTCATGGCGTTAAGAAATTTTCCCTCGCGATGCTCCACCACCCGCACGGTTCCCGCCACCGGCGCGCGATTCACATGCACGTTGAAGACGCTGAGAAAGATACTGATGCGCAGCTTGCTTCCGCCGGTCGTCTCGATCCAATCGGCCTGCGTCACCACGCCGTCGCCGGGAGAGACGATCTCGCCCTCGCCAGCCGGAATCACCCGCTCCGGATCGCGAAAGAACCACAGAAAAAACAGCGCCAGCACCACCGGCAACAGGGTCAGCCCCACCGAGTGAGTCAACAGATTCACCAGCGTGGCAACCACGCCCAACCCCAACGCGTAAAAGTATCCGTCTCGAACCATCCCCCTCAGTATAAGGCCTCGCGCTCCACGCAAAAGCGCGTTGGCTCAAATCGCTGGACATGTAGCGACCAAACATGCGCCAGAAAATTAACATTGATTTGCCAGATATTGCTTGCCTATCTCGCATTCAGCGCATAGCCTACTTTCGTCACTGTAATATTTTCTCCCAGAAACCGTTAGCCTCACCAGATCGAAGTGCCATGAAGCATAGCGACTGTCGACAACAGTGCAAGTTTGGAGAGGGACATGAAGCATTCAGCGATATCGCTATTGGCAATGGCAACACTTGTGGTTTTAGGCTTCTCCACTATCGGCTGCGGACCAAAGCCACCGAATACCAACTATGACGTAGAAACAATGGTAACCAGATTAAACCCAGGCGGGACAACCGAAGTAGATGCACCCTTGTCAGCCCAGCCGGTCGAAGGACAATGGCAATATAATAATCCTAACGCAAATTTGCCAATCACTGGTACGACCACCTCTTTTCAGGGGGTCACGAGAACCTTCAATCCCAGCGCAGGCGGTGTGAACCTTCTAGGTTGGCCGACCACTTACAACACATACAATCTTGAATCTCCGGCATATTGGAACATCGAGTGGTCCCATCCGCCGTACTGCCATGACAAGAATCCCCCCTATGGACCACTGCCCAATCCATCTATTACTACTTGGATGCTCGAACCAACCATTAGCTCAACAGATCCAGCGATAGACCTGAAATGCTACATCAATACGCCTCTGACTGAAGGCTTCGTTCCCGCAAACATGTCGCCACAACTTGTGTTGGATGACGCTCTTCCTGCCACGATGCAGGTAACCGCGTTTGATCCGATACAAGCGGCACCGGGCATCACCAATCTTCATGTTTTTGGTACTGATCTTTCTAACCTTGCCAACGTGTCGGCGATCTCCGTTGCCTCAGACGGTTCCAGTGCAGTGTTTCCATATCCGAGACAATCAAACGGCTTGCCGTTGCCTGCTGGCGCCTATATCACCACGATTACGACGGATCCCAGCGGAAGCCCACAGACTACGAACGGAATGGAGCCTTTTTACATAGCGCATGACGATACATCCTATACCTCAGCTTTTGGAGTAGCAGTAGCCTCTCCAACTGAAACGGATACATACTACTTTAGTACTGACCAGTATGGAGAGGGGTGTTTAGGCTATCAATTAATGTATACAGATGTTTTTGGAGGTACCACCGACCCCTTGGTGACCTCGTTGACACTAGGAAAATTAATTGGAGATACATCTGGGACTGCGCATCCGGGGTCAAATCCCACCGTTGTTATCCCTTTCAATGATTTCCCTCAATCTTCCGAGTACTATAGTACAGAAGGTGGTAGCAGCGCTTGCTTTTACACTACCCAAGAGTGGAAAGGCGCGCAGTCGGCTCTGGTGGTTAACACTGGCAGTGCATCGGTTTCTGTAGTATCTATCGGAACATATAGTTATCCAGTAGGCACGATTTCGGTCGGCAATCATCCGGTAGCCGCTGTCATTAGCCCTTCTGAAACGATGGCATACATCGCAAATTATGATGATGGAACAATCTCGGAAGTTGATCTAGTTGGCCTGATTCAGACAAAAACGATTAGAGTCATGGATCATCCAGCCTCGCTAGCTTTCGATTCAAATTGGAATCTCTGGGTCGGTGGCCAAGGGTCCGTAGTGAACGTCAATGTGTCCGGCTGGTTTATTGCATCCTCCACGCCAGTCAACGGAACCGTAACCGGAATGAGCTATGACACACAGCAAGGGGCTTTGGTTCAAACAATATTGCAAAATGGGAATAGCGCTAGCGTTGCGGCTGGCGGTACGATTGGCGAAGGAACTGGCGAAGGGGCAACCGGCAGTAATCCTATCGTCTTCAACTCCACACCAAGGCTATCGTACTCGACGCAAAGTACATTCAGCGTAGCGACACTGGCATCAACAACCTCTACTTCATCTGCTGTAATGGGAGACAATGCGGCGTATGCACAATCATCCATCGCACCTAAGCTTGCCTTTCCGGGCCAAACTGCATTCAGCCCACCGATATACAGCACAAACGCTATAAATGGCGATATCATAGCGACAGTTAATGGAACATCATTCACCGTCTCCATATTGGCAACAGGTCAAATCCTTATGCAGGGCACATTGCCCTATCCAGCTCGAGGTGTTGCATTAACTCCGGCTATGGTTTATTTCACAATGCCAGAGAGCAATTCCCTTGTCTCCCTTCCAATTCAACTCCCCTAAACCTAATGCTGGGTGCAGCGATATTCGTCGCTGCATCCAGCCAGCATTTATTAAAGGGCTTAATGCGAACAAATTATCTCGCGACAATTCTGATCTCTATAAGCGTCTATACTGCATTCGGAGCGTCGCTCCCTGCGCAAGAACTGGCCGGACGACAGAGCTTCGGCGTCTTCTCGACCTTTGCTCCCAACTCCAGCCACATCCTCATCGGTGACGCCGAGAAACGTCGCGTCTGGACGGCAGGGATCGAGTACAGCCACCGTCTCTGGGGAAACGACTCCTTGCGCCTCGACTACGAGGGCTCCATCTCACCCTTCTTTCAGGAGCGCGACCCAACTCTCGTAGCCGAGTATGCCAACATCAACGGAAGCATCATCACAGCGCCCGCCAACGGCCTACGAGTCACCTATGCAAACAACGATCCGGTTGGTGGCGGCGGCCCCGGAAACATAATCCCACTTTATGGCATCTACGGCTCGACCAAGACCTACGCCTTCGCGATCTCCCCCATCGGCGCGCGGGTCAGCGGCTTCACTTCCCACCATCTTCAGCCGACCTTCTCGACCGATCTGGGCATGGTCTTCTCCTCCCGCGATCTACCTATCGACGACTCCTCCAGCAGCAACTACCTCTTCTCCTTCGGCCCCGGTGTGCAGCTTTTTCACAACGACAACTCCATCCGCTTGGAGTATCTCTTTCGCCACATGTCCAACGCTGGCTCCGGCTACAACAATCCCGGCGTAGACTCTGGCGTCTTTCGCCTCACCCTCACCAGCCCCCACCTCGGCCGCCAGCGAGCCCGCTAGCTACCCCGACGCCACGCCAAATCAAAGCGCGAACCTGATACAAATCGTAAGATGAAGCATTTCTCCCTTCGCGTGTCGTTCTACCCGATCCGCAAGCCAGCCACCCTGCTGACGATTCTCCTCGCTGCTCTGCTTGCCGCACGTGCACAGTCGCCCGCGCCCGCGCAATTCGACGACCCCGCCAACCTCACCGGCGAGCGCGTCTCCCCACAGGACCCCGCCGACACGCTCCCCATCAACCACGGCGTGCCCGCCCTCCAACAGCTCTTGCAGAAGCTCCGCACCCGCGCGTCCTTCATGCTCATCGTCGCCCACCCCGACGACGAGGACGGCGGCCTGCTCACCTATCTCTCGCGCGGCCAAGGCGCGCGCGTCGCCATGCTGACGCTGACCCGCGGCGAGGGCGGCCAGAACCTCATGTCCGGCGACTTCGACGACGCACTCGGCCTCATCCGCACCCAAGAGCTGCTCGCCTCCGACCGCATCCTGGGCGTCGACCAGTTCTTCGGCACCGAAGTCGACTTCGGCTTCTCGAAGACCAAAGAAGAGACCTTCGCCAAGTGGACTCACGACCGCGTCCTCTACGACGCCGTCCGCGCCGTCCGCCTCTACCGCCCGCTGGTCATCGCCAGCGTCTTCATCGGCGCGCCCTCCGACGGCCACGGCCACCACCAAGTCTCTGGCGAGATCGCCCAAGAGGTCTTCAACGCCGCCGGCGACCCCAGCGTCTTCCCCGACCAGATCGCAGCCGGCCTCCAACCCTGGCAGCCGCTCAAGGTCTACGCCCGCGTCCCCTTCGCCCGCATCGACACCAACGGCATGTTCGACTACGCCACCAACCAGTACACCCCGGCACGCTTCACCAACTACGTCACCGGCAAAGTCACCACGACCGTGCCCAAGGCCAACGTCGTCGTCCCCGAAGGCTCGCCCGCCACCTACACCGCCGACGGCACCCAGCTCCCCATCCCCGGCATGGACGGCCTCAGCTACGTTCAATTCGCCCGCAAGGGACTGGCGCTGCAAAAGACCCAGATCGGCCCCAACGTCCGCCTAGCCCCCGCTGGCCGCGCCGACGTCAGCTACCACCGCTATGGCTCGCGCGTCCTCGCGCCCGACGGCAAGCCCATGCCCGACGGCGACGACTCCGGCATTGAACCCAGCTTTTACGACGGCATCGACACCAGCCTCGTCGGAATCGCCGATCTGGCCCCCAGCGCCTCCGCCACGCTTCGCGTAATACTGAAAGCTGGCCTCAATGGTATAGACAACAGCATCAGCAATGCTCAGGCCGATTTTTCGCCAGATCATCCAGAAAATTCCGCGCACCGCCTTCGTGAAACGCTGATTGAGGTTGATGCGCTGATTACGGAGATTAAAAAATCTTCGTTGCCTACACCCGAGAAGTCGGATGTATTGCATGAGCTTCGCATCAAGCACGTCCAGCTCAATAATGCCCTTGTCCTTTCTCTGGGCCTGTCGTTGGCAGCCTCTACCACCGCTGTCGATCTTCCCGCCGAGGCCAAAACATCCGCTACGGTCCAGCTCTCTGAATTCTCAAACAGCCAGACTAAATTCATTCGTAGCTGGAGTTCGAATAGCGACGGCAATGGCATAGGAAACGGCAATGGAAGCCTCGTTTCCACTCTCGAACCAAACCACATCATCGAATGCGAATGCGGTCTGCCTGCCGATCAAGTCAAAGCAACCCGCCCGTACTTCATCCGCAAAAATGGGCCCGAGCAACCCTTCTACGAAGTTGACAAGCCCTCACTTCGCAACGCTCCGGCAACGCAACCCGCCCTCACCTGCTGGGCAGAAATTGAATTCCAAGGCGTACGTCTGACGCTTGGTTCCGTAGCACAACACGACGGGCAATCCGTCAGTTTCGTGCCGGCTTACAGCATCACTCTCAGCTCAAACGTAAAAGTATTGCCAAAGACGAGTAAGAGCTTCTTGCTTGGCGCAAATGTTCTCCCTTCCGCGAATACCACGATCAATCTTCCTATCGGTTTGAACTCTCGTCCGTATCCACAGGCAAACTCACCAAACGAACTAACGTGGACCTTCGATCTGATCACCGTGAATCACACTCCGCGAAAACCTGTCATCATTTCTGAGACAGCAGTAGCAAAAGATGGACACATATACTCTGAAGGCTACCGCGCCGTAGGCTATTCCGGCTTGCCCTATACCAACTACTACACGCCCGCGACCACGCGCGTAGTCCCAGTCGATGTCACGACCGCGTCCAATCTCAACATCGCGTACCTACCCGGCACGGGCGACAACGTTCCCGCCTCGCTCGAAGACCTCGGAGTCCACGCGCACCTCCTCGCCCCCGCCGACCTCACCGCCGACAAGCTCAAGCCCTACGACGCGGTTGTCCTCGGCGTGCGCGCGTATGAGGCTCACCCGGAGCTTGCCGCTGCAAACGCCGCGCTCAACGCCTACGCTGCGGCGGGCGGCGTGGTCATCGCGCAGTACAACACGGGCCATCTGCCCGCAGCCACCGGCCCCTACCCGCTCAATCTTGGCCCCAGCGAGAAGGTCGTCGAAGAGACCGCGCCGGTGCGCATCCTCGCGCCCTCCGACCCGCTGCTCACCTGGCCCAACCGCATCACCTCCGCAGACTTCGACGGCTGGGTCGCAGAGCGCGGCCACGGCTTCATGTCGACATGGGACGCGCACTACACGCCGCTGCTGGAGACGCACGACGCGGGCCAGCAGCCGCAGCTCGGCGGCCTTCTCTACACCCGCACCGGACGCGGCCTGTGGATCTACCTTGGCTTCGCCCTCTATCGTCAGCTCCCCGAGGGCGTCCCCGGCTCCTACCGGCTGTTTGCCAATCTCCTCAGCGCCGCCAAAAATCCTGCGCTGGAAAGCAGCCCCAAATAGAGCGGTTCCGGTAATGGTGTATGCCGTAGTCGAACGACAAAAAAACAGAAGCGACCACGGATTAACGCGGATCTTCACGGATAAATCAAGACCGTTTTGTCTTTAATCCGTGTCATCCGCGTTAATCCGTGGTCGGTTCTTGTTTCGCTTAGAACTGCTGGCTTCCCATGCCGTCAGTTGACGAAGCGCCTCATGCGGATGTTCATCACGATACCCAGCGAGAGGAAGCTGAACAGGATCGACGATCCGCCGTAGCTCATCATGGGCAAGGGGATTCCTGTGACCGGCATCATGCCGACAACCATGCCGATATTGACCACCACCTGAAACAGCATCACGGCGACCACCCCCATGATGATAAACGCCCCCGGCACATCCGAGGCCTGCCGCGCGTTCTCAATCAAGCGCACCAGTATCAGGAAGTAGAGCAGCAGAACCCCCATTCCGCCGACAAATCCATGCTCCTCGCAGAACGCCGCAAAGATGAAGTCGGTGTAAGGAATGGGCAAAAAGTCGCCCTGCGTCTGGGTTCCCTGATTGGTCCCCTTGCCCCAAAGACCACCCGAACCGACCGCGATCAGCGACTGTTTGATCTGGTAGCCGGAGCCTCTCGGGTCAGTGTCGGGATTGATGAAGCTGTTGATGCGCGCCATCTGGTAGCCCTTCAGACGCTTGCCGCTCAGCCACGCACCGCCGCCGATCATGGCGAACAACAGCAGCAGCGTCAGCGCCTGCTTCATGCGAATCCCGCCCAAAAACAGTCCCATGAGCAACACAGGAAGATAGGTCAGAGCGGTGCCCAGATCGGGCTGCTTCAGCACCAGCAACATCGGAACGCCAACCATGGCGAACGCCTTGCCAATATCGGCCCAACTCAGCTCCCGTCCAGTCAGTCCCCAGAAGTATCGCGCCACGGCGACGATCAGGATCAGCTTCACCCACTCCGATGGTTGAAAGTGCACACCACCGCCCAGGTTGATCCAGCGCTTGCCCCCCAGCACGGTCGTCCCCACCAGCTTGACGGCCACCAACGCCAGCAGCCCAATGCCGTACGCCCACGGCGCAATGCTCACCAGCCGGTGGTAGTCAATCCGCGAGATGATGAACATCAAGCAGGTGCCCACCAGCAGAAAGCCGATCTGCTTAGTCTCGAAGCCGTGAAACTTGGTGTGCAGCGTCGCCGATTTGATCTCCAGCACGCTGGTCAATGACATCAGCATCACCAGCGTGAACAGCATCCAGTCGAAGTCGCGAAATGAGGAGTAACGTTGCATGGGTTCGGCTCTATTCTAGTGTGGTCAACGTCCAACGTGTGGGCAGCCTCAAGCGTGTAGGCAGCGTCAAGGCTGGCTCCCCTCGGCTTCCTTGGCAACCACCGGCTTCTTCGGCAGAATAGCTGCAGTCGGCGTGCCGTCGGACTTCGAGGCTGGTTTTGGCGTGGGAGTTGTTGGCTTCGGCGTGGAGGTGGATGCAGGCGCAGAGGTCGGCGCAGCAGAGGTCGAATCGGATGTCGGAATCAACGCCGGCTTGGTCACTTCGGCGCGCAGATTGCCTTCCACCTTGCGATGTTTGTTGACGTATGCGCTGATTACCTGTGCGGCGATGGGAGCGGCGGCTTCGGCTCCCCAGCCTCCATGCTCACACAGCACAGCAACGACGATATCAGGATTGCGGCGCGGG
>Ga0182011_10005191_pt1 | contig 10289 bp, 7 predicted proteins | sample 711E1DmetaG_FD_120481 | JGI IMG/M metagenome (GOLD analysis project Ga0182011, IMG submission 120481) | Permafrost microbial communities from Stordalen Mire, Sweden - 711E1D metaG | ecosystem: Environmental > Terrestrial > Soil > Wetlands > Permafrost | place: Sweden: Stordalen | collected...
CTATCGGGGCCGGGTATTGGCGACGGTCGTCGAGATTCAATGCCTTCCTTCCTGAGCGCATACACACAGTCGGCCCCAAGAAATCTTTACCATCTAGCCGGATCATGAGTACACTGCAGATCGCGGTCATCGGCGCTGGGACGATGGGTTCGAACATCGCTTTGAATTTCGCCGTCCACGGGCATGAAGTAGCTCTGTTCGACACCGACGCCGGGCAACTCAAACGAGCGGCCGAAACGGCGAAGATCAACGCTGAATTGCTCGGCAGGCATGGATTGCTGGGCGGCCCGGCGACGGTGGTATTGGCGCGAATCACCACAGAAACGGATCTGGCCAACGCGATCAGCGGCGCAGAGGTCGTTGTGGAGGCGGTGCCGGAAAATCTTTCGCTGAAGAGGCGCGTCTTTGCCGGTTTGGAGAAGCTCTGTCGAGCCGAGGCCATTCTGGCTAGCAATACCTCCACTTTCATGCCCTCAAAGCTGGCTGAAAGCCTGGCGCATCCACAGAGATTTCTCGTGATGCATTATTGGAACCCGGCGCATTTGATGCCCTTGGTGGAGGTTGTTCCGCATCCGCGGACCGAACCCACCGCGGTGAGCCGGGTGACCGCGCTGCTCGAATCCTGTGGCAAACGTCCGGTATTGGTGCGTTCCGAAGTGCCTGGTTTTATCGGCAACCGCCTCGCCTTTGCGCTGCAACGCGAGGCGATGGCCCTGGTCGCGAAGGGCGTGGCGACGCCGGAAGACATCGATGCGGTGGCGCGCGCGGGCTTCGGGCGGCGGATTCCCGTCAGCGGAATCTTCGCCACCGCCGATCTGGGAGGGCTGGATGTCTACTCCGCCATCTGTGATCAGTTGTTCCCCGATCTTTGCCAAGACGCAGCTGCACCCGCGGCCCTCCACCAGCTGGTGGCCCGGGGATGCCTGGGCGTAAAGAGCGGAAGGGGCTGGTACGAATACACGCCAGCCCAGATCACAGCGCTGCGCGCGGAACTCAGCGAGGAGCTCATCGCGCGGGCCAAGCACGACCGCGATGATCAGGAGGCGGGGCACGCGAATTGATTCGCGGCTGTTTCATCAAGGCCGAAACGGTTACCGTCGCCGCGATCCAGCCGGGGACGCGATCATGTGATCCATAGCGTCGACCAAACTGTCGCCGCCGAATTCACCATCAAACAGGTAGGCCGCCTCACGCACCAGGGCGAGAAAGGTGCCAACGTATTTTGCCGGCGCATGGTATTTAAGGCTCACCAGCGCGTCGTTCTGCCTCCTGACCAACGGCAGATAGATATCCCGGTACTCCGCCACGTCGCCAATGGCGGCGACCAGATGCCGGCGCGACAGCTCGATCTGCGCCTGACGGACCTCGGAGTCGGGCGTGTTCCGCGCCGTGCATACGTACACCAGCGCAAGGTGATAATCCCGGAAGAACCTGACAAGGCTGCGGGAGGCCGCGGCAACGGCGTGGAGGTAGGCAATCTCGGAATCGTCCGGCGCGGCGTTCATGGCCATGGCAAGAATCCGCTCGGATCGATCGGCGATGGCGATCGCCTCCGCCAGTTCGAATCGTTTCAGCCAGGCGTCCTGATTGGTGAGACCCACCATCCGGAGTCCCTCGGGCAGGGGGGCCTGGGGGACTGTGAAGGCAAGCGCCGCATAGGCAATGACCCGCGCCGTTTCGTCCTTCGTCAAACCCGCCTCAGCCAAGGCATTCATGTCGGTCGCCCACGGCTTGAGATAAGCGCCCCATCGGTAGAAATCGATGCTCTCGATGCTATCGGGTTTGGTCTCCAGATAAAAGGCCTCGGTGACCTTGTGCGTGTCTTGGAGTGCCTGAAAAACGCCACGCCCGGCCTGCCGGCCATACCTTGCCTGGCACCAGTTTTCCAGATACGTCCGGCCGTCCAGTTCAGGATGCCAGTATCCGACCTCCAGACCCGCCCCCTGCCCCAAGGCGCCAATCATGCCTCCGGCCGCATACCTTTTCAGCGTGCGCAAGTGAATCGGCAGGGACCAACTCAAGTGGCTGATGATGTTCGAGAGAGGCGAGACGATTCCCGGCCCGTCCGCCTCGTAATGCTGAAAGAAGGTAACCAGCGGAACCCCTTGGCCCAGCATCGACGAATCCGGCGCCAGCCAAGATTGGCAGTCTCCTCCCGGAGGGGTGCCGACCGAAAATGAAAAGGCTTCGACCCCAGGACCCAGCCGCCGTTTCAGTTCCTTGAGCGCAGCGACTTCGTCTGGAAATTCGGGATGGTGCGCGGGGATGAGATACATCAAGGCGGACGGACACATTATGAACCGTATCGTGGGCTTAACTCCGCGGGCCGTCTTCATGATCAGTTCTGCGTAATCGGTTACCCGGTCAAGAAAGGGATAATGCCTGCACTTTTCGCAGCCGCAGAGCAGCTCCCCGCCCAGATCGGTGAGACTGAAATGCACCAGCTCCACCTCGGGAAACGTCTCGACAAATTCCCGGACGGCGCTGGCCACAAGCTGGCGAGTCACCGGATCGGAGGGACAAAGGTTCTGCCGGTCGGCGCCCAACAAATGAGCCATCCTATCCGCGGATGGATAGGGGCTGGCGAGGATTCCCGGATGGGCCCGGCTGAGTGTTTCCCGGATCACCTGATGTTCCTGGGAGCCCGGCGTCAGGGTGAAGCTCAGGGGGTTCCAGGTAATCATTGGCATGGCACCCTGCTCGATGGCATTGGCGTATTTCTCGTGCAACCGCAGCTGCTGCCGCAAAATCCGCTCCCGATACCTCTCACCGCCAAGTTCGGGGAAATCCTTGTAGAAAAGGAGCGATTTGGTGGATTCCGCGCCCCAATCGGAGGCATTGGACAGGTTCAGGCGCCAGCGCCCTATGCAATCACGCGGTTCGTCGACAAAGATGTGCAGCGGCCATCCGCGATAACGGACCGTCGGGACAAAACACTGATCGATTCTTGGCACACCGCGCGGTTGGGTGCGTTCCTCCAGTTCATAGGCTCCGTAAAGCACTCCGCGCGCGACGGACGAGGTGATGAGCAGGATTTCCCGGTGCGCCTGCATCACCGGTTTGATGATGAATCCGTCGCCATTGAGTCTTTCGTCGGTAACCGTCAGTCCCGCGTTCTTCGCGAGCGCCGTGGCGAGGGCAAACCCTCCGGGGCATCCCATCACGATCAGGTGTTCTCCTCTCACGTTTTCCGGAAGGCTTTCACAGGTCGGATCCATTTCCACCAGCACCGCTGAACCCAGACCTAGATTGGCGAGGGTGGTGCGAAGGGCTTTTGCGCCTGTGCGGACCGCGGGAGCGGCTTCCTGGGGAATCAGAATCGCATCGACCCGGTTGCTCCAGACCGGCTGGGCCCGCAGCTCCTCGGGATTGAAGCGCAGCACGAAGGGTGATTCGGGATAACCCAGCGGCAGACTCGGCACGCAGCGCATCGGCTCGGAGTAGTCATAACCGCATGCAGAAGCACCTTGAAGCAAGATAACGGCACTTATGATGAGAACCCTAGTGTTACGCCTCATATGATAGTCTTTCCAAGTTCTTATAGAAGTCGCCGAGCTCATCCGAGAACCATCAGTACATTAAACGATCAGGCTCTCACCAGATGTTCACAGTTGGTCGAACCCTTCGCGGACAAAGCACAGATTTCTCAGGCGGTCGCCCACACTCGGTTGTAGATCATGCCCGATTTCGTCACATCCCGCTACGCATTTATGCTCAATCGTTGGCACTATCCTAATGGACGGACTCACCCCTTAGCAAGCTTGGCGGCAGTCCAAAAGAGGCACATCTCAGTATTACGCGAGACCGAGGCGTGCGGCAAAAAGACATTTGCAATACATGATGATCCCAAGCAATCGCGACCTGTACGATTAACGCGGAGGCGCCGATCCTGGCGGATCGACCGATCCGGGCAATCGTCCGGCGGCTGAACGAGGTACTTGTCGATGGGGAGGGCGTTTCGAGAATATGGATACGGCCAACGGACGGCCGTAGACCTCGCTAGGCCAATTCAAACGCGCCCGCTGATCAATCGCCGCTCGCCAACCACCAGCCAATGCGGCGAGCGTTCAGGTCTACGCTTTGTCGGTTTCCAAGCGCGCGAGTAGGTTCCCTGAATAATCCCATCGATTTCAATCGCCCGATGCTCACCCAAAAGGTGCAACGAAGCGCGGTAGTCAGCCTCGATCGTAGAGGCGATCTTGCGTCCAACCGCCGTATTGTGCCACCCGGCCAAGCCAAACGTTCAGCGTCTGTAACTCATTTCGATCGCTTTCGTTTCTTCTTGATTCCACGTCACCATCCGCAACGCGAACGTACGTTCCTTATCGAGGACGGTTCTATACAGCCACCTGACCGTGGAACGTGGTTTACTCATCCCTGCACGTTGGACGGCCGACGGGAGGGGAAGCCTCCTACCGTTATTGGCAGGTTCGTTCGTCATCGTTTGGCGCCTTTCAGATCCCGCAACCAACAGGTGCCAAACGTTCTTCTGAATCAGTTGTTGGGGACGATAGTGTCAGCAATTGCGCCCATAGGCGTAGCGAATACCGGGGTTCAGCGACTATGGTAGAGCGGTTTGTAATGGGGAACGCATCGCCCACATGAATATGCTGTTCAGTGGCTCTTGTTTTTCTGTTACGGCCATCCACATCGATTGCGGTACCCCAATGGAATCCGAGCCTTCTCCTCCGCTGTTCGGCGCGGGCGCACTGGAATCGAGCCTCCAAACGGCGTGACTGGAAGCATCTTTCGCCATGTCCCAAACTCCAAATATTCTGTGGATTCAAACCGACGAAACACGGCCCGACGCGTGGGGTTGGTACGGCAGCGTCTGGGCAAAGACGCCCAATCTGGACCTCTTGGCCGCGCACGGGGTCGTGATGAAAAACTGCGTCTGCCAATCTCCGGTCTGCGTGCCGAGCCGTTCCTCACAGCTAACCGGCCTCTATCCGCAAGAGTGCAACGTCCTGTTTAACAATGAGGTTGCCTGGCGAGATAACATCTTTCCCAAGGGAACAGTAACGTTTCCAGAGATCTTCGCCCGGGCGGGTTACGAAACGGTCAGCCTGGGAAAGTGGCATACGCCCAACCATCCGACTTGGGAGCAGGCAAAAGATTACGAGCTCATCAAGAAGTACGCGGATTTCATTGAAATGGGACCGGGTTATCCGGATGAAAAATTCCAGGTGGTCCATCGTCCCGGTATCCACAAGATCATCATCGGTGGAACTTATCCCTCGCGAGAGGAAAACCCCTCTCGAATCCTGACGAACCAGGCGATCGATTATCTGCGCGATCGGAGGCGCGACCGCCCCTTTCTGCTCCGCGTGAGCCACAACTGGCCGCACACGCCGGTGCTGCCGCCGCCGCCGTTCAACCGCACCTATCAGCCGGACGAGATTCCCATTCAGTATTTTGATGAACAAGCGTATCGCATGCGCGCGGCTTATGATCGCACAATTGCTGACGCGCAGCGCATGCGCGAGCTGACCCGGGAGCAGGTCCGTGAGATCTGGAAGGATTACATGGGTCTGTGCACCTATGTGGACTACGAGATCGGCCGCTTGTTGGCCGCGCTGCGCGCCTTGGGGCTGGAAAAGGATACCGTGATCATGTACTCGGCGGACCACGGGCGGGCGCTGGGGGAGTTCGGCCACGGCGAAAAGGGCACGTTCGATGACCAGGTCTGGCGCGTGCCGTTCATCTGGTCCTGGCCCGGGCATTTGCCGGAAAACCAGGTCCGCGAGGACCTTTGCGAGCTTGTCGATACTGGGCGGACGCTGCTTGCTCTGGCGGGGATCGGCAAGGATGCGCCGGTGCACTGGCGCGGGCGCGACCTTTTCGGTGACCCCATACCTCCTCCCGAGAACCAAGCGGTTTTCGGGCAGATTGGCTGGCCCAACGTGCACGCACCACTGCTCATGGAGGAAAAGGTCATCGCCATCCGTCGAAATCTAGCGCAGGTGATGGGCATGGAGCTGGACGCAGCCTACCCCTGCTTCAGCATGATGCGCATAGCCGTGCGCACGCCGCGCAACCGTATGGATGTCTCTTGGATGAAGGATGGGCGGCGGCTATCGCTAGCTGAGAGCGACGGGAACTTCTTTGATCTGAGGAGCGACCCGTTCGAAAAGCGAAACCTGTGGAACGATCCGTCGAGCCGGCCAGTTATCGACCAGCTGATGAAAAGACTGGAGATCTGGTTCGAAGGAATGGACAAGCCGGAAAGAATATTCGGCCTTACCTCCTGATCACCTAACAATGCAACCCGGAGCGTTTGAATCGAACCAGATGATGATGCCATGAGCAACGAGGCGCTAAGCAGACGTGACTTTCTAGGGCATCTGGCCGGTTGCGCGATGACCGCAGCAATACCGCCAACACTGCTCAATTTCTCCCGCGAGGCGGATTCCAGACCCAGCATTCTTCTAATTGCGACCGAGGGCCTCGCCCTCCGTGACTTGGGCTGCTACGGGAATCCGGATGCGCGCACGCCATTCCTGGATGCATTGGCGGACCAAGGTCTGCGCTTTATCGATTTTCATTCCAATAGCCCGGTTTGCGATCCCACCCACGTCGGAACCCTCACCGGCCGCTATCCGCAGCGTCTGGCTTATCAGGCGTCAATGGCGAGGAGCCATCAAGATCCTGGTCTTATACTTCGTGTACCTGCATTCACAGACCTGTTGCAGGCTCACGGGTATGCAGTTGGTATCTCGACCCAACAGTTCGCGTCCGCTGGAGCGGAGCGATGCACGATCCGACAGGCAAACAGCGTAGACCTCTATCCTGATTTTTTCATTTCACCCGTTGTGTTGAGAGATGACACAGCGCTGACGGCGTTTAATGAGTCGCTAAGCAGCCGCGCGGACGAGTTTATTGGTGCGAACCGATGCGGTCCTTTCTTACTTTATCTCCAGTACGCGGCGTCGACGATTCAGGACGTGCCGATCACGGAGCGCATCAGCCGGGTTGAACGACTAGACGCGGTCATGGGCAAGGTCATCTCGAAGTTGACCTCGGCCGTTGCTCCATCAAATAGGTTCATCTTTTTCCTTTCAAACTGCGGAGCCCGCGTGACTTGCTTGAGCCAAGCACTGCGCGGCGGACGAGGGAGCCTCTGGGAGGGAGGGCACCGCGTCCCGGCGATTGCCTCCTGGCCGGGGAGAATCGGAATGGCGGCACGCTCCGATGCATTAACCAGCAACCTGGATTTGTATCCGACCGTCTTGGCGGCAGCGGGGGTCCCGCTGGCGGCGGCAGCGGAACGAATTGACGGGCTGAATCTATTCCATCGGCTGGACCAGAACCAGCGGCAGCCGGTCCGAACGCTTTTCTGGAGCTACAGCGGCAGCCGGGCAGTCCGGCAGGGGTCGTGGAAATATCTGTTGAATCGCGGTGGCGATCATAAAGGAGAATATCTGTTCAATCTGGAGCGAGATATTCGGGAAGAATCGAACTTGGTGAATGAAAACCGTGAGCAGGCTCAATCTCTACGCGAAATTCTGCGTGCCTGGGAGGCGGGGTTGGAGTGTTAAACAAGCTTTCTCCTTTAAAACCCTGCCAGTCATACTTTGGAAGTAATGGATCGCCGATGGCAGCGCTTTCCCGTGCGCATAAACACCTCCTTCATGAATATCCTGCTCAGCGGCCTTCGTCTCCTCGGCCCGGGCGTGCGCACCGATTCCGGCCGCCCAAATGAATCCGTGTTCTCCCCCTCCGCTGTTATGCGTAGCCGCACTAGCATCAAGCCTCTGGACGGTGGAACCGGAAGCATTTCTCGCTATGGCCCAAGCCCCCAATATTCTGTGGATTCAAACTGACGAGACTCGGCCCGACGCTTGGGGCTGTTACGGCAGCGCCTGGGCGAAGACGCCCAATCTGGACCTCTTGGCCGCGCACGGAGTCGTGATGAAAAACTGCGTCTGTCAATCTCCAGTCTGCACTCCCAGCCGGTCCTCGCAATTAACCTGTCTTTACCCCCAGGAGTGCAATGTCCTTCTCAACGACGAGGTTGCCTGGCGAGATAACATTTTCCCCAAGGGGACAGTAACGTTTCCGGAGGTTTTCGCCCAAGCGGGCTATGAAACCGTCAGCCTTGGGAAATGGCACACGCCGAATCATCCGACTTGGCAGCATGTCGAGCAGGATAAGCTCATCGAGAAGTACGCCGATTTCGTCCAGATGGGGCCGGGTTATACCGACGATGAATTCCATGTAGTGAAAACGCCTGGCCCCGGCAAACTCCATATTATTATCGGTGGAACTTATCCCTCGCGGGAGGAAAACCCCTCTCGCATCCTGACGAACCGGGCGATCGACTATCTGCGCGATAGGAAGCGCGACCGCCCCTTTCTGCTTCGTGTGAGCCACAACTGGCCGCACACGCCGGTGCTGCCGCCGCCGCCTTTTGACCGCACCTACCAGCCGGAGGAGATTCCCATTCAGTATTTTGATGAACAAGCGTATCGCATGCGCGCGGCTTATGATCGGACAATTGCTGACGCGCAGCGCATGCGAGAACTGACCCGGAAGCAGGTCGGGGAGATCTGGAAGGATTACATGAGTCTGTGCACCTATGTGGACTACGAGATTGGCCGCTTGTTGGCCGCTCTACGCGCCTTGGGGCTGGAAAAGGATACCGTGATCATGTACTCGGCGGACCACGGGCGGGCGCTGGGGGAGTTCGGCCACGGCCAAAAGCACACGTTCGACGACCAGGTCTGGCGCGTGCCGTTCATCTGGTCCTGGCCCGGCCATCTTCCGGAAGACCAGATCCGCGAGGACCTTTGCGAGCTTGTCGATACGGGGCGGACGCTGCTTGCTTTGGCAGGGATCAGCAAGGATGCGCCGGTGCACTGGCGCGGGCGCGACTTGTTCAATGATCCGATACCTGCTCGAGAAAATCAGATAGTTTTCGGGCAAATCGGCTGGCCCAATGTGCAGGCACCGCTATTTGCAGATCCACGAGTCACGGAGATCCGCCAGAGGTTTGCACATGCGACGGGAATGGAACTGGAGGCAAGCTGGCCCATCTTCAGCATGATGCGTGTGGCAGTGCGGACGCCGCGGCACCGTATGGATGTTTCTTGGATGAGGGATGGACGGCGACTCTCCTTGGCTGAGAGCGACGGGAACCTCTTTGATCTGAGGAGCGACCCGTTCGAAAAGAGAAACCTGTGGAACGATCCGTCAAGCCGCCCAATTGTCGCTGATTTGATGCAAAAGCTGGAACGCTGGTTCGAAGGGATGGACAAGCCGGAGGCAGTTTTCGGTCGGGTCTTCTGATCGTGCCCGTTTTCCCCAAAGAGAGAATTGCTTCGTATATCCCAGCGCCGTGAGACTATTCGTTTGTTTCGCTGAGGTCGGTTTGTCCTCATTCCTGTGCGGCGCTGCTGGTGCGGTGCAGGATCTGGTGGTCAACGGATCTATTGAACAAGTCGTACACGATATTCCAGCCTGCTGGGGATACCGGAAGCCCGGAGCAATCATGTCGTCAAGACGCAGTCCAAGCCGACAAAACAGTGGCTGCACGCCCGCAGCGTCCCGGGGTCAATGTATGAGCTCGAGGAACGGATCACCAGCAGAGGCATTCCGCTGATCGATCAGAGCTTCATCCCTGCGGTGCGATATCGAAATTGGGCTGTGCACAATTTTGTCAATGAGGCTCCGGACGTGAGTGGTCGGCTAAGGCTGAATCTCCACGCCAAATGCTGTGCGCATGGGCACCGGGGGTGCTAAACAAATGCACTTTTCCTGACGCCGTCCTACCGCTGCCCGCGTCCGCGCGGTGTTCGCTACGAATCAGGCGCTCATTGCGCCGACGTTTTTCCAGGTGCGGATGCTCGGATCGCTGTTGCGTGTGCAGCCTGTACGCACTCGACCGCATCCATCGGCCACGTCTGATCGAGCATCCGCGTCAATAACCAATACTCCAGTTGATTAAGTTGAGGAGGTGTTTGCCGGCCCGGTAGCGCTCCAGGTTGGTCCCAAAAAACGCGATGGCATCGAGAACCAAGCGGGGCGACCCTGCCGCGGTGTGCTGCGTCAGGATTGTCCTTGGGGAGTCCCAAAGCGGATCGTCAGGAGACAAGGGCTCGTGCTGGGTGACATCGAGCACCGCGCCATGAAGCTTGCCCGCTCGCAGTGCCGCCACGAGGGCGATCTCGTCCACGAGCGATCCGCGTCCTACATTGACGAAGATCGCATCAGCCTTCATCCGTGCGATTCTGGCCGCGTCGAGGAGTCCGCGAGTGGCGGGTGTATCAGGAAGGGCGGCGCAGACCAAA
>Ga0182011_10005196_pt1 | contig 10282 bp, 7 predicted proteins | sample 711E1DmetaG_FD_120481 | JGI IMG/M metagenome (GOLD analysis project Ga0182011, IMG submission 120481) | Permafrost microbial communities from Stordalen Mire, Sweden - 711E1D metaG | ecosystem: Environmental > Terrestrial > Soil > Wetlands > Permafrost | place: Sweden: Stordalen | collected...
GATCTGGTCCGTCTTCAACCCTGGGTTCTCCTTCTCCAGTTGCTTGATACGCGCTTTCACCGCGAGCAGGAGTGCGGGGCTGTTGGGCCCGAGGTTGGTCCCGCCACTCTTCATGGCGTCGTAGTCCGAGGCCGAAGGCCGGCCGTGGAAGAACATCTTCGAGGTGAAGCTCTGCCCGATCTCCCGCGACCCCACAACCTTGCCGTTGCGTGTGACGATGTTCCCGTCGGCGCTCTTTCCCGCGATGCGGCCCACGCCGACCATCAACAGAGGATACGCGAGGCCGAGTACGACAACTGCCAGGATCAGTATTTTGACCATCCTCTTGACGTCTGACAATCTTCCTCCTACGCGAAATGGAAGACATGCAACAGCATGTCGATGAGCTTGATCCCGATGAAGGGCGCGATGAGCCCGCCCACGCCGTAGATGAGAACGTTCCTGCGAAGTATCGCGCTGGCGCCCATCGGCCTGTACTTCACACCCTTGAGCGCCAGTGGTATGAGCAGCACGATGATGATGGCGTTGAAGATGACAGCTGAAAGAATGGCGCTCTGCGGTGTCGACAGTTTCATGATGTTGAGAGCCCTGAGGCCCGGGATCGCAACCATAAACATGGCGGGGATGATCGCGAAATACTTCGCTACGTCGTTTGCCACACTGAAGGTCGTGAGGCTGCCGCGTGTTATGAGCAGCTGCTTTCCGATTTCGACCACCTCGATGAGCTTGGCCGGATCGGAATCGAGGTCGACCATGTTCCCCGCTTCTTTCGCGGCCTGGGTCCCACTGTTCATCGCCAGGCCGACGTCGGCCAGCGCGAGAGCGGGCGCGTCATTTGTCCCGTCGCCCGTCATCGCGACGAGCTTGCCTGAGGCCTGCTCTTTGCGTATGATCCCCATCTTGTCCTCGGGTTTCGCCTCGGCGACGTAGTCGTCGACGCCCGCCTCCCGGGCGATCGCCTTGGCGGTAAGAGGGTTGTCTCCCGTTATCATCACGGTCCTGATGCCCATCGCGCGAAGTCTGTCGAAACGCTCACTGATGGCTGGTTTCACGAGGTCTTTCAGCTCCACCAGGCCTATCGCCTCACCATTTACCGCCACCGCCAGCGGCGTCGACCCTTGCTGCGCGATGAAATCGACCGCCTCCTGGTAGTTGGTGGGAAGCTCGTTGCCCGACGTTTTCACGTTTTCTACGATTGCGTCAGCGGCTCCCTTGCGGTAGCTGTCCCGCTGGAAGTCGAGGCCGCTCATGCGCGTCTCCGCGGTGAACGGGACCACGGTGCCCCCTTCAGGATGCTCCACCTTTATCCCCAGTTTCTCGCCCAGGTCGAGGATCGAGCGGCCCTCGGGCGTCTCGTCGCCGAGAGACGCGAGGATCGCCGCGCGCCCGACTTCCTCCTCGGAATGAGCTTCGAAAGGCACAAACTCGCTGGCGAACCTGTTGCCGAAGGTTATGGTGCCGGTCTTGTCCAGAAGGAGGGTGTTGATGTCACCCGCGGCCTCGACGGCCCGCCCGGACATCGCCAGGACGTTGTACTGGGTCAGCCTGTTGATGCCCGCGATGCCGATCGCGGACAGCAGCCCGCCTATGGTAGTGGGTATCAGGCAGACCAGCAGGGCCACCAGGGCGGTGATGGTCGTCTTGGCGTTGAGATAGCCGCTTATCGACGGCAGCACCAGGATTACGACCAGGAAGATGATTGTCAGCGCAATCAGGAGGATGGTCAGCGCGATCTCGTTAGGTGTCTTCTGGCGCTCGGCTCCCTCGACGAGAGCGATCATCTTATCCAGGAAACTCTGACCTGGATCGGCGGATATCTCGATCTTCAGCCAGTCGGAGAGCACCTGGGTCCCCCCTGTCACGGAGCTGAAGTCTCCGCCCGAACCCCTTATGACCGGGGCGGATTCGCCGGTAATCGCGGCCTCGTCGACGCTGGCGATGCCTTCGTAGACCTCGCCGTCCCCGGGGATGAGATCGCCAGCTTCGGCCAGGACCTTGTCGCCCTTGCGCAGCTCGCCGGCCGAGACCTCCTTGATCGAGCCGTCCGGCTGGAGGAGCTTGGCGGTAGTCTCAACGCGCGTCTTGCGCAGCGTCTCAGCCTGGGCCCGCCCCCGCCCCTCGGCAACCGCCTCGGCGAAGTTCGCGAACAAAGCCGTAAACCAGAGCCAGATGGCTATAAGCAGTGGGAACATCACGGAAGTGTGGCTCACAACCAGGCCCTTGATAAAGAAGTAGGTGGTGATAACGGCGCCGACCTCGACCAGGAACATCACCGGGTTGCGGACCATGTGCCTGGGATCGAGCTTCTTGAAAGAATCGATGACGCCCTGGCGCGCCAGCTCGGCGTTAATGAAGCCCGGTCCTCTGCTCTTCTTGTTTTCTCCGGCGGCCATCTCTTGCTTCTTCTCCTAGAACAGGTGCCCCAGCTTCTCCGCTATCGGCCCCAGGGCCAGCACGGGGAAGAAAGTCAGGGCGCTGATTATTACGACGACACCGATCAGGAGGCCCGAGAAGAGCCCGTTGTCGGTGCGGAACGTTCCCTCCGACGGGGGGACGGTCTGCTTCTGCGCGAGGGAGCCGGCGACCGCGATCATCGGGACGAATACGACGTAGCGACCGATCAGCATCGCCAACCCGGTGGTAATGTTATAGAAGCCCGAATTCGCGGCCAGCCCCGCGAACGCGCTTCCGTTGTTCGCCACGGCGGACGTGTAACAGTAGATTATCTCGGTCAGCCCGTGGGGGCCCTTGTTGAGAACGGCGTTGCGGGCGGCAGGGACCACTACCGCCAGGGCCACGAAGGCAAGGATGGTCACCGGGTGCGCGAGCAGGGCGATCACCGACAGCTTCACTTCGCGGGATTCTATCTTCTTGCCGACGAATTCAGGGGTCCGCCCGACCATCAGTCCGGCGATGAACACCGTCAACACGACGTACATCAGGATGTTGAGCATCCCGGCCCCGCACGAGCCATAGATGACGTTGAGCATCATTCCCGCAAGGAGCATCATCCCCCCCATGGCGGTGTAGCTGGAGTGCATCGAGTTCACGCTTCCGGTTGTAGCGCTGACTGTCGCGGCGCCAAAGACAGATGAGTCCGACACACCGAAGCGACTTTCCTTTCCCTCCATGTTGCCCGCGCTGTTGTTGACTCCGAGCTTCGCGATCTTTGGATTGCCTTTCGCCTCGAACGTATAGGTGAGACAAACCAGCAGCAGAAACAGAGCAAGCAAAGCACAGAAGAGGACCCAGCCCTGTTTAGAGTTGTTGAGGTAGCGCCCCAGCGTTTGCGTCATTGACGCTGGAATGAGGAACATAGCGATCATGAACAACAGGTTGGTCACCGGGTTGGGGTTCTCGAAAGGATGGGCGGCGTTCGCGTTGAAGAACCCGCCGCCGTTGTTGCCGAGGTGCTTTATGGACTCGAGGCTGGCCACCGGTCCTCTGGGTATCTCCTGCGTCTTGCCCTCGAGAGTAGTGGCCTTGGCCGGCCCCTTTAAGGTCTGGATCACGCCCATCGGCACGATGATGATCGTCAGGATCAACGCCAGCGGAAGGAGCACTCTCACGATTGCACGGATGAAGTCGACGTAATAGTTTCCGATATACGGGGTGCCCTTGCGGGAGATCGCGCGCATGAACGATATGCCGACCACCAGTCCCGCGGAGGCGGAGGTGAACATCAGTACCGTCAGCGCGATCATCTGCGTCAGGTAAGAGACCTGGGTCTCACCGGCGTAAGCCTGCCAGTTGGTGTTGGTCCCGAAACTCACCGATGTGTTGAACGCCAGATCGGGTCGCATGCCCGGCACCCCGACCGGATTGAGGGGCAGGTGCCCCTGGACCCGCAGGACCAGATACGCGAAGAAGATGATGACGAAATCGAGGACGACCATGCGGATGATGTAGCCAGACCAGCCGTACTCGGTCCGAGGGTCGATCGAGAGAACACGGAACAGCAGGCGTTCAACTGGACCGAGAACGCGGTCACCGAAGGGCTTCTTCCCCTCGAAGACCTTATACAGGTAAGTCCCGACAGGTTTAACAAGGAGGGTGACCACCAGCGCGACGATGGCGATCTCGCACCAGCCCCAGACCGTCATAGGGGCACCTAGAACCTCTCCGGCCTGATCAGCGCGTAGAAGAGGTATGTCAGCAGGGCAAGCGCGATAACGGCGATTACGATCTGTTCCATCAGGTCTCCTACAGCTTCTGGCAGGCCTTTACCAGCAGCAGGAGGGTTCCCAACGCCGCAAGCAGTATGACGATGTAAACTGCGTCCAAAGTGCCACCTCCGAGAAGGTTCTGCGTATCGAATCTATATCATGCTGCGCAGTCGAACTGATGTCAATTGAATGACCGTTTGATTAACAAACGTGTAACAACACGGGCATGGCGGGGCCCTTCCTTCCGGGTGGCGGCTGTCCCTGTACACTTGTATCATCTACACTGAATCGCCGCAGATTCTCGCCGTTGGATATCTCGGTCTGAAACCCTGCATCGAATGAGGAGACATGACCACAGAAGAGACGCGGCTCAGGATAGACGCACACGTCCACCTGATGGGGGCGGACCAGGAGAAGCACAAGTGCTTCATCTCGCCCGCCATGCGCAAGAGCGTGACCGCCTGGTATCTGAGCAAAATGGCCGGCGTCAGCCTGCGCGTGAGCGACGAGATCTTCGACCTGGCCTACGCCGACCACCTGGCGCGGCTGGTCCGCGAGGCCTCCTCACTGGACAAAGCGCTCATCTTCGGCATGGACGGGCTGCGCGACTCCGCAGGTGCGCTCGACCCCAGGACCGAGGCCCTGGTGTCCAACGACTGGACGATGGAGGTAGTGGCCCGCCACCCCGACGTATTCATATTCGGTGCGAGCATCCACCCGGCGCGGCCCGATGCCATCGACGAGCTTGACAGGTGCGCCGAGGCGGGCGCCGTCTGCGTCAAGTGGGTGCCTCCGTCAATGGGGATCGACCCGGCCGAAAAGAGGTTCACCGGGTTCTACCGGAGGATGAAGGAGCACGGGATGGTGCTCACCAGCCACACCGGCTACGAGCACTCGGTCTTCGTAATCGACCAGTCGCTGGGAGACCCTGAGAGGCTGCGCCTGCCCCTGGAGCTCGGGCTCACCGTCGTGGCCGGGCACGCCGGCACCAGTGGCTTCATCCACAAGGTGGAGTATTTCCCCAACATGGTGAAGCTGTGCGAGGAGTTCAAGAACCTCTACGCCGACACCTCGGCGATAGCAAACCCGGTCAGGTTCACCTACCGCCAGAGGCTGCTCGAGCCCCCGCTCTTGGACCGGCTGATCCAGGGCACCGACTACCCGGTGCCACCCACGCCTATCCTCTGGCCCGGAGCCATAGGACCCATCAAGGCGGCGCGCATCCAATCCACACTCAATCCCTTCGACAGGGACTACCTGGGCAAGATTGCCTCCGGCTTCCCGCCCGAGCAGTTCCACCGCGGCTGGGATGTCTTCTGCGCAAAATAAAAGCGGGCACCCTCGCGGGCGCCCGCTCGTTGTCTTCTTATCAGTCCGACTCTACGCGGCCGGCGCCGGCTTCTTCCTCAGGAACAGGATGAGCCCGATGATCGTGACGACCAGGCCGACGATCAGCAGGGCCAGCGGTATCCAGAGTCCTACCATGTTCAGCAGGCCGAAGTTCTTGGCCGTGTCGTCCATGACCTTGGCCACGTTCTCAGGGGTCTGCGTGTAGTGAATGGTCGCCAGCTTGATCTTACCTATTCCTACGGCCGAGGCGTCAACGGTGTAAGTGTCGGCATTGATCGCGTCTACGACCGAGCCGGTCCTGGGCTCGGCGATGACGGTCGCGGTGGTCTGGTCGAGGTAGGTAATCGGATACTGCGTCGTGTCGCCCAGGCCGGCCACGTCGGCCGGGTTGAGGCCGGGTATCCCCGAGGCCAGGGCCTTTATCTGCGCACCGGTCATAGAAGACGCAAGCCCCAGGGGAGGGCTGACGGTCGGGTCGGCTGCCCCGTTGATCTGGTAGACGTAGCACGTGGTAGCGGGTGTTGTCAGGCCGGAGATCATCGTGGTCTTCACGTACTTCGCGTCGCCGGTCTTGCCGGTCGAGTCACCCCACATAGGATAAGTCTGCTTCTTTGCACCGATCGGGAGGATCGGGTACCAGCCGGTGCGGTTGGCGTCGCTGCCGTGGTCGGCGACGTTCTCGGAAGTCTTTCGGTCCAGCGCGTAGTACATCGTGGTATCGATGAATTTCTTCCCGGCCGGTCCGATGGCGACGGCCGTCTCTTTGACCAGGGCAACAGAGCTACTGCTCTTGTTAGGCTGGCTCAGGTCAAGCCTGGTGATCACCAGCGGGATCTTGACGGCCATACTGGGCGGAAGGAGGGTGAAACTGGAGGGGTCGACGTATAGTGTCAGCGTGCCGTCGTAGATCGACGTGGTGTTGATTGTGTCCGGTACCTTCACCAGGGAGGGCCCGATGCCCCATTTCCAGATAGGCGCAAGGATCAGGATAATAAGACCGATGATGAGAATAATCAAACCCGCTCGCGACCGCTTCATTTGGCCCTCCTTTGAAAACCCCCGCCCTGTTCCAACGCGCGGCATGCCACTCCAGCGTGAACCTCTGGGTATCGCTCCTTACCAGCATCGGTCAAAATGCGGTTTCATTGGGCGTAACACCCGTGGCCCGCTTGTCGCGCACTTATTATATACCAGTTCGACCCCGGAATGCCTCCAAATCGTGCGGTTTTTGGCCCGAGGACTTCGCGGGTCCGTTTTCGCTGTAGTATCATCTAGTACTCTGTCTAGCTTGACATGATATGTACCGAATCGTATGCTCTCCTGTAGGAGATACTCTTTCACAGGAGGGGATCATGCCCAAGAAATATGTCGTTGATCTGACCGAGGAGGAGCGGGACGAGCTGAAAGAGATTGTCAGCACCGGGGAGCATTCGGCAAGAAAGATACGATGGGCGCACGTACTGCTCAAAGCTGATGCCGGATGGACAGACGAGAGGATCTGTGAAGCGTTTCTTGTCAGTCTCCCTACGGTGCAGCGTATCCGCCAGCGGTTTGTACAGGAGGGAATGGACGTTGCCCTGGGAGCCCGCAGCATCAAGCCGAGACCCTATGCCCGGAAACTTGACGGTGAGCAGGAGGCGCATCTGATTGCGCTCGCATGCAGCGAGGCGCCGGAGGGCCACACGCGCTGGACCCTGCGTATGCTGGCCGGGAAGATGGTTGCGCTTGAGTATGTGGACAGCCTGTCCCATGAGACGGTCCGCCAGGTTCTAAAAAGAACGAAATCAAACCGTGGCTTGTCAAAGAGTGGTGCATAGCGCCGGCGGCAAACGCCGAGTTCGTGTGGAAGATGGAGGACGTGCTCGAGGTGTACACGCGACCCTGTGACGCGGAGCGCCCCCTTGTCTGCATGGACGAGACAAGCAAGCAGCAGATCATGGAGGCGCGTCTGCCTCATGCCATGAAGCAGGGCCGAGGCCGCCGCTACGATTCCGAGTACAAGCGCAACGGCGTCAGCAACCTGTTCATGTTCTTCGCGCCCCTGGAGAGCTGGCGGCATGTTAAGGTAACCGACCGCCGGACGAAGATCGACTGGGCTCTTGCCATGCGCGAACTTGTGGACGAGCACTTCCCCGGTGCGAAAAGAATCACGGTAGTCATGGACAACCTGAACACGCACTGCCCCTCCTCGCTGTACGAGGCGTTCGCTCCCGAAGAGGCGAGGAGAGTACTGAGCCGCCTTGAGCTTCACTACACCCCGAAGCACGGTAGCTGGCTGAACATGGCGGAGATCGAGTTGAGCATCCTTGGCCGCCAGTGCCTCTCGCGCAGGATTCCCGATCAGCAGACATTACGACATGAGGTCGCAGCATGGGATAAAGCGCGCAACGCCAAGAGTTCATCCATCGACTGGCGCTTCACCACCGACGACGCAAGGATTAAACTGAAGAAACTCTACCCATCATTTGGTGAATGACAGAGTACTAGTCTACTGCGGGGGTGAAACGAGCTTGGATCCAGTCGATCCCACTCTCATTCCAGTCGAGAATGAAGAACGCGGCACGGCGGTCTCGCGAGGCGGCGCAATGTCGGGGAGGTATCTCGAGTTCGGGCGGGTGGCCCGCGGCTACATGGAGATACCCCGATTGGGAGAACAGCCCGGGAGGCTGCTGGGGGTCGACGCCCTGAGGGGGTTCGCGATACTCCTGGTGGTGCTCGGGCACTCGATCAGCAATGCCGTGAACCTGAACCAGGTTGTTCGCGCCAACCCGCTATACTATACGAGCAACTTCATCTACACGTTCCACATGCCGCTCTTCTTCCTGGTCAGCGGTTACGTCCTCTTCGGAAAGAGGATTAAGATCCGGGACCGGGCACTACGCCTGCTGATGCCGTTCCTCGCCTGGATCCCTGTCTACTGGTTCGTCAACCGCTACTTCCGGCACTTTCCCTGGCCGGTTCGGTTCTGGCCGACCCTGAAGGATACTGTCCTGCACCCGGCGGTGGGACTGTGGTTTTTGCCGGTCCTTTTCTTGTGCTCCCTGCTGCTCATCCCGACCTCCGCGCTGGAGAAACGGTGGAGCTGGATGGGTGAGGCGTCGCTACTGGCCATCTTCATCATCGTCAACTTCATACCGGTTGATATAGTCGGCCTGATGCAGGTCAAGTATTTCTTCTTCTTTTTTGCCGTGGGTTATCTGCTGGCCAAGCACAGAAAGAGCATCCAGCGTATTGGGGAGAACCGCATCAACGTGCTGCTCGCTGGGCTCTCCGTGCTGTTCCTGGCGCTGTTCGTCATCCTGTATCAGGTGGGAAGGATCAAGCCTTACGATTTCCCGGTGACTCTGGGCAACCTCTTCAAATCGCCGGGCCCCTACCTCATACGCTACTCCATGGCATTTCTCGGGATCGCTCTGGCGGTCGCGGTGGTCAAGGCCTCCGGGTCGACCCGGGCACGGATGGCACTGGCCTGGTTCGGCCTGGTCACGATGGACATCTACGTCGCTCACGGCCTGATGATACAACTCGCGTTCGGGAGCGGCTGGCTCAAGGTCCTGACAGGCTTCGTATTCGGGGTCGTGCTCTCGCTCGCCCTGTCTTTCATCCTCCTGCGCCAGTGGTGGGTGAGCGCGATGGTCTTCCTGGGCATCAAGCGCAGGAAGCCCGCGCCGGCCGCGGCCCCCGTCCCGGAGGAAGCGCCGGTGGCCGGTCCTGTGGAGGCCCCTCCGGAGACGTGAACCGGGCGGGCGGGGGAAGGCGCTCTGGTAGAATGGTCGGGCACCGTCGGTCAAGGGATCCGCGATGATAATGCACAGGCTCGCATACAGGTATATCAGGCATCGCGACGACGAAGGATTCTACAGAATCCAGGCTCAGGACACGTTCCGCTGGCTGCTGTCGGAGGGGTTCCGTCCGGGACCGCCGAGGCGGGCCTGCCCAGGTTCAGATACATCATGGACACCCCCTATACTTGCTTTGACCAAAAAGACGAGTATGAGGAGGTGCCCATGAAAGGCAAAACAGGTGCCACGACAAGTATCTACCACACCAGGCTGCCACATCAACGCAAACTGCAGAAGATGGCAAGGAACCTCGACCTCTCCAGGGGGGCAAAGGTCCGCCTGACCTGGCTGACCCACTACAAGAAACACGGAAACGCCACGGTGACCTCGCGCAGGTTCGGGATCTCGCGCAGCACCCTACACAAGTGGGTGAAGAGGTATGCCGAGAGAGGTCCGAGAGGCCTCGAGGACCTCTCTCGGGCGCCCCACAACCGCCGGACCCCGACCGTTGCGTGGCAGACAGTGGAGCTCATCTGCTCGATCAGGGCCGAGCAGCCCGCCTGGAGCAAGCACAAGATCGCCGTCATCCTTCTCCGGGACCACGACATCAAGCTTTCTGCCTCAACGGTGGGAAGGGTGATGAAGAAAAAGGGGCTCTACGACGAGCGGGTATCCCGCAAGAGGTCGAAAGCCGCGAAAAGGGCCAGGGATAGGCTTCGGGCCGAGTGGTGGATGAAGAACGCCTTCCCCGGCTGCCTGATCCAGGTGGACACCAAGCACCTTCGGTTCGGCGAGCACAAGTATTACCAGTTCACCGCGATCGACTGCTTTTCCAGGGTCGCCTTCTGCCGGGTGTCCTCGAGCATATCCTCATCGAGCGCCAGCAGGTTCCTGGACGAGGTCGCTGACTTCATGCCGTTCCCCCTGGTGGCGCTGCAGACGGACAACGGGTCTGAGTTCCTGCGTCACTTCGATGCCGCCACC
>Ga0182011_10005197_pt1 | contig 10280 bp, 10 predicted proteins | sample 711E1DmetaG_FD_120481 | JGI IMG/M metagenome (GOLD analysis project Ga0182011, IMG submission 120481) | Permafrost microbial communities from Stordalen Mire, Sweden - 711E1D metaG | ecosystem: Environmental > Terrestrial > Soil > Wetlands > Permafrost | place: Sweden: Stordalen | collected...
GCGTCGGATTGCGGTGTCGCTCGTCGAAAGCGTGTCTGTCCCCTGCATCGATTCCTCCTCGCTCCTTGCACTCCAACGCGACTCGACCCGTCGCGGCAGCGCGGTTATTAGGATAGGCTCTTAGTCCCGGTCGCGGTATTTTCTGCTGCAGACGTTGAGAAAGTCACGTTCGTGGTTCGTCAGCGAGGTGATTCCATCGCGATGGACTTTTTCGAGTATGCGGTCGAGCTCGGCCTGCTCCTGGGGGGACCTGCGCGCACGTCGCGCGGACCTGTCGGCATCTCGACTTTGCCCAGGCCCCTGAGTCCGCCGAACAGCCCCCAGAAGGCCGAGAAGTCTCGCCCCCAGGGGGAGAGCCCGGAGAAAGAGGAACGCCACGAGCATGCCGCCGAGGTGCGCCCAGTGCGCGAGGCCGTCCCCCACTCCCCCCACAAGACCGGCAATCTCGATAAAGGCGTAGATGACGGCAATATACCGTGCGCGGATGGGAATGAAAATCAGAAAAATAAAGATGCGGGCGTCCGGGAAGAGCATGGCAAAGGCGATCACCACGCCCAGGACGCCCCCGGAAGCCCCGATGACGACGGCCCCGGGCTGGATAAGCGAGAGCATCGCGCCGCCGAGTCCGCACAGGAAATACAAAACGAGAAACGACAGGCGACCCAGCCGCCGCTCGACGTCGCCCGCGAAGAAAAAAAGCCCCAGCATGTTCATGCCCAGGTGCCAAAGGCCGGAGTGGACGAACATGTAGGTGACCGGCTGCCAGAAATACCCGTGCAGGAAGTTCGGTCCGTAAAACCCGAACCGCTCCATGGCCTCCACGCGGCCGAACCGGTCGACCAGCGCCAGGAAGACGAGATACGCCGCGGCATTCGCGAGGATGAGCGCCTTGACGGTGGGGGTCCACCCGAGACGGAAAGAGGGTTGGGGAACCTCCGGACGGTCGTAGTCGTAGTAAGACCTCATGGGACGTCCGCCTCAAAGCGAGCGAAGTAGAGGATGCCGACGATGGTCTTGGCGTCGGCGATGCGACCGAGCTTGACCATGACGAGCGCGTCGAGGCCATTAGAGCAGAAGGGAGGGGGGATTTCAAGAGGGGACGGGAAACGGGCCTGGGCCGGCTCTCCCATCACAACCCCCGACTCATGAAGTCCGCGTGGACTTGCGAGCCGGGAGTCTCGAACTGCGCCGTTACTGCTGAGGATTGATGAGTCGTCCGGTGCAGCGGACGACCTCAACCTTCCTCCGCTCGACGCCCCGGATCAGTCGAAGGCAGATGACGGGGTCGGTGGACTGGACGAGCGCGCCGTTGGGGCCGATGCGGATGTCCTTGGTGTTGTCCCACCCGTACTTCGTAACCGACGCCTGGGCGTTCCAGTTGATGAAGTTTGGACTTTGGGCGGACGAATCGTCGATGGTCAAACTGGAGCCGAGGGTGACGATTTCGCTCTGATGCGCGGCGTGACCGTAATACTCGGGCCTGGCGTTTTGGGGGTTGAGCGTGAAGATGTAGTTGGGGGAAGAGCCGCTGTAGGTGCCCCCGGCGTCATACCACTCGCCGCCCTCTTGAAGAAGGTTGTATATCCGGTCGATTTCCCCCCCGTACTCGTTCACCAGCCAGTTGAGGTCCGGCAGACGCTCGATGAAGTTGGACTTGCTCTCCAGCCACATCGTGGTCCCGTTGTCGCCCATGATATTGAACTCGACGGCGAAGTCTTTGCGGACGTTCGTGGCCAGGGCGCGGGCCCGCATGACCATGCCCTGGATATTGGCGATGCCCGCGGCCCACTTCCGCTCCTTCATCATGTGGACGAAGTCCGGCAGCGCCAGCGCCATTACCAGCATGATGATGACGATGACGGTCAGCATTTCGATCATCGTGAAGCCGCCGGCTCGACGATTCCCGCCCATCGACTGCTCCTTTTAACGGCCTTTCGAAGGGCCTTCTATCCCTCCAACTTATTATATTCCCATCCTGTAATTGGTCAAGACCGCACCAGAGATATCCCATCCTCGTTTTGGAATGCCCCTAAGCCCTGTGTCCTCACCATGATACGTTAACCGCGCGTTTTCTGCCGGCCTCGAAGAGCCCCATCTTAGCCCCGATGGTCCGCCCCTTGAAGCGGGGAGGCTTCACTTGTTTTCGAGTTCCCTAAGACAGGCCTCGGCCTGGGGGATCCAAGCGCGTTGCGCGGGATCGGATGCGGCCATGTCCAAGTACGTGTGCAAGCACCGGATCGCTGCCTGGCGGTGGGCGAGATTTTCGTGGGCGAGGGCCTTGTTGTACCAGACCTTGGCGAATCGCGGATTGAGCTCGAGGGCCTTGTCAAAGCAGGCCATCGCCTCCAGGCTGCGGCCGAGGTTGTTCAAACTGACGCCTTTGTTGTTCCAGGCGTCGGCGTCCCGCGGCTCGATCGCGAGGGCCTTGTCAAAGCAGGCCATCGCCTCCAGGCTGCGGCCGAGGATGTTCAAACTGCCGCCTTTGTTGCTCCAGGCGTCGGCGTCCCTCGGGTTGATCTCGAGGGTCTTGTCAAAGCAGGCCATCGCCTCCAGACTGCGGCCGAGGCTGTTCAAAATGATGCCTTTGTTGTTCCATGCGTCGGCGTACAGCGGGTCGATCTCGAGGGTCTTGTCATAACAGCTAATCGCCTCCGAGGGATAACCCTGCATGTTCAGGATGATGCCCTTGCCGTACCAGGCGCGCGGGTTGTTCGGGACCTTGGTGAGCGTGTCGACCCAGATCGTGAGTTCGCTCCGGTAGTCGTTGTTGCGGGCATAGGTAAGCGCGCCGAGGAGAGTCGCGGCGGCGAGGACGAGGAGGGTTCCGGCGGTCGTTGCCACGACGGACGTGGGCCCGGGCGAAATCCGTCTTGCGAGCCGGCGCAGGAAAACAAAGGCCAGGACCGTCACGCCGGCGACGAGGGCCGCCAGAGGTACATACATGCGGTTCTCGGCCGCGACCTCCAAGGGGAGCGGAACCACGCTGGAACTGGGCGCCAGGACGAGGAAGAACATGGCGGGCAGAAACCCCCATCGCGGACGCGCTGCCAAGAGCGCGGCCGCCGCGACCGCCAGTGCGGCGACCAGGCTCACATCGAGCGGCGTCCCAAGGGCTGCATTTGACGCCAGCGTCCCGTAATCGAAAACCAGTCCCCACGGCCGGAAAGTCAGCAGAAGGTAGTGCAGGATGAAGTGCGTCTGGACATTGAGGTAAGAGACGGATGCCGCGAGCGGCATATGGAACCCCACCGCTTCCCCGCGGGGTGAGCCCATCTGGAGTGGGAGCAGGATAAGCCAACAAGCCGCGAGCGCCGCGTAGAGGCCGGCTCGTCGGCGAAGCGTCTCTCTCCAGCCGTCCGAGGCGAACGCACGGTCATAGAGCAGGACAACGAGCGGCGCCACCGCCATTGTTTCCGACGTCCCCATGCCCAGGGCGCAGGCCGCCACAGCCACAACGCGCCATCTCCGCACGGGAGACTCAAACGCCCGGATGGAGGCGTAAAGCGTCAGGAAGAAAAACAACCCCAGCATCAGTTCGATGCGGCGGTTGATGTACGTTACCGACTGGGTGGTCAGAGGATGCAGGAGCCACAGGAGTGCGACCGTCAGAGCGATGGGGGAGGCTGCTGAGCCGAACCTCTCGCGCATGGATTGGAGCCGCAGGGTCCGGCGCACCACGCCGAAGAGAACGAGAGCGGCGAGGATGTGGACGAGAAGGTTGACGACGTGGTAGCCCGGGAGACTGAGACCGTGCACTGCGAAGTTGAGGGCGAAGGTGAAAGCGGGGACGGGGCGGCCGGCGATGGTGGCCCCGGCCGGGGCCCAGGCGGAGCGCCAGGGCGGCCAGAAATGATGCAGAGCCTCGTTGGTGACAATGGCGTGGTCGTCATCGAAGATGAAGGGGGAGAGGAAGGTATTGGACCATGCCAGAAGGGCGGCCGCCAGGAACACCGCGACCGCAAGGTACGTCCAGACTTGGGACTCGGCGGAGAGACCCCCGGAAGGAGCGGATTTGGTCTTTGTCGTGTTTCCCATCAGCGTGGTTTGGCCATAAGTGTATCCCCCTTTGCACACACTATTTGTCGGTTAAACCATCGCTCCAAAATGAGGTTTTGTTAGAGTTCCTAAAAGCGCCCGAGCCAATCGTGAGTTCCTCAGGAAGTTCGGTTTCCGAGACCGGTTCTGCGGGTCTATATGTGGCGAAATAGGCCACATCGGGCCTCCAATGCCCCGGAAACCGGGTGGGGGGCGGCTTTTTCACCTCCCGACATCTTTTCTCGCAAAAAAAGACGTGATAGTTTTTGACTCGAAGCAAAAGACAGGGTAAATAAGAAGTGCTTATGCGGCCCGGAAAGGTCTTTGTGTACGCCCATTTTCATAAATTCCGTTTATATCCTCGCATTCTGAGATGAATTGCCGGGCGCATTAGATACATAATAGCTGATGTTGTGCCGGTCTCATACCATTCCTAATCCAAGGGGGGAGTCATGCGCGAAGGGATTACCCTAAGTTGTCCGTTCTGTCACGCCAAGTCCGAGTACCGCGACGCCCCGCAGGGGTCCACCGTCCGCTGTGTGGAGTGCGAATCCATCTTTCGGGTCCCGGCGGGACACCGGCACGCCCCGGGTAGTGTCGTCGCCGGCGAAGCTATCCGCGGAAGCAAAAAGAAGCTGGTGGTCATCCTCCTTGTGCTTCTGGCGGTCGCCGCAGGCGGGGCCTTCGCTTGGCACACGCTCGCCAACCGGTCGGCCGCGTTCAAGGATCCGTACGAATGGCTGGGGCCGCGGTTTCCCGAGGATTCCCCCCACGGGACCTTGGCCCGCTTCCTCCAATCTTGGAAGGATGGCAACCAGACCCTCATGCTCTACTATTGCCGGGCCCAGGACTCCGTCAAGAGCCCCGACAGGGACGAGGCGAAAAAATTCGATGAACGCCTCCAGGTCACGTTCGGTAACTACAAGCTCATCAGCTACGACATGTCCCTGGTCAAGCAAGCCGGCGATTCTGTCTTTGAGTACCCCAGTGTGGAGCTGACCGGCGAGGACAAGACACGCGCCACGGTCAAGGGCACCATGAGTCCCAAGGTTTACCTCGAAGAGGTCCCCGGCGCAAAGCCCCGGTGGGGGGTGGACCTGTGGTCTGCGGCCCCGAGATGGGACTGAGCCCGAGGCTCTTGCGCGTAATGACACAAAAGCCCCGGCGGCACGCGCCGCCGGGGCTTCTTCTTGGCAAAGCCGGTTGCCTTAGAGCCTATCCCGTCGCCTTCGCCAACTGCTCCCCGAGCTCCCGGCATTCCCGGATGGCGTCCTTCGCCGGGGACCCTTGGCATTTCAGCCCCTCGCCCGCCTTCGTAAGTCCTATCGCCAGGCCGAGCTTGTCCAGGCTTTCGATGGCCCCGCCCCCGCCCCCGTGGCTCACGAAGCTCACGAACGGCTTCCCCTTGATCTCCTTCACGTGCGTGAGCGCCCGGTCGAACAGCATCTTCATCTCCCCGGCCATGTACGTGAAGTAATCGGGACTCCCCAGCGCGAACCCATCCGCCCTGACGAACTCCGGCATCCCGAGCTTCTCCACGGGAGCAAGCTTCACCTTGTGCTTGCCGCTCGCTCCCGCCCCTTCCGCAATGAGCTCCGCCATCTTCCGTGTGTTCCCCGTCTGCGAGTAATACACCACCAGGATCGTCCCCATGCCTCCGCCTCCTTATGCGCTATTGCGAAACCCCTTCGTCGTTGCACATGTAGCGCGGCCACCTGTGGGCCGCGCCGTTTTCGGGGCGATTCGCGCGAGGCACGGGTCCCCGCGCTACCTCGCACGCCGGTTTCGCAATAGCGCCTTATAACGTTACGGCTTCTTCTTCCGTCGGCGTCTTGCCGTCTTCTTCATCGCCACTGGGTGCACGCGATCGCGATGCGTTTCTTCAGGTTCCCGTAGCATTTCTCGTTGCACCTCGTGCACTTGACGATGTCCCCCAGTCGTCCCTCGCGCACCTTGTTCGGCCATTCCGCATCCGCGATCAGTCCCCGTCCCACCGCCACCAGGTCCGCGCGGTGGTTCGCGATCATGGCCGCCGCCCGGTCCGGCTCGTCCAGCCCGCCCCTCCCGATGACCGCCACGTGCGTCGATAGCCGCACCGCCTCGCTATATTCCCCGTCCCGGTCGGCATGACTCGGTGAAATGTCCAGGATGTCCACCCCTTCCTTCACCAGGGCCCCCGATAGCCGGATCGTGTCCGCCAATCCGTACCCGCCCTCCGCTTCCTCCACCGGCGTGTGCCGGTAAAGCAGCAGCATCTTATCGCCGATGGCCGAGCGGATCGTCCGCGACACTTCCACCGCCGTGCGCATCCGGTTCGTCACGGTGCCGCCGTACTCGTCCTTCCGCCGGTTCTCAAGTGGCGAAAAGCACCGCGTCAGAAAGTACCCGTGAGCCCCGTGCGGTTCCACCCCGTCGAAACCCGCCTTCCGGCACACCGCCGCCGCGCGCCCGAAGTGCCCGATCAACCCTTTCAGTTCTTCCCGCGTCAGTTCGTGCGGCGGCACCGCTTGTTCAAAGAAACTCGTCCCCGGTTCCGGCTGGCCGTTCGTGAACAGCTGTATCGCAATCAGCGCCCCGTGAGCGTGCACCGCCCCTACGAGCTTCCGAAGCTCCGGCAGCGTCTCCTCCACGAGGAGTCCCAGCGGCGTGCCTTCGACGATCACGAGACCCACCCCGCCCCGTGCACGATCCTCATACCACTGCCGGCCATCCTCGCTGAGGATCCCGCGCAGGCTCACCATCGGGGGCATGACGACTCGGTTCCGCAGCGTCTGTCCGCGCACCGCCAGTGGCTCAAATAGCCTCGCATACGAAATCGATTCCGTCATCTCACTCCCCGAGTATCTTGATGATCACCCGCTTGCGTCTCCGCCCGTCGAACTCCGCGTAGTATATCTGTTGCCACGGACCCAAGTCAAGTTTTCCCGCCGTCACCGGCAGCGTCACCTCGTGGCCGATGAGCAGGTTCTTCAGGTGTGCGTCGCCGTTCGTCTCCCCCGTGCGGTGGTGCCGGTAGTCCGGTCCCTCCGGGGCTAGTTTCTCGAGCCACTCCTCGATGTCGGCGATGAGTCCGCTTTCCGCGTCGTTCACGTAGACCCCCGCGGTGATGTGCATCGCCGACACCAGTGCCAGTCCCTCGCGGATGGCGCTTCGCGCAAGCGCCGCCTCCACCCGCTCAGTGATGTTCACGAGCTCCCGCTTCTTCTTCGTCTCGAACCACAGGTATTCCGTGTGCGACTTCATGTCGTGCTGTCCTCCTGCAATCTCTTGTCCGACATGCTGCATGTCGCGAGGGTAATTCGCGCCTCGAGGCAAAGCAAGCGCAATCCTCCCCTTTTCCTTTTGACAGCGGCGGGGCGCTCGACTATCATCGCTCTGCGTTCCCACGCTTCGACACGTCCGGTCTCGCGGAGACATCATGGAACCCTTCAGCAAGGTCGCGCAGGAACTGCTCGACGAGATCACGGGGATGCTCACGATGGTGGACCCGGGGACGTACACCTCGCTGGTCAATCATCTCCTCTCGGCCAAGAGCGTCGTCGTCGCCGGCGACGGCCGCAGCCGTTACGTCATGGGGACTTTCGCCCGCCGCCTCAGCCAGATGGGACGCACGGTCAGTGTCGAGGGAGAGTCTGCCGAGCGGTCCGCCGGGAGGGGCGACATCCTGCTGGTCGCCAGTCTCACCGGCGAGCGAGGCGCGCTGACCGGTCTCGCCGAGTCCGCCCGTCGGGCGGGTGCGCGCGTCTGCGCCTTTGTCGGCGAAATCAGCAGCGTCCTCTCCTCTCACGCCGATTACGTCGTCGCCATTGCCCCCCAGACCCGCACCCCCTTCGAGTCCATCGCCGGGGCCGGTCGCGCGAGCGCTCTTGCCTTCGACGAAGCCCTCATGATCTACCTCGACGCCGTCCTCCTCTCCCTCGAGGAGGTCCTTCACGCCGACCGCGACACGATCGAGCGGCGGCCCGGCTGAACCTCCCACGCACGTTTCCCGGTCCTCCATGCGTGTCCCCGGGTGCCCGTCTCCGGTCTGTCGGTGCCGCCCGGATCTCGTGCCCCGAGGCCACGGCCCAGCCGCTTTCCTCTTGACGCCGCCCCTGTCAGAAGGTATCATTGGACACGCTTCGACGGACTCGGAACGCGTCGTAGGTATATGTGGTGGGTGTAGCTCAGCTGGTTAGAGCGCCAGACTGTGGCTCTGGATGTCGGGGGTTCGAATCCCCTCACTCACCCCATTATTCTTCAGCCGACACGCTCGCCTATCTGAGCCACCTCAAGAGCGACTGCCCTTGCCTCTTCTCGCTCGCTCTGCGCACCAATCCTCTCGACCCCGCCGCCTCCCCCGTTGTCTGCTGAATTTTTCCTTCGCACGCCGCGCAACTCCTTGCTACAATTCACGTCCGAGCCGGCGATATGCGTCAAACCCCCGGCCCGCCGCGAGAAAACCCAAGGAGACCGCGCATGCCCGTGTTGAAAACCTGCCAGGACATCGACAAGTGCGTCCGTCGGGTCGTCGAGCGCGCTCCCATCGTGGATATTCACACCCACCTTTTCCCGCCGTCGTTCGGAAAGCTTCTCCTCTGGGGCATCGACGATCTCCTCACCTATCATTATCTCGTCGCCGAGGTCTTCCGCGCCACGTCGATGGACCCCGAGCGCTTCTGGAAACTTTCCAAGGCCGCTCAGGCGGACCTGATCTGGCAGAAGCTTTTTCTCGAGAGATCTCCGCTCTCCGAGGCCTGTCGCGGCCCGCTCAGCGTCCTCAAGATCCTCGGCATCGACGCAAAGTCGCGCAAGCTCGACGCCGCGCGCGAATACTTCAATCACGTCACTGCGCGCGAATACACCGACATCGTTTTTCAGAAGGCGCGCGTGCGCAAGGTTGTCATGACCAACGACCCCTTCGACCCCGCCGAGCGCGCCGTCTGGATGCGGAAGCCTCTCCGCGACCGGCGGTTTGCCTCCGCGCTTCGCATCGACGCAGTCCTCTCCCACTGGACCCAGGCCGCCCCGCAGCTTCGCGCCTGGGGATACAAGGTCCGCACCCGCATCGACGGCGTGACCGTCACCGAGGTCCGCCGCTGGCTCCTCGACTGGATCAAGCGCATCCATCCGCTCTACCTTGCCGCCTCGCTTCCGCCCGACTTCGCCTATCCCGACAAGTCGTCGCGCTCCACCCTCATCCGCCATTGCGTTCTGCCGGTCGCCCGTCGCGCCGGCATCCCCTTCGCCATGATGATTGGCGTCCGCAGGTCCGCCAACCCTGGACTCCGCCTCGCCGGCGACTCCGTCGGTCCCGCCGATGGCGCCGTCGTCGAGACCCTCTGTCGCGAGTCCCCGGACAACCGCTTCCTCGTCACCATGCTCAGCCGCGAAAACCAGTACGAGCTCTGCGTCTCGGCGCGCAAGTTCCCCAACCTCATGCCCTTCGGGTGCTGGTGGTTCCTCAATAACCCCGCGCTCGTCGAAGAGACCACCCGCATGCGCACCGAGCTCCTCGGGCTCAGCTTCATCCCTCAGAATTCCGACGCGCGCATCCTCGACCAGCTCCTCTACAAGTGGGCACACTCTCGCGCCGTCATCGCCGATGTCCTCTCCCGGAAGTACCGTGACCTCGCGGCCACCGGCTGGAATGTAACGTCGGAAGACGTCGCCCGCGACGTCCGCGGCCTCTTCAGCGGCAACTTCGAGCGCTTCCTCGCCGAAACCCCCAGGGGCAAGTAAAGGACGGGCGATGTCTCTCTCTGTTTCACCCCTCGCCCTCCGGGAGGGTTGGGCTTGCCCGCCAGTGCTCTTGCCGCTCTTGATTCCCTCTCCCTCCAACGGGCGGAGAGGGCAGGGCTTGTCCGCCGACTTGTCCGCCGTAGCCTTGGCGAAGGAGGAAGCCTTGGCGAAGGCGGGTGAGGGGCAGATCCACTTGCCGTTTCACCCCTCTCCCGCTTCAGGGGGAGAGGGTAGGGTGAGGGGGTCTTGCCGTATTCGTCATTTGCGTTTCGTCATTCGTCTTTCTCCCTCGGCCTTCGCCCTTCGGCCTTTCTGTACTCTTGCTTCCCCTTTGCGCCCTCCGCGCCCTTTGCGGTTAAAGCCTCTATCGCCCCACCCAGTTCAGGGTTGACAAATCGTCCACAATCAGTACCCTATTAAGGGTTTTAGCCCGGCATCGGCACGTGGCACGGGTTTTTCCGGCCGCGTGTGAAGCCCGCCGACTTGTCCGCCGTAGCCTTGGCGTAGGCGGAAGCCTCTGCCCC
>Ga0182011_10005199_pt1 | contig 10278 bp, 8 predicted proteins | sample 711E1DmetaG_FD_120481 | JGI IMG/M metagenome (GOLD analysis project Ga0182011, IMG submission 120481) | Permafrost microbial communities from Stordalen Mire, Sweden - 711E1D metaG | ecosystem: Environmental > Terrestrial > Soil > Wetlands > Permafrost | place: Sweden: Stordalen | collected...
AGTGAAAGAAAAATATCGAAGACATCGTGGACTTGCTCGAAAGTGTCGAGAACAGTATTTTCAGTGGTACTTTTATCTCCGACCACGATAAAAATAACAACACTTTTTGAACATTATACCCATATCGAGTGATCCCTATTCCCGTTATATTGTGATAGATGAGATTATTGTGGACTCTGACGCTGTCTGCGGTCATTCCCGTGTAACCACTTATTTCAATACCGACCCGGTTGTCGTATGAGGCATTTCCATAGATTTCGATATTCCTGAAAGGATGGGTCTGTGCAATCCCCCAGCCCGCGACTATGATGCCTCTATCAGAATTCTTGTACGCTGTATTGTGATGTATCTTAATCGCTTCAATCAGTCCCCCATTTTCGGAGGCCACAGCAAAACCTTGCACGTTATTATGGGAGATGTTATCAAATACATCGATGTTGAACTCATGTTTGTCCCAAGCTGCCACATAGATCCCAGAACTGCGTCCTTGGTTGTATATCTCATTGTTGCTCACCATGCCGTTTGACGATCCCACCTTCACATCAATTCCTTCCGTGAACCCGTCGTGCACGCGATTGTTCTTTATCTCAAAAAGAGTTGTCGCCATAATGGAAACACATTCTTGATCGAGGCCGGTACATCCGCTCACAACTTCATTGGCATCAACCACAATGTCATTGCAGCCATTCACTACTATTCCAGATGAGAAAGTATTGTCGGTGTAGTTTTTCTCAACCGTAATGTGGCCGCAATTTGTGACAAGAACTCCACTCGCCTCCGAGTTCACAACCCTGAGTCCTGAGATCTTGATATAGGCCAAACCTTCGACATGTATGAGCCCGCTCCACCACCTATCACTAGCCTGTCCCGAAGGCAATTTTATCCCCAGACCATTTATAGTAACAGAATCGCCGGGATAGGATGTGAATGTGATTGGTCCGTTTGCCGTCCCAGAGTTCACTGGTACAAGTCGCTCGCGATAAATGCCTTGTTTAATGAAGACGGTAGTATTAGCAGTAGCCATCGAAGCCGCTTTTGTTAATGTCTTCCAAGGAAGTGCTTGTGTCCCGGGATTTGAGTCATTGCCGGTCTGTGAAACGTAATAGTAGGTTGGTCCTGTTTGAGCGTGTAAGCTCACTGAACCAAAGCAAAGCAAAAGACAAGGAATGATGGAGGTCAGTCGTATTACTGCAATTGATCTCATAACTAAGCCACCTTTTTGGCCATAGAGTGACAACGACTATGTCTTAAATCTTAAAGAGACGTCAAATCGACGGATAAGAATTCGGCGATTGGCAATGATAATGAATATATTTATAAATTTCCAATCGCATATGACGGATGGCGGTAATGTGAAAATACCATGCATTACTTTCTGGGACCTGTCGGCTTTGTCAGTTCATAATTGACCCGGGATATATCTTCCATTCTCTTATTTAAAATCTTTTGCGCATCATGAAGTGCCATATTATAGAAATAAGGGCCGATTTCTTTTAAATGTAATTAAGATAAAGTGAATATTACCATAACTCCGGGAATAATTTATAGCGCGTTTTTTGGACATATTGGCTATATCCTTTTAATTCCTTATTCAGTGTTTTGTCTTCAAAGCTTGTTCTTCCTAATAGCAGGATAATGGCGAAAACGATTGGGATGATACTCCAAACGGAACCAAGGAGCAATGGAAATCCGATCCATGTAATTATCATTCCTAAATATCCCGGATGACGTACGAATCGATAGGGACCGGTTTCACATACAGTGTGTCCTCTATCATTTTGGATACGCATGACGCTTGAAAAGAATCTGTTTGTCTTCTTGGCTATCAGAAAGAGAAGCTGTCCAATAAACATAAGAACGATTCCCAAAAGGCAAATACCCCAGGGGAACTATGGAGACCATTGATAACGGCCCGAGTCCAATCCGGCAATAACGTACGCGATAATAGTTGTTAAAGCGGATAGTTTTAAAATGAGCTTATCCCATTACTGAGCGTCTTTGGGAGGTTTTGACCGCTCATGAAGAAGTTCAGTATCTACGTTTGATGGAGAAAAATTCATCAACAATCCCAGGAGACTCATTGCTGAAAAAATCCAGCCTTGATAATAATCTATTCGGCCCGCGCTTATAAATAGGATTAAAATAAAGAAGCCTATACCTGCGAAGCTTTTGACAAGAAGTTGAATTCGTTTCATACTACCTTTTATTTTTTCTTAGTAACATAGATGATGAACAAGCGATGTCTGTACTTTTCATGCAGTATTTGGCCAGCTAACATGTAGTCAGATAAACCAGGTCCGTATTTTGTCCGTTAAATGCTTGATCATCATACCTCTATTCTATCAATTTAGGTTTATTTGAAAATGGAGAATAGAAGCAGATGCCCGGTACCTCCACGGAACGGCAGCTGCTTGATGATAATGTAGTTCTGTTTGGAATCATTGTCAATGAAGAAGAGCACTCCTCCATGGGAGGCTTTAAAAAGTCACGAACAATATTCGTGTCTGAATTCTATTCGATGCTGGGATTGTAAAGAGGTTTTATGATGGATATACTATTGTATGTTAGGAAGTCCGCCAAAAATAATTGCATGGCGGATAAATAAATTCTGACATCACCTGCATATTCACACACCCGCGTGAGTAAGTCTACGCAGTAGAAGTCCCCTCTCACTGTCGGATAAGAATTGCGAGAGGGGATTTTTTACCCGCCGTCTTTTTGGCGGGAGGGGTGTGTCATATTGGATTCAATCCATTCTTTTAATTGCCCGACAATTCCATCAACATTCGCTTTTACATCTAAATCCCAAAACCGTAAAACCGTCAATCCCAGTGATTCCAATTTTTCTTGTCTGATTTTATCCGATTCTTCTTTTCCATCATGAGAATCGCCGTCTATCTCAAGAATTAATTTCAGCCGCGGACAGTAAAAATCTACAACGTATTCATCAATCGGTTTCTGCCTGTGAAAATCGTACCCAAGCACTTTTTTTCCTTTTAACTCTTTCCAGAGAAGAATTTCTGCCAATGTCATATCCTTTCGCAATTTCCGGGCAATTTGCTTCATCCTCGGATTGTATCCAATCCATTGGTCTCTCATCGACACACCCCTACCCCTCTCAAGAGGGGACGTTTAATCTTTTATTTAAAACTTTGCTCTGCATTTTAAAAATAATATATAGGGGAGTGTCATATTGGATTCAAACCATACGATTAAATGTTAGCCTCGTATTGCCCATCTTGACTCTGTCAAGACGAGATCGCGACGAAATCGGACAGGACTGACATCGCCAAACGAAGCATATTGTATCGGTCAGGACAGCCGGAGGCTTGAGAATGCAATCGTGCAGTGCACGATTCAAATTCTTATTCATTCAATTCCTGACCGCACAAAAGGGATTGACCGCTCTAAATTGAGACATTACCAAAAATTAAATGCGGAAAAAAATATTATCCCAATAGTTATTTTTCAGGTGAACGTTTTTTCTTTACAGGCGGCTGACTCATTACCTCATCTTTCATGGAAAGCAGGTACTGCAAAGCGGCATCGTGCTCGTTCGGAATAGCGCCATCAAGTATGGCATCGGTGATTTTATCTTTCAGCATGCCTACCATCGGCCCTTCGGTCAATCCGCACACCGACATTATTTCTTCTCCGCGTAAAGGCGGCTGCCAATTCCGGATTTTATCTTTTTCTTCCACCTCCACCATCTTGGTTATAACAAGATCGTAGTTCCGTTTCACCTGCTCAATAAGCTTTTGATTCTTTGATGTAATATCGGCCCGGCATAAGAGCATAAGATCATCAATATCGTTGCCGGTCTCAAACATCAACCTGCGGACAGCGGAATCGGTCACGCCGTCATCGACGAGCGCCTGCGGGCGGAGGTGAAGGCGGATTAATTTTTCAATGTAGGGAAGGTGTTCCAGCGGAAACCGCATGCGGCGGAAAATGCGTTTTGCCATCCGTGCGCCGAGGTCTTCGTGGCCATGAAATGTCCAGCCGATTTCCTCTTTGAATGCCTTTGTCTTCGGTTTGCCGACGTCGTGCAGGAGTGCCGTCATTCGCAGCCAGAGATTGTCCGACACTGCAGCAACTTTATCCACAACCTGCAGCGTATGCAGGAATACATCTTTGTGGTGAAAATCATTCCGCTGGTCTACACCCGCCAATTGCTCCACTTCCGGAAAAACAACCCGCATAACCCCGGAGTCGTACATCAATTGAAGCCCGATGGATGGTTTATACCCCGACATGATTTTCAAAAATTCTTCCGAGATGCGTTCCTGCGAAACTATTGCCAGCCGCTCCGCCATTTTTCCTGCTGCTTTCATCACATTCGGCTCAATGGTAAATCCAAGCTGCGAGGCAAAACGTATCGCGCGCATAATGCGGAGCGGGTCGTCATCGAATGTGACTTCCGGATCGAGCGGTGTGCGCAGAATTCTTTCCCGCAGGTCATTTGCACAATCGAACGGATCGGTTATTTCGCCGAAGGTTTTTTCATTGAGACATGCCGCCATGGCATTCACGGTAAAATCCCGACGAGACAAATCTTCTTCGAGTGTCCCTGCTTCAACAATCGGATTACGGGAATCTTTCCGGTAACTTTCCTTGCGTGCGCCGACAAATTCCAATTTCCTGTCGTCCAGCGGCAGCATCGCCGTACCGAAGTTTTCAAAGAGAATCAGATTCGTTTTACCGAATTCCTTTGCGACTATTTTTGCAAACTCTACACCGCTGCCGATGACAACGATATCCGTATCTTTGACCTTCTTCCCAAGCAGAAAATCGCGCACATAGCCGCCGACAACGTACGCGGCAATATTCTCACGGTCTGCGACAACGCCGACACGTTTGAGAACTTCATCCTGTATGTCAATATGTTTTGGTAATGCCACTATGGTACCTCTAATGTACTATGCCGATGTAATTTTCTGCGAATCAATCTTCTGTAATATTTCCTGTGCCACTTCCAGCGCGTGCAGGCCGTCGCGGCCGGTGACGGGTGTTTCCGTGTTCTTTTGTATGGACTCTATAAAACGCTCAAGTTCATACTTCAACGCATTCACTTCCTGCACTTCCGGCTGTTCATACACAATAATTCGCTTATGCTGGCCCTGATCGATCTTGCCGAGCATCATCGTCGATTTTACGTTGGCAGTTCCCTCGTCAACCAGACGGAATACTTCCGATAATCCCTGTGCAAAATCTATGGAGATATATGCATCCCGCTGAAACAGTCGCATCTTGCGCATTTTATTTTGCGAAATGCGGCTTGCCGTCACGTTTGCGACACAGCCGTTCTCGAATTGCAGCCGCGCGTTGGCAATGTCAGGCGTGTCTGAAATGACAGCGATGCCGTTGGCATCGATCCGTGTTACTTTGGATTTCACCAAGCTCAAGATCAAATCGATATCGTGGATCATGAGATCGAGGACAACCGCCACATCCGATCCGCGCGGATTAAATTGCGCCAGCCGGTGCGATTCAATAAACAACGGAGTAATATTGTACGGTTCCAGTGCAAGGATTGCCGGATTGAAACGCTCGATATGTCCGACCTGCAGTTTCAATCCTTTCGTCTCTGCCCGTTCGGTCAATGCCTGTGCCTGTTCGATTGTCGCGGTGATCGGTTTCTCGATAAGGAGATGCACGCCCCGCTTGATCACCTGCATCGCTGCATCGTAATGCGTTGGTGTCGGCGTTGCGATACTGACAGCATCGACTTGTGATAAGAGATCATCGAGAGCTGGAAATGCTTTTACCCCGAACTCAGCCGCCGTTTTTTCCGCCCTTTGCGGGTCACTATCATAGACACCAATTAATTTTGCCGAGGAAATCTCCGCGTACATTTTTGCATGGAGACTGCCGAGGTGGCCGACACCAATAACACCAACATTCAATGGATCCATCATTCATTCCTTCTTAGTGACTGATCTTGTGTATTTTCTAAATTTAACATTTTTTCTCTTGCTCCCAAGCTCACGAACACACCCCCGACAGAGTAAATCTGCGCAGCATTTGTACATTTGCTATGCGAGCCTACAATCATATGCTCATCACTTATATATTCACACACCCCTTCCTGAGTAAGTCTGCGTAACATTTGTACACTCGCTTCGCAAGCGTTGTATCATACGCCCTCTCTAGAGGGGAAGGTTAACCTTACTTTTTATAAATTTCTGCCAATACTAAAAAAAAATCTAAAAGTCCCCTCTCAAGAGGGACATTTAATATTTTTGGTTTGTACACAAGCCACAATCCATTCCCGCAATTGTTCGACAATCCCATCAACATTCGCTCTTACATCTAAATCCCAAAACCGTAAAACCGTCAATCCCTTCGATTCCAATTTCTTTTGACAAATGAAATCCGCTTCTTCTTTTCCATCATGAGAATCGCCGTCTATTTCGATAACCAATTTTAAATTCGGACTGTAAAAATCTACACATATTCATCAATCGGTTTCTGCCTGTGAAAATCATATCCTAATAATTGCTTTCCTTTAATTGCTGCCAGAAAAGAATCTCTGACAATGTCATATCATTCCGCAATTTCCGGGCAATTTGCTTCATCCTCGGATTGTATCTTATCCACTGCTGCCTCATAGACACACACCCCGCCTGAGTAAGTCTGAGGAAATGAATTCGCCTTTAATTCGAATTCGGTTCCGTTCCGCCGGGACTTTTTTTCTGCGCGGCAAGAAGGATTCTATCGAAGCCGCCAAACCGTACATCGTGATAATATACCAACGCCGTGAATACGTTCACTGTCCGCCAATCATTGCCTTCAATTGATATCCAGTCATTTCCGCTCAGCACATACTGGTAATCGTAAGCGCCGCGGCGAAGCCATGTAAGAAGTTTGTACTGTTTTATCGCGTCATCGTATTGCAGCCGCCAACGTTCGTCAACGTTCCAGCCGTTAAAATCGCCCACGACATAAATTTTTTCATTCGAGTTCTCTTCGGGCCGCCCCAGCTCAAATTGGTATTGCACAAAATCTGCATAGGGGGTTCCGGTAACAAGTGTTGACGTCCCATCCTGATCTCCCTTGCCCTGCCATTGCCACCGGCTCATGTCAGCACCATCGCGCCGGCGTAAAATTGCATACGGTGGATACAGATCGGCACTGCTCAGGTCGATGCGGCGATATTCATTACCGGGCTGAAGATTGTCGATCATGAACTTCAGGTTGTTCGTACCGACTCCATCGATGAATGTGTTTGAATTTCTCTTGTCGGCATCGATCCGGTGCGGCGATTCTATTTCGCGGTTGCGGTACACATCTGCCGTTTTAACAAAGTTCGCAAACAGCGGGCTTGCATCGTCCGCTCTCGGCGCCGGAAGAGCGAAGAATACTACCGCTTTATTAACCTGGTTGCGCGGGGATATTTCCGACTGCAGATATCGGTTATAAAGTGCCAAAGCGGAATTATCGATTTTTTCTACCGCAAAGAATTTCCCGCCAGCTAACAGCTCATTCTTCTCTTCATCCCAAACTTCGAATTTGTAATTGCCCGATTGGGGCATATGTTCCAGACCCTGTATCCCAGGAAGGATAAACGAATAAGTCCTTCGGAAATATTTCACTCCACCGGGAACTGTCTCAAACGGAATCTGTCCTGTGGAATAATTTCTCATTTCATCATTAATGAACGACGATGGGGTAACGTTCCAATCCTTGTCGCAATGGAATATTTTCACCCGGTAATTTGGCAGCGCTGTCCCGTCGACATCGAAAGAAATCATCACCGGATGAGAGTCCAGCTGAACAACCGGGAACCCGGCAATTGCTTCACCATTCATGCGTATGTTTTTAATACTTTCAGAATAAATCGTCTGGGCGGAACACGATACAGCAGCGCCCATGATAAGCAGGAGCATGATTCGCATAGATTGCCTCAAAGTTTTAGTAACCGCACCGGTTGCTTCCCGATCAAATAATTCCTGGATTGTTTTCCTTCTTTCACAGGAGAGGGAATGTCATTCATTGTTTTTTATTGAAACTGGATATTCAGCCAGTTTTGAAATTCTTTTGTATCGTGAAATACAAAATCCGTTTTCATCTTGAGCACTTTTTCTTTCGCATACGAATCCCAGAGGACTGCAGCTATTTTTACGCCGGCTTCGTGTGCCGCTTTGACATCAACATCGGAATCGCCTACCATCAACACTTCATCCGGCTGAAGCGCAAAGTGCTGCATAATCTTGATCAGGCCTTCTGAAGACGGCTTCCGCTTGACGACATCATTTCCCGTTACGACATAGTCGAAATATTTTTCGATGCGAAATTCCCGAAGCGTAATCGTTGCAGTGGGCATTCCCTTGCCTGTGAAGAGAGCGATCCTTGTACCATGCTTCTTGATGGAGGAGAGGATATTTTCCATACCGGGATACATCCGCGCTGTATGATGGTGGTGCGTTTGATAGAACGAGAGATAATCTTTCATCACCGCATCAATTTGATCCGGACGAACAATCGAGAGAAGAGCTTCTTCTTCCGGCGGACCGAACATCGCCGTGATTTCCGGAATGCTGTACGTTCTCCCTGTATAGAGCTGTGCGATGTAATTAAACGAGTCATAAATGAGCTGGTTTGTTTGCGTCAATGTTCCGTCCATATCGAACACAATACATTTTAAGTGCTTCACAGGTCATTCCTTCTTGCAATCACCAATGATTGATTCAACTGTCTTATCGTAGGGAAACCAATGAGAAAATGATGGTCACTCTCTCTGCCAATATAAACACAAAAGGCGTCAAGTGGAACACCGAACGCCTTTCATACTCTTCCCTTCCTTGTTTTTTCCTAAGTGAAAGGAGATGATTTTTTCTCTACGTGCTCAATATACTTCTATTTATATTTTAATTGAATGATACCAAGATTTGTGGCCGTTTGGTGAACGACAATATTGCCGGGAAGAGTGTCATTCATGAGCAAATGATTATCAGGAATAATGATAACGGTATAGGTGCCTTCCGGTAAATCAGAGAGCTGGAACGAACCCGTGGTTGTATCGTTATAGGTCGTTACAGTATCAAACACCGTGAATGTTGTGATTTTTGACGGCGCAACAATATTGTTTGTATCACGAACTGCGCCGGTAATGGAGCCGGAGAGCGCTGTGTTCTGCACACGAATTTTTGGTTTAAATATATATCCATGGAGGAAGCCGCTTGGATACACCGAACTATATGCGTCATAATCAAATGTCAATTGAAACTGCTGCCCTTGAACAATTTGAAAGCCATAGGGAATGATATTGCCATTCGTGATTGAGGGATCCAAAGCGAGCAGTATGGGATTTCCATTTGTCGTTATCGTACAAGGTCCATAATCTATTTTGATTTGATCGTACGAACCGCCGGGAACTTTGTTAAAAGCCAACTGAACTGAATGCCCATTCAGTAGCTTAAGTAAATTGAACGATATCGGCGAGCCGGTACTCAAGAATTTCCATCCGATATCCGGTGCATTGCCTGCCTGATGAATCGATACACGATCCACAACAATATTTATCTGCTGATAATTTGCCGGGGCATCGACCACTTTGATCAATATTTCTCCCTGTTCATTTGCTCCGTTACCCGAGCAGCATACAAGGATGAAACTCAGCAAGATGCATATCCCTACAACACATAAATAATCGCACTTCAGTGGTTTTGTCATTTGCCCATTCCTTGCTCCGGTGATATAATAATTTATAATCTTTTTGATGAATGTAAACCTGTTTTTCGGAAATCCGTGAAGTGAGACGGCGAGAAAGTAATCCGCTATGCTGGAAGGTAGTTAACTTGTCCACCAATATTAACGGCGGAACTCCCGACCTTGACTGTCACCATTGATGAGCACTATGTTGTTCGTGAGTATAGCTCAATTACAGCTGAATCGATGATTGTATTATGATCATTTTGACGGTTCTAATAATACAAGCTAACTCCGAACTGTGCATTAAATCCATAAGACTGCGAACTTGTCGGTAAATTTTTTCCTATTGGAGTATGGTAATAATAATCATCGATATGTGATCCTATATTCGTAAGATTTGCAAATACAGATACATTATCGAGCACTTTCTGTTTTAACATAATATCAACTAACAACGCATTATCATAATAAGCGTCACCTATAGAATATTGTGAATCTAGGCTTGTCAGCGTCGTTTGCTGATATCTGAACGATACTCGTGAACTAAATCCTAAATAGTCCCATCCGACGATGACATTATATGTTGCTTTTGGCATGTTAACTACCGAACCTGCTCTTGTTCTA
>Ga0182011_10005201_pt1 | contig 10277 bp, 11 predicted proteins | sample 711E1DmetaG_FD_120481 | JGI IMG/M metagenome (GOLD analysis project Ga0182011, IMG submission 120481) | Permafrost microbial communities from Stordalen Mire, Sweden - 711E1D metaG | ecosystem: Environmental > Terrestrial > Soil > Wetlands > Permafrost | place: Sweden: Stordalen | collected...
ATAACTATTTATCTGATGCCCAAAGATGCCGCATGTAGCAAATGATTCTTCAGTTGATATAGGATTTATACAATTCTAATGGGTGAGCCCCTGGCTATGTCAAGGATAATTATTCAACCCTGCCCCCGGATGAGACCCCCATCAACTGGGAACATTAATGGTTGACAGACTGCCCTCTACGGCCTTTATAGCGTCAGTGGCCGAACTTGTTATACCACCCGTGTAGCCTGAGCCTTCGCCTATGGGGTAGAGATTTTTTATATTGACTGATTCATATTTGTCGTTCCGTTTAATCCTTACAGGAGAGGATGTTCTTGTTTCCGCGCCTAGCAATATGGCGTTGTCTGAAACAAATAAGGGGTAATCCTCTTTCCATTTATTAAATGCCATTACAAGCGCCTCGCATATAAATGTTGGGAAAATTTCATTCATGTCAGCAGCTACGGTCTCCATCTTAAAAGAATTTTTATTTAAGCAAACGGAGTTCCTCCCGGATAAAAAATCCATCAAATTCTGCGCAGGGGCTGCCCAATTACCTCCTCCTGTATTAAAAGCCTTTCGCTCTATTTCCTTTTGGAACTCAACACCGGCCAACGGATCGGTTGATTTATAATCATCAATATGACAGGTTACAACAATCGCTGAATTTGAGAATAATGATAACCTGTTCGAGTAGCTCATGCCGTTTACCGCCATCATGCCGGCTTCGGATGAAGCATTTACGATCTCACCCCCAGGGCACATGCAGAAGGTATATGCCCCCCTTCCTATCTTTTTGTTAGTGTAGGTAAAAGAATAATTGGCAGCCCCTATACCGGGAAAATCCTTATATTTATTGCCATATCTAATAAGATTTATAATTTCAGCAGGATGTTCTATTCTCACACCGACAGCAGTTGGCTTCTGCTCAATGGTAATGCCTTTTTTATGAATCATCTCAAATGTATCACGGGCAGAATGCCCCAGCGCAAGGTAGACCACAGAAGTTCGATATTCCTTCTCACCATTTATTACTACACCTAAGACCTTACCGTCTGATATAAACATATCCGTCATTTTTGCGCTATAATAAATCTCACCGCCTCTTTCAAGAATATAGCGCCTTATATTGCTCACTATTCTGCGCAACACGTCCGTCCCCAAATGGGGCTTGCTGATGTACCCTATTTCTTCAGGCGCGCCAAATTTAATAAAAGTGTCCAGCACCCTGCTTACATATTCCGTATTTTTGATCCTGGAAAAGAGCTTTCCGTCCGAGTATGAACCGGCGCCGCCTTCCCCGAATTGAATATTTGATTCCGGGTTGAGCACCCTTTCTTTAATAAATCTTTGAACATCAATGTGGCGCTCTTCTATCTTTTTCCCTCTTTCGAATATGAGAGGTTTAATCCCATAATCAATAAGCTCAAGGGCAGCGAACATGCCGGCAGGGCCGAAACCTACTATTATGGGCCTCTCTGTAATATTTTTTGCTCTCTTCTCTGTCTCTATTTTTCCCGTGTATAGGGGGAAGTTTTCCTTGTTGTCGAAATTATCAGTAGTACTGACAACTATTGAGATCTCGTAGTAGAACTGCTTCTTGCTCCTCGCATCAAGTGATTTGCTCAGTATTTTTGTGAATTTTAAACTATTTTCGCTGATATTTAGCTTTTGTGCGGCGGCTTTTACATATTCATCCATCCCGTCTTTTTCAACGGGTATTCGCAAATTGCTTATTATTAAATCCAAGAAAGTTCCTCCATCGAAATAAACCCTTATATAATAATCTCCATCACCCCTGCTGTCTGACGTTGAACCTTTTCCAGAGAAAATTTTACAAACCTTTAGCTTTTTATGTAAAATAGAGTGTTTTGTCAACAAGAAAAAAAGGACCCGCAATGGATAGAAAAATAATAAAAACATTACTGGGTGTCGTAAGAGGAACAATACCACCCGATACCATCATTACCAACGGAAAAATCGTCAACGTTTTTACCAACAGCATCGATGAGAATCGTTCTATCATTATAAAAGACGGCTATATAGCATCGGTAGAAGAAAATGCCCTCGCCTCCTCCTATAAAGCATCCAGCACCATTGATGCCAAAGGTCTCTATCTCTGTCCCGGCTTTATCGATGCCCATTTACACATAGACAGCATGTATCCTTTCTCTGAGTTTGTCCCTTATGCAATACGGGGAGGAACGACAACGGTTGTAACTGAGACAAGTGCCACGGCATGCTCCGCGGGCATGGAAGGCGTCGGGACATTGATGAAAGCGATGAAGGGATACCCGGTGAGATGCTTTTTTCTTGCGCCCCCTTTGACTCCTCCGTTTCCCCGATTGGAAAGTTCCCTTGGCTTGAGTCTCAAAGAATTCACGAAGATGCTCGAAAGGGATGACGTGCTCGGGATCGGCGAGGCATACTGGGCGCCGGTATTGGGCAGGGATAAGAGATTTCTTGCGCAGGCTCCGATTTCGCTCTCTCTTAACAAGCGTCTCGACGGTCATGCGGCGGGTGCCCGCGGGAAGAAGCTCATCGAGTACATGCTGACGGGCATTACATCGTGTCACGAGTCGACCACGCTCGACGAACTAATGGAGAAATTAAGGCTCGGCCTCTACATTATGATCCGTGAAGGCTACATCAGACAGGAACTGCCGGAACTCTCAAAGCTGAAAGACCTTAATATAGATACAAGGAGGATCATCCTTGCAACGGACTCTTTCGATGCGGTTCTGCTCACCGAAGAGGGTTATCTGGACTTTGTCGCGCGAAAGGCCATAAAATATGGTTTCTCACCGATTGAAGCCATAAAGATGATGACAATTAATCCGGCAGACTACTACGGACTCAGATACCTGGGCGCCATTGCTCCCCTCAGATGCGCCGATATTCTTTTTCTCAGCGATCTGAACAACGTCGCCATTGAAAAGGTTATGGCAGGGGGAAAGATCGTCTTCGAGTCGGGAAAATTTACAAAAAAGATTAAGCCCTATCGGTATCCCGATCAATTAAAAAAGACAATAAGAGCGGCCAAGCGCCGTGAAGAAGATTTCAGAATCAAAGCAGACCGGAACAAGACCGTAATACGTGTTATCGAGATTGTAAATCCGACCATTACAAAGGAAATCCACGTAAAAGCAACGGTGAAAGACGGATTTCTGGAAAAAGACCTCAACAACGATATCATCCCTGTCGCCATGATCAATAAGAAGAATGCCCATCAACTCGGAAAAGGCTTTATCAAAGGCTCGGGTATAAAAAACGGCGCCGTGGCTACAACCCTCACCTGGGATACCGGTAACATTCTCACTATCGGAAGCAACGAAAAGGACATGGCATCCGCCGTGAACCGGCTCATCGACATCCAGGGAGGGATCGTCATCGTAAAAGACGGGCAAATTATCTACGAGTTCCCCATGGAGCTGTTTGGCATCATACCCCTGACCACCATGGAAAAAATCAGTGGAAAAATAAAAGATCTGGGATTGAAATTGCAGGAAATCGGCGCTAATCTTGAGAAACCCTTTCTGAATATCCAGACGATCCCTTTTACCGGCCTGCCTTCTTTACGGATCACCGACAAGGGCCTCGCTGACATCAAACAGAAAAAACTGGTATCGCTTTTTGTGAAATAAAGGCAGCCCTTCAACTATTCGCTAACGACTATTCACTGTACTTAAAATTTTACTTTGTTTTCCGTTCCCACAAGGAGCCGTTTTATATTGTCCTTGTGTTTTATGAAAACACCACAGGCAATTAAAAGGGAAAGCAGGATATATTCCAAGGGTGCTTTCAGTAAAGTGAAGGAAAGAGGGATAACCGCGGTGCCGATAAGAGACCCCAGAGAAACATATTTCCATATAAGAAAAACAATAACAAAAATGATGAAACTCATGAGGATGACAGGCGGGCTTATCGCGAGAAAAACACCGGCTCCTGTCGCGACACCCTTCCCTCCTTTGAACTTCAGAAAGACCGGGAACAGATGTCCTGAAAATACCGCAAGGCCGACAAGGGCGATGAAAAGGTATGGCTCTTCCAAACGCATAGCAATGAATGTCGGGATAAAGCCCTTTAGGATGTCACCAACGAGCGTTATAATACCCAGCGCCTTTCCCGCTGACCTCATGACATTGGTAGCGCCGATATTCCCGCTGCCTGTTTTTCTCGGATCTTTCCCTTTTAATCGGGCAAGCAGCACACCGATGGGTATGGAACCAATAAGATAAGCAAAACATATCAATAAAACATGGAGCATTTGTTAAAGATATTAGAAACGATAGTTCTTGTCAATAAGCAATAGGATAAACGACGCATAAAACTGCCCCAATCTGAGGGCTGTTAATACTTTACAAGACTTTCAATTCCTGCTATATACATTATAACAATAGCGGCTGTATAAGGAATATAAGGATATATCTGGAGGTGAAACATGACTCAATGGCAATGTTCAAATTGCGGGTATACCTTCAGTGCGGACGCTCCTTCAGATAAATGTCCTTCCTGTAAAGAAGATTGTACGTTCCGTGACGTAAGCTGTTATATACCCGATTGCGGGGGACCTGGGAATATTGACCCGAACCTCGTCGGGCAGAAAAAGGAACCGGTAAAAAAGAAATGACATAGCAAGCAATGCCTGGGTGGCGGAATAGGTAGACGCAAGGGACTTAAAATCCCTCGGTCCTCGCGGCTGTGCGGGTTCAAGTCCCGCCCTAGGCATTAATAAGAATTTTATAGGATAAGCACATCATTTCTTTAGGGCTAGCGGGCATCATCGACATCGGGCAATTTCGCGTCATAATGATGACAGAAAGAACTTCCGGGGATTAGCTTCTGCCCACACTGTGTACAATAAGTAGAAAGCAGTCCGTTGCCGTGTCTCAACTGGCGTTCCCGACGAGACTTACCCAAAGTCATGATAAGCAGCACGACTATCACAGCAGGAGCACTAATGATTACGAGTATTACTAATATTACTATGAATTCCGGTAATCCAAGTTCAAACATGCCTTCCCCTTTCTTGTCCGCAATGAACAGATCACTAAATTTGGGATTTTACTCTCATCGAAGATGTGGAAAAGTATAGATTCCGCAATGGAATTTGTGTTGATGGCGTGCAATTTGCATATACATCTAATAGGAAAAACCATAATGCGCAGAATACTTTTTATCGCTGTCTTTCTTATTCTCAGTGGGTCTTTTCAGGCAGGGGCATCAGAGCAAAACCGGTACAACTCAAGACCCAGCACCATCTTCTGTAAAAGCCTCGCTGCAATGCGTACAATGCAGATAAGCTTCTCTCAACAGAATAAGAGGAGAATAGTTTCATTGCTGAACAGCGGAGAATGCAAAATTGCCGAAACAGAGGTTGTGGTCTATGTAGTTCAAGAGGAAAAAGATGTAGTCCGTATTCAAATGGCAAGCTCAGGCAAATACTTCTGGGTATCAAGAAAGGCATTGCGGTAGTCACACACGAACAATAATACAACCCTCATTTCATTCCTGCGTCTGTACTGTAAAGTTTAAAGAAATGAATTTCTAAACACCGTCACAGGCATCTGTATTTATAGTGAGTAAAAAGTTTATACTGAATTGACATAATTTCGATTCCAGTCACTTATCCCTCCGGCAAAGCCGGGGGACTTACCTAATTTAGTTATGATTAATACAGTGATTACGAAAAAGGCTTGAGAATGTCTTAAAATTCCTCGGTCCTCGCGGCTGTGCGGGTTCGATTCCCGCCCTAGGCATTTTCTATTGAGATTTATATACGTCCTTATACTCCTCCACAAGAAGTATTTTTAACAAATTATTGATTTTGTCGTCAGGGTTTCCGAGATAATCAAACTTACCATTCTCCGCAAAGACCGCCCAGCATTTTTTACTGAGAGGATTGAAGAGGACGATTAACTGACTTGCGTCGCAGGCATGGGGTTTACAGCTTGCAATCAAAAGGAGGTGCTCCTTAAAAACATGAAGCATTCTGTTCCTGTCACCTGTTCCCGTCAAAGACGGTATCCATTCTTCACGTTTCTTTGAACCGAGCATCTCCATATAGGCCTTCTGAAATTCAGCTATATTGAGTGTTTCCCAAGGATAGACGTCATACTGCTTCAATACATCAGGAAAGGAGACATATTCTATGACAATCTTGGGGCTACCACTTTTTTGCTGAGAAGCGGCCTTTGATTTTTGTCCTGGCTGAGCGAAAGAAAAGCTATTGTAAAGATATAAGACAGCCAGGAATACAAGCGACGATAAGAAGAGTTTTTTGCCCATAGGCGCCCTCCCCGGATTGATCTGATACATTATATCAGAAAATACATTAAAAGATGTCGTCGGTTATATATCAAGTAACGTGCCGTTCACTTTGAGCCACTTTCTGTATTTTCTATATTCAGGCATCACTTCTTCCATGTATCCCCAGAACCGCTGAGAATGGTTTTTGATTTTAATATGGACGAGTTCGTGGACAATGACATAATCAATTATAGGATAAGGGGCCATAACGAGTCTGAAGCTGAAAAAAAGCTTATTATCGGCAGTGCACGAACCGTAGCGGGTCTTCGCGCTGCCGATGGTGATCTCTTTTGGATAAAGTTTCAGTTTCTCGCTGTAATAGCTCACCCGCTCAGCGAATATCTCCCTTGCCCTTTCCTTGTACCACTTTATGAAGAGTTCCCTGGCCTGCGATACATGGTCCCTGTTCAGGTAGAAAATTCCGTGCGAGAGAGCAATATGAGCCCTTCTATTGTTTAGCTCATGAAGCTCCAGGGGATAATGCTCGCCGAGATAGAGGAACCTTTCACCTGTAACATATTGTCTCCGGCCCTCTCTTCCATCGATATTCTTTTCTTTTTCGTGGAGTTTTTTTTCGACCCAAGTCCTTTTTTGCTGAAAGAACTTCTCTACCTCACGTTCCGATGTGCGGTAGGGAACATGCATGACCACCCTGCCGTCCCGCTCTATCTTCAACATGAGAGTTTTTCTTCGTTTCTTGCTTCTCACAACATGGTAATCAATTTTTTCCATTTTTCTGCTACTGTGTTTTAATTTTATGTGCTGTGCTGCCCTTCCCCGCACTATTCACTGCTCTTTAAATCTCCAGCTCCTCGCCGAGGTGGGGGACATAGGTGGAAAGACCCAGTTTATCCTGAACGATCTTTTCAAATTCAAGAGAAACCTTTTCTTCACCGTGGACAATGAATACCTTTGGCTTATTGGTGAATGCAGCAAGCCACTCTATGAGTTCCCCCTGGTCCGCATGAGCCGAGAACCCACCGATGGTATATACCCTTGATCGTATCGCTATGTCTTCTCCCAGGATATAGGCATGTTTCGCGCCATCGACAATACGCCTGCCCAGTGTCCCGGCTGCCTGATAACCCGTAAAAACAACACTGCATTCAGGTCTCCAGATATTGTGTTTGAAATGATGGCTGATACGGCCGCCTTCGCACATTCCGCTGCCGGCTATAATGATAGCCCCCGACTTTATCTTATTTATCTTTTGCGATTCTTCTACTGTCGTCGTAAAGTGGAGATCCATACCTTCCGTGCTTTTGAACTTGAAGAGGTCCACCGCCTCAGCGTCAAAGAACTCAGGATGGGCCATGTATATTTTTGTCGCCTTGTCCGCCAGAGGACTATCGACATAGACATCGAGATCGTGGAGCTTTCCCTCCTTGACGAGCTGGTTCAGGATATAGAGGACATCCTGGGTCCTTCCCACGGCAAATGCCGGAATAAGCACGTTACCGCCCTTTCTGAAGGTCTCCTTGACGGCCTGTTCAAGTTCTTCGATGCTTTCGTCAAAACCTTTGTGGAACCTGTTGCCATAGGTTGATTCCGTCAGCACGTAATCGGCTTCTGTGACATGCTCAGGGTCTTTGATGATGGGGTTTCCGTTCTTCCCGATATCACCGGAAAAAACGATCTTTTTCTCCTTATCTCCGTCTTTATACCAGAGTTCCAGTGTCCCTGAACCAAGAATATGACCCGCATCGATAAAGCGGTACCTTATTGTATCGTTCAGGTTTTCAATGGTCCTATAGTTCTTCTTGTCGAAGAAAGGAAGGCAATTTTTTACATCTTCCGTTGTATAGAGAGGTTCAACAACAGCGTCTTTGCCTGACCTGCGCAGTTTCTTTGTGAGCCACTCGGCGTCCTTCTCCTGAATATGCGCTGAATCATAGAGCATGACTTCTGCCAGTTCCGCTGTGGCGGATGTCGTCAGTATCCTTCCTTTGAAACCATCTTTCGCAAGTTTCGGTATAAGCCCTGAGTGGTCGAGGTGGGCGTGGGTAAGGAGGAGGTATTGAATCTGACGGGGATCGAATTGAAATGATCTGCTGTTTATCTGATCGGCATCTTTCCCTTGATATATGCCGCAATCGACAAGTATTTGCATGTCGTCGGCCAACAAATGGTAACATGACCCTGTGACCCTTCGCGCGGCACCCAGGAACCTGATTTTCATATCATCACCTCTTCAAATTTTTTTGATTATACCTGCCGCAGGGGTATTTTACAAGAAATATCCGGCCTGGGGGTTCTCTTTGTCCGTATAACCTACCGGTAGGGTGATGGATCGGTTTGAGTTTTTTACACCGATTGCTGATGGTCTACAACTGACATAACAGACAATGTGGAATAGACTGCAGCTAACACCTACAAGTCTTCAGCCCTATCATCAGTAGGATAATGCAGATTACCAGTTGAAAGCGGCGTCGTATGCAGTGGAATGCCAGCAGATATTCGTGGCCACAATCTTTACACTTAACACAGGCAAAGCCTTTAGATCGCCGCAGTCCAGATACAGGTAAATCACCTGTTTATGACATGGTCGCCAGAACCCATATTGCCGTGAGAAATGTTCACCTGAAAGGGCAAACAAATAGGCAGGTTGTTACGCCAGCCTATTTTGAAAAATAATTAATTTAGTCTATTCGATATTGGCACTAACAACAGATGCCAGTTGCATCATATCGATAGTCTGACCTTCTTTTAACTTTGTAAAATCAGTTAATTTGCCAGTCTTGCTGGTAGTTTTGGTATTGTTAAATATTTTAATCAATTTCGCATCAGCCACAATATATTTGCCGGCATTTTCCGGTTTACCATTGATTGATTTGGTTTGTAGTTTGTTTGCCTTGATGTAATCCCACAACTTTTTGGTTATCTCAGTACGAGAAAGTGAGCTAGCGCCCAGGAATGCCGCCAAGTCGGCTTTCAATTTTACCATTTTATTCAATCCTTTTTCTTCTGCCATGTTTGTACCTCCGTTTTTTAAATTGTCTTAGTAATATTTTGATCAGATATTACAAGGGGAAGTATAAGAACTTTCGGCTTTGCATGTCAAGGCAATGTCGACCGTAAATTGTATTTATTACGAGATGAAATCCAGCATCTTCGTCGCGTTTGGTGTTTTACTCATTCCAGGAAGTTACGGTTAAACTCACAGAAAGATACGTTTTTGATTACATTTGGTTTGATTTCAGACGCTATTCACCCAGATAGAAAGGGTCTGTCCATTCTCGCGATAACATCATCCAGGGAGCCCCTGAACAGACCGACAGACTCCAGCTTGATCGATGTAAGCGCAGCGGCGAACCGAAGCGAGCCTTCAACGGAATGATCCAGCCTACACGCCAGGTACGCCCCCGTAAATGTGTCGCCGCGACCCATCCTGCCCTGGGTGCTTCTGTTGGTAAATTTCACGAAGGTGTTTTTTCCCTTGCTCCGGGCCATCGCTCCTTCTGAAGAAGTTATTATAGTTTCGGAGCTTCCCCAGCTTTCCAGTATTTCAGCCTGGTCCTGCGGAAAGTCGGCGCCAGTCAGGACTTTTCCCTCCACAGCATCAAGCTTTACGAAATCGGTCATATTCACGATTTCTTTTTTCTCCGGAACGTCTTTAAGGTGTACGGCCCCCGTCTCATCGTCCTGGAGCACGAAGCTCTGCATATCCACTGACAAACGGTGTCCGCGCGCCTTCAGTGCTCGCATCAAGTCCGGCTGAAATCCGCGGGCGTAGAAGCAGCCAATGTGGATAAGACACGGTTCAAAAGGAGGTATGTCGCCAATAGTAAAAGGTTCTCCAGGCTTTACGCGAAAGATCTGCCTCTGATCGACATTTGCGGTCGGGAAAACGACACGCCCTTCTGTGGTTTTTCCGGGCTGAACGAACAGGTTAACACCGGCAGCTTTCACTGGTTCCAGGTGGTATTCTTCACTCTCGGAGGCTCTTGTCACCACGGCAATCCTTTTCCCCAGACAGGAGGCTGCCATTG
>Ga0182011_10005202_pt1 | contig 10273 bp, 8 predicted proteins | sample 711E1DmetaG_FD_120481 | JGI IMG/M metagenome (GOLD analysis project Ga0182011, IMG submission 120481) | Permafrost microbial communities from Stordalen Mire, Sweden - 711E1D metaG | ecosystem: Environmental > Terrestrial > Soil > Wetlands > Permafrost | place: Sweden: Stordalen | collected...
CTTTTCCCCCGGTCCAGATTGTAGTATTATCGATAAAAATCGTATAGACCTCTCCCGGGGGCCGGATGATCTGCCATCCGGGCGGGGCGTTTTTTGCCTGTGCGAACCCGAGCAGGAACTGGAGGCCGAATATGATGAGAAAAATGATGAGCATCCCGGCCAGGATTGTTCCAACAGCCAGAACCATCTGCTTTTTCTCAGACCCGGTCATGTGAACACCCCCGGTCTCTTCTGCCGGCAGCTCCCGGAAATATCTCCGGAAAAACATCCGGCCGGGAGTTTTTTCGAGTATTCATACGGCAAGTATCTCCCCTTTTCTGTAGTTCAGGACCGTTCCTGCAACCACTGCAGCCTCGTGCCGGTTGTGGGTGACATAGATCATGCAGGCAGAAGAGGCCCGCACGTTCTCATCGATCAGGGTCAGCAGATCCTCCCGCAGCTCGTCATCGAGATTCGTCAAAGGCTCATCAAACAGGAGTATGGATGGGTTCGGGGCAAGCGCACGTGCAAGTGCCACCCTCCGTGCCTCGCCGCCGGAGATCTGGTCCGGGTACCGGTCCCGGAGGTGAGTGGCAGACATGCGGTCGAGGAGTCCGTCAAGGCGCTTCTCCGCTTCGGCCGGGGGAGTTCCCTGCAGGGCAAACAGGATGTTCTCGCTGACGGTCATGTGCGGCCAGAGGGCAGCAGTCTGGAAAACAAAACCAATGCCCCGTTCGGCCGGAGGGACCCGGATACCGGGATCGCTTACGATCCTGCCGTCAAGGGTGACCGTTCCTTCATCAGGCACTTCAAGGCCGGCGATAATGCGCAGCAGGGTAGTCTTGCCGCTGCCGGAGGGTCCGGTAAGGGCAATACGGGCAAGGTCCGGGATGCTCAGGGAGACACAGTTTGCTGCAACGACGGTACCAAAGAGTTTCCGGATTCCATTCAGTTCAATCATGGTATACTCTCCTGAGATATTTGGGCAATGGTCCCGGGAGTTCTCCGCTGCCGGAGAAGCGCGGTCACTATACACAGGCCGGCCAGCAGCGTTGCGGTGACCATGACGAGACACAGGCCGGCCACTTCCGGTGCTGCCCCATAATGCAGGTAATTGTAAATCTTGATCGCGAGCGTGCCAAAGCCGGGCGGGGTAACAATCAGGGTAGCTCCCAACTCCCCGAGGGTCAGGGCACCGAGCACGGCCGAGGCAACAAACAACCCCGGCGCAAGGAGCGGGAGGAAAATCCGGCAGCTCGTATGCAGGGTATCGCGGGAAAAAACCCGGGCTGCATCGAAGAGAGCCGGATCGACCGACCGGATCTGCACAAAGAGGATGACCGCTGCAAAGGGGGTAAACCGGCACACCGAGGCAAAGACCGGCATGAGGAATGTCCCGTACACCGGGGAAAATGCGGGGTTGTTCCAGAGCGAGATGAGGCCTATCCCGACCAGCGGCGCGGGAACTGCCAGCGGCACAAGAATGATTCCCCACCAGAGGGAACCATACCGGTCCTCCCGGAGGAGCTCACGCGATACGGCAAGTGCCAGCGGGAGTGCGATAAGGATGGTGCAGGCAACAACAAGAAACGAATTCTGGATCTCGCGGGCCGAGAACTGTACCGTTGTTGCTATCCGTTGCAGCGAACCTGCCGCAAGAACCAGTCCCATGAAAATGACCACGACCTGGATGCCCAGGAGGGCGAGGGCACCTTCCTGTGCCATCCGGATGAGCGCAGGAAATTCAGGGGGAGTATCCCAGGAACCAGCGGTCCAGTTCGGGGTCTGGGCAAGCCGCCGTATGCCGAGACGGCACCAGGTCATGACGGACAGGGTAACGATAAGAAGGGGGATCGCTGCAACCAGAGCTCCCGCTGCGCTGCCGGATGCGCTGTAGGTCGAGAAGATATCCAGGGCATAGGTATCGCTGCCAAAGAGGGAAGGCACAGAATAATCCGTACAGCTCAGGACAACCAGGAAACCAAATGCCGCGCTCAGGGTCGGGGCTGCAAGCGGCAGGATAATGGCATGGAGTACATCGGCATCCGGGCGAACCATGCGGGCAGCCTCCACCAGCGTCCTGTCAACGGATGCAAGGGCGATGTACGAGAGGAAAATGGCTACCGGCAGCATTGCCATGAACTCGACCCAGAAACTGACGGTCCAGCCGGTTGCAGGCAGTGGCGCAGACCCCAATGCGGTGAGCCCCCGGTTGAGCGTGGCTATTGCCTGTGACCATGTCAGGGCATGGATGTACGGCGGGACCGGTGCAAGGGCAAGTACCATTAACAGGACTGCGAAGGTGATCCCGGCGGGCTTCCTCCATAAGGCTGTTGCAACGAGGATGCCGGTTCCGATACCGGCGGCAGCCACCGCCGCAGCGAGCAGGAGGCTCTGGACCAGCAGCCAGATACGGCGATCCGAAAAAAGGGACGCAAATGCGGCGGGTGCTGTTCCCGACAGAACCAGACGGGCCAGATCCACTGCCAGTCCGGCCAGGGGCCCTATAACGATGATAAGAAAGAGAGCAAGAACAATGGTATTGATTACGGATACCAGGCCGGGACGGCGGCTGGTGACGGAAAAGGACAGGAACGGGACAGCCATGGCATTCAGCGGATGAAGATCTCCGCAAGATCGGTCTTGGTCATCTCTATCCCTTCAAAAACGTCCTGGTAACTGACGACCATCGGGCGGATGGTCGTCCCGTTCAGGCAGGGGACTTTTTCCGGAAGATCCCTGCTGGGAACCTGGATCCAGCCGGAGCGGACAAGGCTGCTCTCGGTATCACGGCTGAGGAGGTAATCGATAAAGACCTTTCCCTCGTCAGGGTGTGGAGCTCCGTTGATCAGGGCAATCGTATCAGGAATGACGAGCGTCCCGATCTCTCCTGCCCGCTGATCGGGAACCACGACTGCTACGTGATTTCCGCTGGCAATCGCTGTACAGGCATCGTCCGTATCTGTCAGGCCGAATGACAGCTGGCCTGAGGAGACCAGGTCCTTCACCACGGAGTTCCCGTCGACAACCCGCACTCCCTTCCGGGAAAGGTTTGCAAAAAATTCATGCGCTTTTTCCCTGCCCAATGTACTATAGAGCGCAGCTGCCTGCGTTGCCGTTGTCCCGAACATCGGGTACGCAATTCCCATGGACGGGCCGGGATAGCGGGGGTCCATCATATCGAAAACGGATTCCGGGTATTGTGCCGGTTTCAGGAGGTCGGTGTTCACGAGGAATACCCTTCCTCTCCCCCCGACGCCGGTCCAGAAACCGTCCCGGTCATGGAACTGGGCCGGGATATCGCCCGCAGAGGGGGACTGGTACCGGGCAAGCACGCTCTGGTTTTTTAAAAGGATCATCTGGCTGAACTCAGCGGACCAGAACACATCGGCCTGAGGATTGTTTTTCTCTGCGATCAGGCGGTTGACAAGGCCGGTCGTCTTGGTTGCCTCGACATCGTAGACCGGCAGGACAATAATACCGGTCCGGTTTTCAAAATCGCGGAAAACGGGTTCCGAGTAAACCTGGTCAACGGAGGTGTAAACCACCACCGTTTTTCTCCCGTCTCCGGGCTGTACCAGCAGGACAGCTGCGGCTAGTGCCAGAACAATGGCAACCAGTATAAAAATTTTAAGATTCCTGTCAGCCATGGAGGATCACGCGTTCGCGCTATTGTACAGGTATCTTATTTGAGCATTTTAAAAACCATAGGATTTCGTTTTGGTATTATTTGGATCAATATCTGATACCGCCAGTTTCCCGGTATGGTTTATGTCTGATGAACCGGGCTCTCCTGTGTTCCATCCCTATCATTATCTATCAGGATCAACCATCATACTCTGATATCGCGGGACCGGCACTCCATGAAGATCGCAGTATCCGGAAAAGGCGGGACCGGCAAGACGTTCGTGGCCGGAACCATGGCTGCACGGTTTGCCCCCGTGCTTGAAGATATCTTTCAAAAAGGAAGACCGCTGAATTCCTGAGGATATATACATGAAAACGATTGTTACCATGGGACGCGGGGGGACGGGAAAGACCAGCTTTGTTGCCCTGATGGCGAAGTACCTGATCGGGAAACAGGCTACCCCAATCCTTCTCGTGGATGCCGATCCCGACCAGAACCTTGCCGAGATGGTGGGTGTGGACCTGGAAGTGGCCGGGAAAAAAACGATCGCGGAACTGCTGTCCGAGACCTTTATTGCACAGGGTGGTACGACCATAGGAATTGCCCCGTCAAAACGGATCGAGAACCGTCTCTGGGAGCAGGGCCTGTATGAAGGCGGGAATTTTGACCTGTTCGCGGTCGGGACGAAATGGGTTGAGGGTTGTTACTGTCTTCCGGATGCTGCCCTGAAAAATGCACTGGTGACGATAACACGGCAGTACCGGTATATTCTCATCGATTCACCGGGCGGGCTCGAGCACCTCAACCGCAAGATAGCGAGCGATGTCGATATTATTTTTGATGTCATGGGACCGTCCAGCAAGTCGTTTGCCCATGTCCGGCGGGCGCACCGCGTGATACAGGAAGTAGGGATCCGCTTTAACCGTTTTTACGTGATCGGCGGCTATGCTTTTCCCGCTCATCTTAGTACCCGGGTTGCTGCTGAAACCAGTCTCCCGTATGGAGGGAAAATCGAGCAGGACCTGTATGTGGCAGACAATGTCATGGCCGGAAAGTCACTGCTGGACATTCCCCTCCAGTCGCCGGCATACCGGTCCGTTTCCGCAATCCTTGATGCGGTGCTGCAGGAACCGTGAAGCATTGCAATAAAAATGGGTCTCGCCTTCTCCCCATTATCTTCAGGTAAATTGTTGTCGAAGAGCCTGATGGCTCTTCTCATGTCTCATCTCTGATGAGATTCGACATCGTGAAGGAACGAGAAGAGGTGCCATCCACCTCTTCAAATCCTCTGAGCGAAGAGAAGATACTCAGGTGGCGTTCCTCCTTCGATATCGTGAAGCGACAGAGGTGCCATGCACCTCTTCGAATCCTCTGAGCGAGGAGAAGATAATCCGGTGGTGTTCCTTCTTCGATATCGCGAAGCGACGAGAAGAGGTGCCATGCACCTCTTCGACTCGCTGAGCGAAGAGAAGAAGGCACCTCTGGTGTCTTCTTCGATAACCTTATCTGACTCATCCCTCAATGTATAACTGAAAAGCGTCCGTGGTGAATTCATGAGCAGGAAGGGTGTCAATCTCAAGATCGGGGAGTTAAACTCGGATATCGCACACTTCCGGGATATCAGTATCTCCATCGGGTCCGTAAACCAGGAAAGCTGGCATGAGCCCATGGGACCAACCCCGTTCCCGACCCTCACGACCCTCCGTTCTTGGGACCATACCCTCCTTGCCCGGTACAAACCCTTTTACCTGCCGTTCTGCGACCTCTGTTGCCTCTGCACGTATGGGAAATGCGACCTGACCAATTCGAAGCGGGGCGCCTGCGGTATAACCATGCCTGCTCAGCAGTCCCGGACCGTGCTTATCGCTGCCTGTATCGGTGCTGCAACGCATACCGCGCACTCCCGGGAACTCCTGACCTACCTTATCGGCCGGTTCGGGAGGGATTCCCCCATTAACGTAGGGGATGTCGGTGTCGAGGTGGAAGCGCCGGTTATCCGGCTTGTCTGCGGTATCAAACCGGAGACAATCGGGGACCTTGAAGCGGCACTCGATTATTGCGAGAACCAGATCACCCAGCTCCTCGCGGTCACCCATACCGGTCAGGAAGGAAACAACCTGGATTTTGAGTCCAAGGTCTTCCATGCAGGCATGATCGACCACGTAGGCATGGAAGTGGCGGATATCGCCCAGATCTCAACGCTCGGGTTCCCGAAAGCCGACCCGGAATCCGCCATGGCAGACCTCGGTTTTGGCACGGTTGACATAAAAAAACCAGTCATCCTCGTTGTCGGCCATAATGTCCCGCCATCCGCGAGCATTATCGATTATCTCCGGGCAGAAGGCATCCTCTCGGAAGTCGAGGTCACCGGCATCTGCTGCACGGCACTGGACCTTACCCGGTATTCATCCCGGGCAAAGGTGATCGGGCCCATCTCCTGGCAGCTCCGCTATATCCGGAGCGGCATACCCGATGTAATCGTGATCGATGAACAGTGTGTCCGGACCGACACGCTCCAGGAAGCGGCCCAGGTCAGGGCCCCGCTTATCGCTACGAGCGAGAAGAACTGCCTCGGCCTTCCGGACCGCACCCAGGACACTGTTGAGGATATCGTTGCCGGGTTTGTTGACGGGACCGTCCCCGGTGCCCTCATCCTCGACCCGGAGAAAGTCGGTGCCGTTGCAGTACGCACTGCTATCGCAATCGCCCCGAAACGGAAAAAACAGGGGACATCTCTCACCAAGGAGGAACTGGTCCGGCTTGCCAAAAAGTGCACGCAGTGCATGCTCTGCCGTAGGGCATGCCCCAACGACCTGCCCATTGCCCAGGCAATCAAAGCCGCAGCCGCCGGCAACCTCAGGCTTCTCGATGAGATCTATGATGACTGTGTCGGCTGCGGAAGATGCGAATCTGCCTGTACCCAGAAACTTGCCGTTCACGCACTTATCTGTGCAGCAGCTGACCGCCAGACCCGGAACGAGTCCTATTGTATCAGGACCGGGCGGGGGCCGATCCAGGATGTCGAGATCCGCAAGGTCGGGGGACCCATTGTCCTCGGGGAGATCCCCGGTGTCGTAGCATTCGTCGGTTGTGCCAATTACCCGAAAGGTTCCCGGGAGGTTGCCGAGATGTGCATGGAGTTTGCAAAGCGACGGTACATCGTCTGCACCTCCGGTTGCTCGGCAATGTCAGCCGGCATGTACCGTGATGAGGAAGGAAAGACCGCGTACGAGCGGTATTCCGGCGCATTTGAGGCCGGGGGGATCGTGAACGTCGGTTCCTGCGTGGCAAATGCCCATATTGCCGGTGCCGCAATCAAGATTGCGAGCATCTTTGCCAAGCGCCCGCTCCGGGGGAATTACGAAGAGATTGCCGACTACGTGTATAACCGGGTCGGTGCGGTCGGCGTTGCATGGGGTGCGATGTCCCAGAAGGCTGCTGCCATTGCTGCCGGTTTCTGGCGCCTCGGGATCCCGGTCGTGGTCGGGCCGCATGGTACGAAATACCGGCGGATGCTGCTTGGCCGTTCCGATAAAAACGATGACTGGTATGTCTACGATGCCCGCAGTGGCGAGAAGGTGTACGGGGGTCCCGTGCCGGAACACCTCTTTTTTGCCGCAGAAACCAAGGAGGAAGCAATGGTCATGATAGCAAAACTGACGATGCGTCCCAATGACACGAGCAAAGGCAGGGCAAACAAGCTTGCCAATTATATCGACCTGCATAAGCGGCTGGTCGGTGGTATTCCCCCTGATGTCCACCTCTTCGTGCGGACACTGACCGACATCCCCCTGACCATGCGGGACGAGGTTAATACCCACCTCCAGGGCCATGACTGGAAGGAGCAGCCCATTCCAGACCCGACGCTCCTCCCCCGCATGATCCACCGGAAGAAGGAGTGATCCCGAATGCCCCTGAACGAATCCTGGCAGACCGCAGAGATCCCCGGGCCCAAGAAGGCCTCCCTGATCATGAAGCCGGATATCGCGGATGCCATGATCCGGCGGGCAAAGCGCCCGATCATGATCGTGGGCCATGGGATTGTCGAATACGATGTGGAAGGGCTCAAGCTGATCGATTATCTTATCGAACTTGCAACAAAAGCGCATATCCCGGTTGTCGTCACCGCCAGTACTAACCGGGAATTTCTCTCCCGCGGGTACACGCCGGCAGCCCTGATGCCCGCGGTCGATATCGGCAACCGGCTGACCGACCCTGCATGGAAGGGATTTGACGGGAAAGACTCCTACGACCTTGCTATCTTTGTCGGGCTGCCCTATTACATGGAATGGACTATCCTGTCCGGGCTCAAGCATTTTGCACCGCAGCTCAAGACCATGACACTCGACTGCGTGTACCAGCCCAATGCCAGCTGGTCGTTCCCGAACAGCACAATAAAAGACTGGGTTGTCAGTCTCAAGGGCATCGTCGACGGGCTGGGGGACTAAATCTACCATGTTTGAACAGATCCCGGTTGAAGTCGGCCTTGTCCATGAGGGCGAACGCGTCCGGAAAAACGATATGCAGGTCGAGCTCGGCGGCCCGGCCGAACCGGAGAAATGCGAGATCGTCCGGGTGCGGCCGGCCGACCAGATCACTGATGGAGCGGTCACCATAATCGGGCCTGACCTTGCTGCCATGGAAGAGGGGAACCATTACCCCATCGGGATCCTGGTCGAGATTGCCGGCAGGCAGGTCGAAACGGACCTCGAAGGAGTTATCGAGCGGCGTATTCATGAATACTGCAATTATATCGAGGGGTTCATGCACCTCAACCAGCGGTATGACACCTGGATCCGGCTCTCGAAAAAATCGTTTAAAAAAGGCTTAAATTCGTTCCGCTTTGTCGGGCAGGTCATGCACGAACTGTTCAAAAACGAGCTGCCCATTCTTGAGAAAGTCCAGATCACGTTCATTACCGAAAAGGAAAAGATCACGCCCCTGTACAAAGAGGCGCTCGCGATCTACGAAGCACGGGATGCCCGGGCCCGGGGGCTTTCCGACAAGGACGTGGACGTCTTTTACGGGTGTGCCCTCTGCCAGTCCTTTGCACCGACCCATGTCTGTGTCATCACCCCCCAGCGGTATGCGAACTGCGGGGCCATCAGCTGGTTCGACGGGCGTGCCGCTGCGGGCATCGACCCGAAAGGCCCGATCTACGCAATTGAGAAAGGGGTGTGCGTTGACGAAGAGAAAGGGGAATATACCGGTGTCAACGAGAGCGCAAAAAAGCGTTCCATGGGAGAGATCAACCGGGTCTACCTCTATTCCGCGTTCGATTACCCCCACACATCCTGTGGCTGTTTTGAAGGTATTGCCTTTTATATCCCTGAAGCGGACGGGTTCGGCATCGTCCTCCGGGGGTTCCGTGACGTCACCGTGAACGGACTGGCCTTCTCGACCATGGCAGATTCTACGGCCGGGGGCCGTCAGGTTGACGGGTTCCACGGCATATCGATAGAATACATGCGGTCCTCCATGTTCATGCACGCGGACGGCGGGTATGACCGGGTGGTCTGGATGCCGGCGGAAACGAAAGAGCGGCTCAGGGAATTCATACCCGCTGCCATATACCCGGCAATTGCAACAGAAAAGGATGTCAGCACCCTACCCGAGCTGAAGGATTTTCTCAAAACCCATAACCACCCGGTTGTCATGCGGTGGGAATCGGCCGTCACGGCTGCACGTGATGCTGCGGACCGACCGCAGGTATTCTCAGCAGGGGACATCCCGATCACTGCCGGCGGGTACCGGATCATCCTGAAGAATGCGAAGATTACGGCAGAAAAAGTAATTATCCTGCCGGTCAGGGCTCCGGCACCGGGCGGAGGTGAGCTGCATGGTGCACAAAAAAAATAAGGAACCGGACCGGGTCGATGGAGATGACGTGCTTTCGCTTGCCCCGCGTATCCTTGAACTCCTGCAGGGTTTCCAGCGGCTGGAACTCGAGAATTTTTCGATGGAGATAGGAGACCTCGACCTGTTCATCCCCTCCCATAATCCTGCATACTCGCTGCACCCGTTAACCATGCACCCGGTGCTCCCGCAAAAACCCACGGATCTACTCCGTGAATCATACCACCCTAGGGAAGCCCGGTACCCCGGGCATATCCGGGAAGTGGTTCTCGGGGCAACAAAAGCAGACGGCGGGAGCAGGGTAAGGTCGATCACCATCGGCGGGGCAACAACTCCCGCCTATGCCGATCTGGCTGTCCCACCCGCACACCCGCCGGCAATATCCCTGGATGTCTTCGATATGAAAGTCTCGCTTCCCCGGGTGCTCCGTGAAAATGTCGCGGATGTCATGGAAGACCCGGCCGAATGGGCCCGATTGAACGTGAAAAAGTTCGGTGCCGATATTGTGACAATCCACCTGATGAGTACCGATCCGCTGTTCAAGGATACATCGCCACGACAGGCGGCAAAGACCGTTGAGGATGTGCTCCAGGCCGTGGACGTCCCGCTCATTGTCGGGGGTTGCGGCGACCCGAAGAAAGATGCCGCGGTATTTACTGCAGTAGCTGAAATGGCAGCGGGCGAACGGCTCCTCTTAAACTCGGTTACTCTCGATATGGCAGAAGCAAAAACACTTGCGACTGTCGCTTCTGCAGCCCGCGAATACGGCCATGTCCTGCTCGCGTTTACCGGGCTCGAACTGAATAATGC
>Ga0182011_10005204_pt1 | contig 10273 bp, 5 predicted proteins | sample 711E1DmetaG_FD_120481 | JGI IMG/M metagenome (GOLD analysis project Ga0182011, IMG submission 120481) | Permafrost microbial communities from Stordalen Mire, Sweden - 711E1D metaG | ecosystem: Environmental > Terrestrial > Soil > Wetlands > Permafrost | place: Sweden: Stordalen | collected...
AAGGTGCAAACCACCTGAACCGTCAATGGGATTATTCAGGCTTCGCAGGGTTTTTCTGGACTTCCGATTCACATGGTCCCACCAAGGCCTGGGCGCATGGGATGAATGACCGGGATCCGAGTGTGTCGTTCTATCCGTCGGTGAGGACGAATGCTTTCAGTGTTCGTTGTTTGAAAGATTAATCTTCAATTTGAAGATTTCGCTTTTCGCTATTTGCCATTCGCTATTCGCTTTTCGCTATTTAAATTGCGAGGAGCAGAGCGACGAAGCAATCTCCTTCCTTTACCCTAGTACGCTTGTCATTGCGAGGCGCGCAGCGCCGAAGCAATCTGCTGGCTTATTTTATTTCTCACAGATTCACAGATTACACAGATTAATCATTCTGCGTTTTCTGGGGGAAATTCTGCGTTTTCTGCGTGAAAAAGAACAACCGGATTTCGTGGTTTGTTTTTATTACACGGAGTGACACGGAGAATTCACTGAGCTTCACAGAGAATTTATCTATCTTTAGCCCTTAAATTCCATTGTCTTAAGCAAAATATGGCGAAATCGGCAGTTAATGAGAAAAACACAAACCGGATACTTCTTTCCGGGATTTTAATAATTACTGCTATCGTTTACCTGCAATCTTTATCCAATGGTTTCTTTTGCTGGGACGATAAAGTCGTTCCTCTGGCCCCGATGGTTCAACATCTTACTTTCGCAAATTTCATTAAATACTTTACCAGCTTTCATGCAGGATTATATCACCCGCTAACGACCCTTTCGTTTGCAATTGATTATGCAATCGGGAAAGGTTCTCCATTGCCGTTCCACATTACAAACCTGGTTATCCATCTGATCAATGTTGTTCTTGTATTTATACTGGTCAAAAAATTATTCAGGGAGGAGCAATTCGCTCTTCGCTTTTCGCCTTTCGCTATTTTCATTTTCGCTTCCGTAGTGGCTTTGCTGATGGGAATTCACCCGATGCATGTCGAAGCCGTGTCATGGATTAGTTCAAGAAAGGACCTGCTTTATGTGCTCTTTTTCCTGGGAGCCCTTATTTCCTATACTGACTTTCTTGACCAGGGCAAAAAGAAATTCTTTTACCTGTCCCTTTTATTATTTCTTTTTTCGAGTCTTTCCAAGATCCAGGCAGCAGTGTTGCCCATTGTTCTTTTCCTTATAGATTATCTCCGGAATAAAAAGATCATTACTGCCCGGAATATTCTTGAAAAGGTTCCGTTTCTTGTCATTGCGATCCTTTTCGGGATCATCAATATTATTGCACAGAAAGGATACGGCTATGTTGATTATAAAGCTGATTACAGCCTCTTTGAACGTTTGATCACTTTTTGTTACGGGTTTGCCCGGTATATTTTCCTGATCCTTTTGCCATACCCGGATTCGGTGTTTTATCCCTTCCCGTTCAGGCCCGGAGTTTCACTTTCCCCGGTATTCTTCCTGTATCCTTTGGTTCTCGGGGTATTCCTCGGGATCACTTTATTTGCCTTCCGGAAACTTTATAAAGAAGCCGTTTTCGGGCTGTCATTTTTCTTCATTTGCATCCTGCTCGTTCTGCTGATCAACAACTACCGGGAAACCATCATAACAGACCGCTACACTTACCTGGCTTCGATCGGAATGTACCTGTTCCTTGCATGGACTGGTCTTCAATTGAGTAAAAGATTCCCGTTCATGAAGGTTCTCCTCATTGTTCTCGCGTCGGTATATGTGCTGGGCTTTGCTTACCTGACCTTCGAACGGAACAGGTTATGGCATTCACCGTCCAGACTTATGGGATCCGCCCTTAGCCTTTATCCCGGATCACCGGTACTCCTGAATACCCTGGGCAGCCTGGCCATCGATTCCGGGAACAATGCCCTGGCGCTGGAATACCTGAACAAGGCGGTTTCAGTGGATGGAAAATTCGCCCAGGCCCGGTATAATCGGGGGATTGCCGAAACCAAAACAGATATGTACCAGTATGCGATCAGGGATTTTTCAATAGCCATTCAACTCAATCCTCACTATGCCGATGCCTTCTTCGGCAGGGGAAATGCATATCGCATCACCGGGGATTATCTGCGGGCCATGAAAGATTATTCGTATGTCCTGTACCTGGATCCCGGGTATTTCGGTGCCTGGGAGAACCGGGCCATCGTAAAAGGGAACCTGAAGGATTTTAAAGGTGCGGTCGGTGACCTTGACCAGGCAATACGTATCAATCCTGCATTCGGGGCTTCCTGGTTCTTACGGGGTATTGCACGATTCGAACTGGGGCAAAATGGTTGTGATGACCTGCACAGGGCCGTTTTTTACAATTATGAACCTGCCATGAAGGCGCTTGAGTTCTATTGTAAATGATAACGGAACTGTCCCGTACCGTACAGCAATAAAATGTTACCACCCTATCAGGGTAATTCCCACGGTCCATGGATACAACTCCGGTCCCTTGTTCTTCTGGAACATAGGAGTTATTGAATACGTAGCAAAGAAGTTCAGGAATGACCAGCCGATACGAACGGTTCCATCCAGCTTGAACGGGTTGAGATGGAACTGATTGTGGGTAAGGGTAAACCGCTCATCCACATAAACTGATCCCACCGTATTGTTGTTATCATCCTGCAGGAAATAGGTAGCATCCCTCGTGGTAAATTTCTGCTTGGTATAGGAGCACACCCGCACCCCCCCGATGACACCGGCGGAAATATGGAAACTGTTCCATTTGATATCCGAATTGGTCTGGAATTCGAAAAGGAGAGGGAGTGTGATCCACATTACGGTGAGCTTGTTCACTTTCATGGCGGCAGCATCCCCGTTCTTATCCACGATGTGGAATGCAACCAGTGCAGCTGAATCATGGATCAGCAAGGCGCTGTTTGAAAGGTAATAATTGTTAAAGGTGAACCCGAGTCCGGAAGTAAAGCCAAGGTGCTTTTTCACCAGGGTCAGGTTCAGTTCAAAAGGATTGATGTTAACAGTAAGCGAACGGGCAGTATTAAGGTCGAGGTAAGCCTGGCCGGCCGGGAAATCCGAATTGAATTTGCTGTTTACATAACCGTTCCAGCCGAAGTCTATTCCTGCCCAATGGCCGTTGTATCTTCCCTTCCGGCAGCCGAAGGGGCATTGCATCTTGCTCATATCGTGGTGCCGGATGGTAATTACCGTTGAATCATCTCCGTGCTGTACAACCTTTACTCCTTTCATATCCATTTCCTTCACCGGTTTGTCCGGGGTTACCTTGAGTTTGTTTTCATCCTGTGCAACAGATCCAAGGGTAAAAAATGATACGAAGAACATAAAGAGGAGGCCTCTGGAAATCAGGTTTAAATTTTGCATATAAGGTTTTTTTTGAGTTCAGTTGCTATAAGACGGGGAAATTAAGGCAGTGTTACAGAAAACCGGAAGTTTTTTACGAATCCAGTTTAAGAACGGCAAGGAAAGCCTTCTGGGGAACTTCAACATTGCCGATCTGGCGCATCCGTTTCTTCCCTTTTTTCTGTTTCTCGAGGAGTTTTCGTTTACGGGTTATATCTCCTCCGTAACATTTGGCGGTAACGTCTTTCCGGACGGCTTTCACGGTTTCCCGGGCGATGATCTTGGCCCCGATGGCGGCCTGGATGGCTACGTCGTATTGCTGCCGCGGAATGAATTCCTTGAGCTTCACGCAGAATCTCCTGCCGAATTCATAGGCATTGTCGCGGTGGAGCAAGGTTGAGAGCGCATCGACGGTATCCCCGTTCAGCAGGATATCGAGCTTGACAAGATCGGCAGCCTGGTGTCCGTAAATATAATAATCAAAGGAAGCATAGCCTTTCGAGATGCTTTTCAGCTTATCATAGAAATCGAAAACGATCTCGCCCAGCGGGAGTTCAACGGTAAGTTCGAGCCGGTCGGTGGTCAGGTAGACCTGGTTCTTCAGCACGCCCCGTTTGTCAATGCAAAGCTTCATGATCCCGCCTACGTATTCTGAACGCGTGATGATGTTGGCGTGAATATAGGGTTCTTCGATGTGATCGATCTGAGTGAGTTCCGGTAATCCCGATGGATTGTGTACCTCGATCACTTCGCCCTTCGTGGTAAATACCTTATAGGATACGTTGGGCACGGTGGTGATCACATCCATATCGAACTCGCGGTCGAGGCGTTCCTGGACGATCTCCATATGAAGCAGTCCGAGAAAGCCGCAACGGAACCCAAAACCCAGTGCAGCCGAGGATTCCGGCTCAAAGGAAAGCGAGGCGTCATTGAGCTTAAGCTTATCCAGTGAATCGCGAAGGACTTCATAGTCGTCGGCGTCTACCGGGTAGATACCGGCAAATACCATGGGTTTGACCGTTATGAATCCTTCAATAAAATTCTCACAGGGCCGGTCTACATGCGTGATGGTGTCGCCTACCTGGACTTCCTTACTTGTCTTGATGCCGGAAATGATGTAGCCTACATCCCCGGCTTTCAGGATATCCCGTGGTTCCTGTCTCAGACGTAATACCCCGATCTCGTCGGCATGATAATCCGTGCCGGAATGAACAAATTTGACATGGTCTCCTTTCCTGATCTCCCCGTTAATGATGCGGAAATAGGCGATGATGCCGCGGTATGAATTAAAAACGGAATCGAAGATCAAGGCCTGGAGCGGGGCATCGGGATCCCCTTTCGGCGCCGGGATCCGTTTGATGATCGCATCCATGATCAGGTCGATGCCATAGCCCATCTTGGCACTGGCTTCAATGATCTCGTCACGGTCGCAGCCCAGCAGGTCGACGATCTGGTCCTTCACTTCCTCGATCATGGCATTATCCATGTCGATCTTATTCAGCACAGGGATGATGGTAAGGTTGTGATCGATGGCCAGGTAGAGATTGGAAATGGTTTGCGCCTGTATGCCCTGGGTCGCATCGATCACCAGCAAAGCGCCTTCGCAGGCTGCAATGGCTCGGGATACTTCATAGGAAAAGTCTACGTGGCCGGGGGTGTCGATAAGATTTAATACGTAAGCCTCGCCACCCGACCTGTAATCCATCTGGATCGCATGGCTTTTGATGGTGATCCCCCGTTCCCGCTCAAGATCCATGTCGTCCAGAACCTGTTCCTGGAAATCCCGTTCGGAAATGGTATGGGTGAGTTCAAGCAGGCGGTCGGCCAGGGTGGATTTCCCATGGTCAATGTGAGCGATGATACAGAAGTTACGTATATTTTTCACGGCTGCAAATATACAACTTTGTCCGGGTTAAAAAGGCCAGGGGGCAGGAGGGAATTGAAAATTTTGAATGGGTTCCTCAAGGAATGCTAGTGACACGGATTCATCGTAGAATATTAACGGCGCCCTTCAGCACAACTTTGATACTGCCGCACAATGCATTCACATAAACATCGCAGATATAATAGTAAACACCATCGCTGCAGGGGCTGTGGGTATATTTATCCCTGCCGTCCCAGTTGATCTCCGGGTCACTTGTAGTGAAAACCAGGTTGCCCCAGCGGTTGAATATTTTCATGTCGACATGATCGATGGAAGCGAAGGGCCGGCGGGGATGGAAGGTTTGATTTTCACTGTTGTCAGCCCCGTTCGGAGTAAAGACATTCGGCAGCCAGTAAGTGCATTTATCGAATTCAATGCAGGTTTCGTTGCTGAACCCGCTGCGGTTTCCCACCGAATCAACGGCTACGACGGCATAGCATCCGGTTACAGACGCATTCTGGTGGTGTTCGTACAGGGTATCATTGATATTGTTCAGTGAGTCCAGGAGGATGAGTTGTCCTGTATTGCATTGCGTGAAATAGATATAATATTTTACGATATCGTTGGAACAGGAATCAACGAGGTTTCTCCAGGTCAGGATGTTGGTCTCATGCTCGCAATCGGTGCGCACACTCAGATCAGGCGGACAGGGAGGGATATTATCAATGGGCGTGGCACAACTGATCTGGGACAAATTGATGAGCGGGTGGGCAAAACCGGGAGAGGAATAGGCTCCGACACATTTTATGTAATAACAATATTGCGTTCCGTTGTGGAGCTTTTTATCATCATAGGCAGGGGTAGTGCTGGTTCCTATCGAATCGAACAAACCGGTAAATGCATCCTTCCTGTAAATGACAAACAGGTAATTGGTCCAGGGGACATCATTGTTCCAGCGCAGCTTGCATTTTTTATCTGTCGGAATGACATTCAGGTAAACGGATGGCGCCACCTGCGAAGGACCTACCAGGAACCGGTTGCCCTGTGTTACATTGTACAGGTCGACCCTGTATTTATATTGGTCCTGCAAGGTGTTCAGCAGTGAATCGTGGTAGGTGGTATCATTCAGGTTCACCAGGGAATCAAGCAGGATAAATTGTCCGGGAACGGAGGGCACCGACCGGTAAATAAGGTAGCGGTAGGGACCCGGCGCCTGGATGGTATCGAGTTCCGTCGGTTTTGACCAGGCCAGGTAAATGGCCCCGTCTGTCGCATCGGTCGTGGTTACGCTTACGTTTGTGATCACTGCCACGTCTTTCTTCAGATGCGCACAGGCTTCATTCGAAGCATAACTTTCCGCCAGATCGGGATAGAAGGCTACGATAAGGTAACAGTACTTGATGCCCCGGGTCAGGCCATAGCCCTGGTTATCGTCGACATAATTCAGCCGGGTAATATCATTGATCTGGGTGATCTTCACATAACCCAGGGAGGCAGGTACTCCGGTCTGACAATAGGCATGAACGAATCCGGAGGAATCTGCCCTCCGGTAGATATAGTACCCTTTTGCATTCTGGCAGGCATAGTTATCCCAGTTGAGTGTGATGGAATTTCCGAGCGGGATGGCGGTAAGATCCCTGGGAGCCGGTCCGACCACCCGGATCTGCGTGGATGAAATTGCAACCAGGGAAACGGGTGAACCGTTATCCGCCACCCTGAAATAGACACTGTAGGGTTGCCGTTTGACATGGGAACATTGGGTCGGCCAGAAAAATGTGGATCTGACATGGCCATAAGCCGTGACCGGTGTCTGCGGATACATTACCGCGGGGTGATCGGTCAGGATAAAGGGACCTCCCGTGGCAGTGAGGGTCATCGTTGAACTATCGTAGGCATTTACATCAAATGTCAGGGTATCCCCGGCCTCAACACAGGTATCCTTAGGAGCGGTGATCACCGGCGGTGTATTGTTACAGGCAACCACAATGATCTGCATATCGCGGAGGACACCCCCGATCTTTACCCCGTTCCTCCATTCTTCGATGAGGATGGCAATGTTGTATTCTCCCTGTTGCGGCGGGCTGTCCCATAAAAAATCACCGGTAATGGGATTCAGCGTTATGGAATGGGTCGCCGGGGGTAAGGTATACCCGGGAATGACAAGTCCCTGGTCCCCGCGGCAGGGAACAAGTTTATACGACAGGCTGTCGCCATCCGGATCATAGGCCCCGGGATTATGGTAAAAAGGTTCATTCACGCAGGCATTGTCGATCGGGGGGATCATAAGTATAGGTGAGTTATCGTATCCACCCATAAAAGGACTGATGGTCAGTTCTGAATAAATATACAACGGCACATTGATTGAATTGGGGATATTCAAAATACCTCCGTTCCGGTTCGGATCTTCACAGGAGATGATAAAATCCCCGGGGCCATTAAAGGTATGCTGACCTACATACTTGTTATAGGTGATATCATTGGCAAGGGGAGTCTCTACAACTCTCGGAATCTGGGAAGTGGATCCGTCATCCCAGTCGATCGTCAGGAAATCCCGGTAGGCATTGGCCGGGCTGGGCGTGAAAGTGTAAGAGATAAGTGTGACCTCATAGGTCAGGTTGGAGATATGACGGAAGGTTATTTCAGCAGCGCGCTGGTGGGTTGCAAATGAAGTTGCGGGAAGACAAGAAACGGATGTCAGGATAAAAAATAAAAACCGGCTGCGGAAATGTTTAAACATGGTCAAACCGTTATCACAGAAATTTCTTTCAAAATTAATAAAATTCACCAACAGTGAAACGAAGCCAGATTTCTGTTCGTTCAGAATTTTACCTTAACTTTGTAAATTGTTTGCAAATCCTCATCTCGCCCATGTTAGCCATTGATACTGAAGCTGAAAAAAAAGAGATCCTGAAGAGATACCGGGGATTGTTGCGGGTTTACAAACCCAAGACCCCGGAAGATAAAAAACAAGTCAGGAGGGCTTTTGACGTGGCCGTTAATGCACACAAGGATATGCGGAGGAAAAGCGGCGAACCTTATGTGTATCATCCCATCAGCGTGGCGACCATTGCAGCCGGGGAGATCGGCCTGGGGACCACCTCCGTGGTCTGTGCATTGTTGCATGATGTGGTGGAGGACAGCGAATATACCGTTGAGGATATCCGGGGATGGTTCGGCGATAAAGTTGCTTCCATCATCGACGGGCTCACCAAGATCAAAGGGATCTTCGATCAGCAAACCACATCGATACAAGCCGAAAATTTCAAACGCCTGCTCATCACCCTCTCGGACGACGTCCGGGTGATCCTTATCAAACTGGCCGACCGCTTGCATAACATGAGGACCCTGGATGCCATGGCGCCGGAAAAGCAACTCAAGATTGCTTCCGAAACCATATACTTGTATGCCCCGCTTGCCCACCGGCTCGGCCTTCATACCATAAAAAGCGAATTACAGGACCTGGCACTGAAATACATAGAACCGGAAGTCTATGCCTCCATTTCGAATAAACTGAAGGAATCGGCCATCGGACGAACACGTTTCATCAATAAGTTCATCTTCCCCATAAAAAAAAGACTGGCGAAACAAGGTGTTAATTATACCATCTCTGCTAGGGAAAAATCGATCTATTCGATCTGGGAAAAGATGAAAATGAAGGAAGTTTCCTTCGAGGAGATCTATGATATCTTTGCTATCCGTATCATCATAGATACCCCGGTTGAATCCGAAAAATCGGATTGCTGGAAAGTCTATTCTGCGATCACCGATTATTACCGCCCGAATATGGACCGTCTGCGCGACTGGATATCCATCCCCAAAGCCAATGGTTATGAAGCCCTGCATACCACCGTCATGAGCCATACAGGGCAATGGGTCGAGATCCAGATCCGTTCAAAACGGATGGATGAGATTGCCGAAAAAGGATATGCCGCGCACTGGAAGTACAAGGAATCGATGAACCTGAACAGCCAGCTGGATAACTGGCTCGACCGCATACGGGAAATGATAGAAAGTCCGGACGCCGACGCACTTTCATTTGTCGACGATGTAAAGGGATATTTCTTCCTCGACGAGATCTCCGTCTTTACTCCCCAAGGGGAACTCAGGACCTTGCCGGCCAATTCTTCTGTCCTTGACTTCGCCTATGCGATCCATTCGGAGATCGGGAACAACTGTATCGGCGCCAAGGTAGACAAGAAACTTGTGCCGATCAACCACATCCTTAAAAACGGCGAACAGATCGAGATCATCACCTCGAAAAAGCAATCCCCGAAGGATGAATGGCTTACTTATGTTGTGACGACCAGGGCCAAGACCAACATCAAACTGGGTCTTAAAAAAGAAAAAAAGAAATACTTCAAGCAGGGCAAAGAAAAGCTGGAAAAGATGTTCCTGGCGGACAACATCGAATTTACCCATGAAAACATCCGGAAGTTTATTGTGGTCAATAATTTACCAACCCTGATCGATCTTTATTATGCAGTTGCGCAGGACCGGATCGGCCACAAGGAAATAAAATTCTTTTCCGCTTCGAACATGAAATCGGGATGGCTTAATTTTATGATCCATCCGAAAAAGAAGAGTCATTCTGCACAGGCCACCGCCGTACCCCACGATACCAGCAAAATAATTGACGGCGAGCAGGTCGAAAAGCTCACCTCGAAAAAAGTCGATGAGCTGGGCTATGAGATATCCTCCTGTTGTAACCCCATCCCGGGAGATGATATCATCGGGCTCGTCCTTTCAGATAACCAGCCAATCCAGATACACCGGACCCGTTGCGTTAAAGCACTGGAGCTGATCTCCAGTTTCGGGAACAGGGTAGTGAAGATCGACTGGAAAACCCAGGAATCGATCTCCTTCCTGGCAGGGATTAAAATCACGGGTATCGATAAGATAGGCATGATCAACGATATCTCGAAGATCATATCCAATGAGCTGAACCTTAACATTCAATCCTTCCACCTGGAAGCAAAGAACGGACTTACCGACGGAGAGGTCATGCTTTTTGTGAGGGATGCAGATACCCTCAATAACCTCCTCAGCAACCTGAAAAAAATTGACGGGATCAAGAATGTCGTCAGGATGGATTAAAAAAAAATTTAT
>Ga0182011_10005206_pt1 | contig 10271 bp, 17 predicted proteins | sample 711E1DmetaG_FD_120481 | JGI IMG/M metagenome (GOLD analysis project Ga0182011, IMG submission 120481) | Permafrost microbial communities from Stordalen Mire, Sweden - 711E1D metaG | ecosystem: Environmental > Terrestrial > Soil > Wetlands > Permafrost | place: Sweden: Stordalen | collected...
ATAAACTCATTATTGACTCTTTCTGATGGAACCAAGTTTGATAACCCTAAATATCTCAATAAATCAATGAAGAGATTAAAGTTTCTCCAAAGAAAACATTCCAACCACAGAGGCAAGAGAACCAAACGTAAGATAACTCTTCTTCATGAACATATAACAAACCAAAGGAAAGATAATTTACATAAGATCTCAATGAAGCTCATAAGAGATAACCAATCTATAGCTTTAGAAGATCTAAACATCAAGGGAATGTCGTCCAAATGTAAACCTAAACAAGGTGAAGATAATGGAACATATCTTCCAAATGGTCAATCATCTAAATCTGGGTTGAATAGATCAATACAGGACGCAGGATGGTCAATGTTTGTCTCGATGCTTGAGTATAAAGCAAATTGGTATGGGAAGAACATTCTGAAGATAGATAAGTTTGAACCATCAAGCAAGACATGTTCTGGATGTGGGTTTATAAATCAAGACTTAGGTGGCAAGCGAGAGTGGAAGTGTCCATCCTGTGGTATCGAACACGATAGGGATGTGAATGCGGGTATCAACATCAAGAACATGGCACTGAGTAAAAACAAAACGGTATGTGGTGTACATACCGAAAATCAGAAAGAGCTGCCCGGGTTACTGGGAGCAATGACTTCTGAAACTCACAAGGAGTAACACATTACTATGATGAGCATAAAGATGCTTCATCGTTAGATAATTTAAAGGATGCTGCTAAAAAATATAAATCACTGTTTTAATATGCGAATCTGTATAGACATGGATGGAACGATATGTGAGACCAGACAACCTAGTCAATCATATATGGATGTTCTGCCAAAACCAGGAGCCATAGAAGCACTGAAGAAATTAAAGATAGATGGGCATTGCATAATCATCTACACATCCAGACACATGACAGCATGTAACAACAGTATGGGAAAGATAACTGCCAAACAGGCGCCGGTGTTTTATGAGTGGTTTAAGAAGTATGGCATAGAATATGATGAACTTTGGTTCGGAAAACCACTGGCAGATATGTACATAGATGACAAGGGAATGAAGTTTGATGGTTGGGACAAATTAACAAATATCTAGGATATGGATTTTATAGATTTTTACTTCACACGACGAGATATCTTACGCACAATATTCACCCTGTATCTTGAAGGGTTATCTATTGAAGAAATAATGTGGAAAATAGACGTGATATACGATGTGTGTTTAGACATGAAAGACATAAACATATATTTGGATTATGTGATTGATTTAAATTATTAAAAATAATACCATGAAAAATGTAATAAAAAACACGAGAGTTAAAATTAAAAGATTGTTATTTAAAAACTTAATAAAAAGAAACATAAGTCGTATGTTAGAAAAACATCTCTGGGAATTAAACACCAAAGAAAATAGACAAAGGATGTGTAATGGTGTTGAAAAATGCCTGGCTGATTATTTTATAAAAACTGATGTTGTGGATAATTCACCAGTTGAATTGATAGACAAAGGAGGGATGATCATATGTGCCAAGGATAAAACAGATGATATATGTTATACAGTCACTCTAAACAATAAATTAGATGGAACAAACATTTGAAAGAAAACAGATATCGGTAGAAACCATAGATGAAAGTCTGGTAGAGATAGGGCGCAAGACAGCATTTAGATTGGAAGCAAAAGGGTATGGCACATTTGCCTCAACACATGAGATATTAGGTATCATAGCTGAAGAGTATGATGAGCTCAAGGATGCCATACGAAAGAATGATACTGAAGAGATAAAACAAGAACTCTTGGACATTGCAGTATCATGTCACTTTGCCATAGCATGTATAAACGAAAAAACTTTAGATTGGTAAAAATAATTAAATAAAAATAAATATGAATGATAGATATGACAAAACAAAACTAAGTTTCTTCTTTGACACTGCCAACATTCCATACCTAGAGAAACTGTGGAGTGAAAATTTGAAACCCTACATCTCACCAAAGATGTTACGTGGTATAACCACAAACCCAAATGCCTTCAAAAAGGTCAACATGTTTAGGCTAAAAGAGTGGACCGATCATCTACCAAGGTTATGTGAGCTAATATCTAACATTCGCCAAGATGGAGATGGGATAGTCTATGTGCAGGAACCATGTTCCTCAATGTCACCCGATGAGATAACCCGATTTGCCGAGTACATCTGTAAGTTTGATGACGGTAACACCAAACTGGGACTTAAGATACCACCATACAAGAAGGTCCTGGACATAGTTGATGATCTCAATATGATAATGGAGACAAACGTGACCGGTGTCTCTGATGTTGGGACTGCTCTGTTCTCATCCTCTTACAACGTGAACTACGTGAGTGTCATCCCTGGAAGGATGGAAGAGGTTGGTGTCAATGCTAAGGCTCATTTAATATATCTAATGAATGCAAACCTGAATGGCGCAGATATCATCTCAGGTAGCATGAGGACAATAGAAGGATTAAAGTGGGTCTCAGTGCTTGGGACCATACCAACGATTGGTGAGAGGGTATGGAATGAGATGTTAGACACAGGTTTCAACTTCATGGACCTTAACTCATTTTATCCCCGAGACATCAAAATGTCAGCCAACGCGTTTGCTCCATTTAAAGATGAAGTCAACGAGAAACTGTCCGTTGATTTCTTCATTCAGATGGATGAATGTGGAAAATTATGTTTCATAGACTGGAACAACCTAAGCAAATAGATACACTTTAAAAATTAAAAAATGAAGATAGCTTTGGTTCTTCACGGCCAACCAAGGAACTACAGGGTTGGGTTTGAACATCTGAACAGAGAGATCATGACCAGATATGATTGTGATGTCTTTGGACACACCTGGTGGGCAAAAGATGATGTTGGACAAAAGTATGAGACTGCTCCCTGGGCACCTCAGAACTACCAGATAGAGGATGGAATAACAGATAACTTAAATAATTTGTATAAGTTCAAGGCATTCAAACACTCACCACCAAAGAGGTTTGCCCCAACAAGAACATACAATGTTTCAAAACCCGAGAACCATGATGTGATATACAACACACTCTGCTCAAGGTTCTACTCACTAAAGGAGAGTCTACAACTTGTTGAGTGTTGGAAGAATGTGAGTGGAACTAATTATGATTTTGTTGTGATAACCAGGTATGATATTGGTCTGTTCTCACCATTACCGAAATTTAATTTTCTAGATAGAGATAAGATATATGTGAGTGACATGCATGGAGATCGTAGATATGTCTTCAATGACCTCTTTTGGATCGCTGGCGTAAAATACTTGAGTGTTTTTAAAACCATATATGAAAACTTAGATATAATATATGATAAGCTTGGTCACTTCACAGAGGAAGAGAAGAAGATGATTTCTTACGATAGTGAAGCACTCGGGTGGACCAGGTTCAATGGGGAGGAGCTCATATCTGTGCAGTTCATCATGAATGGGATGGTAAATGAAGTGATAAAGGATAGTAGACTAAACTATAACATGATACGGTAAAATATTTGATTATGACAGTAGGAGAACTCAAGAAATTTATAGATGAGCATAACATTCCAGATGATGCTTTGGTCTTATACCAAAGGATAGAGGATGTTTATTTCAAAGAACATCACTGGGACACCGTGAATAAAGAGTCTGAACTCTATTGGGAATTGATGTACTGCAACAAGAACATTGATGAAGGTGTGTACTTGGACAAGGAAGAGTACCCCCTGATGAAACCTGAGTTTCTCATCAAACACACAGAAGAAGATTTGGAGAACAGCAAGAACCAGTACATTGAGGCGTGGTGCCCAGTCAAATACAAGGATGATAACAACCTCTACATAGATGCGCATTATTAAGAAGATATGAAGCTAGCATTGGTACTCACTGGGCACATAAGGACCTTTGAACAGAACTTTCACCTGTTCAAGGATAACATACTGGAAATGTATGACACTGATGTCTACATGGACATCTGGGACACTTATGGTTTCTGGGACGACGGGTCTTCATTCAAAGAGACTGAGAAGGTAGACACACGAAAGATAGAGAGTCTGTTCTTTAACAAGACGTTTAAGAATGTGTGTAACAATTTAGTCTGGTTAAATGTTGAAGACTATGATGATTTCAAACAGGGTTTCATAGAAGAGGCCAAGAAATATGACAAGACAAAGATATGGTATAGTAGACCAGAGAATGTCATATCCATGTGGCGTAAGAGGAAGAATGTGTTTGATATGGTCAATTTTGAAAACAGATGGAACAAAGCATATGATAGAGTCATATTGACAAGACCAGACATAAAGCTCTATGATGTCCCACACTTTAGTGACAATATGCAGATATGTAACTCATACACAACCATCGATGGTTACGCAGACATATTCTTTAGTGGAAGCCTGGAACAGATAAACAAGATGGTCGAAATGTATGACCATTTTGAAGAGACAATAAAAGATGATGTAACATTTTGTGGACACCAGTTAGTGAAATGGTGGATAAACAAGAACAAGATACCATTTGACATTGTGAATTATAACATTGAACTATATAACACTGAAAAAGGTTACTGTAAAAAATAAATATGACAATAGGAGAACTTAAAAAAATAATCATCGATAACAACTTACAAGATGATGCAGAGATATTCGTGCAAATAGTTGATGCTAGTGTTTTATCAAATCATGGATTTATTACATTGAACAAAAAAAATGAACACTATTATAGTGCTATGGGATGGAACAATAACATTGATAATGAGGTGTATCCACTTAAGAATGGGTATCCTCATATTCCAAAAGAAAATCTAAAATCAACCAAATATACATCAAAATATCTGGAAGAATGTGTGGATAAGTATATTGAAGCAGATCAAATAGTTAGATATAAAGATGATAATAATCTATATATATGTACATTTTTTAAATAAATTAAAAAGATGAATAATTACAAAAACATGATGGCTTTGCGAGTGGAAGAAATTAAAGAACACAATAAGTTATATGAAGGATTAATATACACTTATTCAGTACAAGATGTTGAACATATATTACATTCCTATCAATTAAAATATGGATATAAGTATGATGTTTTACAGAATGTTAACATCATGATGCCTTACATAATTATTTATATTTTAAAAAATAATCCTATTTTAGAAATATTAGAGATAAGTAAATTAATGAATAATTGTGGGTGGTATCCAATGGATATCATAACAATAAAAGGGAAAAGATATCACGATAAAAAAACTTTAAAAAATTTTATTGTCAACGAACCAATAAAGTATATAATATTTAGGGCTAGGTTTGATATAGAAATAGATAAAAAGTTCTGGCCTGAATATCTCTATCATTTGACTCATTTAAAAAATTTAAATAAGATAAAAAAATATGGTCTGGTACCAAGGTCCGGCGAAAAATTATCCGGGCATGAAGATCACATATATTTATATGATATATCTAACAAGAATTATTCTATGAAAAAATTTGCAAAAGATATAGAAAAAAATTTTATAAATATTGTTACATATAAAAGAATGCCCGAAGAATACAAAGGAAAATATGCATTGCTAAAAATAGATATGGAGATGCAGAAGGATTATACTAAATTATTTGGTGACCCTGATTTACAAGGTGCATATTTTACTTTAGATAATATATCACCATTGAGCATATCATTAGATGAAATAATTATGATAAATAAAAAATAATGTTAATTTAAATTAACACATAAAAATAAATTATGAATAATTTCAAAAAAATGGTAGCGTTACGCGTAGAAGATCTTCAAGAACATTATAAACTATATGAAGGGTTGATATACACTTATTCTTTTAAGGATACTAGGTCAATGTTAGGATATTATACATCCATCTATAGTTATAGGTATAGATTGATTGAGAATGAAAACAATGCACACCCATACATTGAAATATATAATTTTGATAACATAGATGATATTTTAGAATTAAATAAACTAATGAATACTTATGGATGGTATGCTATTGATATCATAGATAAGTACAATAAGCCTCATCATGAAAAATCAGAACTTAAAAATTTCAAAGAGGTAAAAAACATATTTTCAATAATATACAGGGCCAAGTTTGACATAGAAATAGATAAAAAATTTTGGCCACGATATTTATATCACGTAAGTCCATCAAAAAATCTCGATAAAATAAACAGATACGGTCTAATACCTAAATCTGAGAGCAAAGTAACGGGTCACGAAGATCACATATATTTATATGATATATCTGATGATAAATTTACTCTAGAAGAATTAGCAGAAGAAATACATAAATCAGGGTTAAAAGAACAACTTGATAAACCAAAGAAAAATATACCTGATCATTATAAAAATAAATACATTGTCTTTAAAATAGATATGGAAATGCAAAAGGATTATTTTAGATTGTTTGCTGACCCAGATTTAACAGATAGTTATTTTACATTGGATAACATATCTTCTCTTTCAATACATTTAGAAGAAATAATAAATTTAAAAATATAAAGACAATTTTTATAATTATTTTATTTTTATATCCTAAAACATAATCACCATGAAGATCGCTTTTCATTGTAACCAACTTGGCGTGGCTGGTACCGAAGTCGCCACGTTTGACTATGCTTTCTTTAACCAGCAGATGCTTGGCAATGAGTCCATCATCATCTCCAAGTTAAACCCTAAACACGATTACCCACTCATACTCGACAAATTTAAGAAGCACTTCAAGGTCATACAATATAATGATTTTAAAGAAGTTGAGAAGATATTGGATGATAACAAGGTTGATATCTTTTATGCTTTAAAATCTGGCGAACATGACGGCGTAATTTCCAAGGGTAGAAAGTCATGTATACATGTCGTGTTCAAAGCATTCCAACCACATGGCAGGGTGTATGCATACATCTCCAACTGGTTGAGCAAGGAAGCTTCGTTTGGTTTACACCCCTGGGTGCCTCATATGATAAACCTCCCTGATCACAATGAAGACATGAGACAGGACCTCAACATACCCAAGGATGCCATGGTGTATGGACGTTATGGTAGCTACAATGAGTTCAATCTTTGGTTTGTCAACAACTCAATCAAAAAGATATTAAATAAAAATAAGAATGTTTGGTTCCTGTTCGCTAACACACCAAGGTTCCATGAACATGAGAATATCATCTATCTCGATCCAATATATGATATCGGTGAGAAGGTCAAGTTCATCAACACCTGTGATGCTATGATACATGCAAGATCAAGGGGAGAGACCTTTGGAATAGCGTGCGGTGAGTTTTCAAGCAAGAACAAACCAGTGATAACCTATGGCGCCAGTCCTGAGAAAGCTCACATAGACATGTTGGGAACAAAGGGTCTGTATTATTATGGTGAGGGTGATCTGGATTTCTTGTTCAATAACTTCGTCAAGGATGATGATAAAGATTGGGATGCATATAGCGATAGGTACAACCCGAGAAGGGTCATGGAGAAGTTCAAACAAGTGTTCCTGTAAATTTTAACAAGAATTTAACATCGAATGTGGTTTTATCAAACATATTGTTGTTATATTTACAAAAATAAATAATCATAATTATGCCATTCTACACAGGGAAAACCGCTGATGGTTCAGATATGCTACAGACTGGAGTTTATCTATCTCCAGATGGAAATGAGTGGTCCAATAAACCATACACCGAAGAGCAAAAGATGAAAGAAAAAGAACATAACATACATTGGAAGGTCTTCGATCATATCTCAGGAAAGAGAACTTTAAGGGATGAATATGATCTTATTAAAGAGAAGAAATCTACATTGTCAAAAACATGTAGGGATTATGTAAAGCAGATCATTGAGAGTGAAGAAAGTTCTTAATATACAAACATGGAAAATAGCAAAAAAATCGAATTAGATGATAAGATCACAGGTATTTATTTAGAGATAAATGGTGCCCAAAAAATTAAAATACAAGACTTGTGTAAAAAAGATTATGAAGAATTTTTAGATAATATGTATAAACTTAGGTGCGCTTATTTATCAATTGTGAACAAACGTAATTAAAAATCAAACACATGAAATTAAAAACGATATGTGGCGCACATACTGAAAATCAAAAAGAAATGCCTAGGTTACTGGAAACACCGACTTCTAAAGCTCATGAAGAGCAACACATATTTATATTTACTAAATTTAACACTGATCACATATCACAACATGCGTTATATGTGTTTGGATCCTCCTGTTGGTGGTCATTCTATTATTGTAATGGATTTGGTTGGTTCAGGTTATTTGGTGTTGGTCTAAAGTGGAAGGATTTAGAAAAACATGAATTAATGTTCAGCCAACGTATAGGTAAACAGAAATATATGAAAATTGGTAAGTGGTGCATTGGATTTCTACCATACAATAATATTTAAGAAATTATACATATCATGATACATGATCATCTCGAGAGATTGAGAAACAAAGGGTTCCACCCAAGCAACATACTAGATATCGGCGCCAACAATGGTAACTTCACAAGGTTCTGTAAGTACTTATGGCCATTATCGAGGGTTCATATGATAGAGGCAAACTCCGAGTGCATACCAAACCTCATACAGCTAAATGAACCATTCTATCACCAGTTACTTGGTAGTGAAGACAACAGGGTCATCAATTTCTACAAGACAAGGGTCAGTAACACTTGCACCGGTAACTCAGTATACAGGGAGAACACATGTGCATATAGTGATGAGAACCTCATAGTGGAAACGAAGAGCCTCATCACACTGGACACACTGTTCAAGGATAAGAATGTGAGGTTTGACTTTGCAAAGCTAGACACACAGGGTTCTGAATTAGACATAATGAAAGGCGGAACGAAGACACTATCAACATGCAAGTACATACTGTTAGAAGTGTCATTGAAGTACTATAATGAGGGCATACCTCTGAAAGATGAAGTTGTGAACCACATGAAGGATTTTGGGTATGAAGGTTTTGAAGTCATAGAACAACACATCTGGGAGAGCCCAGAAAAAGTGAAGGACATAAAGAATGGTGAAGTGTTCCAAGAAGACATAATGTTCATAAAAGATTAAAGAATGACAATAAACACAGTTTTTGAGAATGAGAAATACGTCTACAACAAAAAGTCAGCAACTGGACGATGGGTCAATGAACTGGTCTTCTATGTCGGTGATCTGACAGATGTGGATCTGAAGAGTGACTGGAGGTTCAAGGAGGTGAAGGACAAGAGAAAACAACTCAAGTTGTTGGGAACCAAAGAAAATCTGGTTCTACCAATCGTATACCCATTGGTGTTAGATGATGGGAGGGTGATCAATGATGAATATCATCTAAAATATGATGAAGAAAAAGAGTAATAAAAATAAATATGATTAAACTTTTTAAAAATATTTTGTGTTTTTTAAGTAAAATCCACATACATGACTATGAATTTTTTGAAACGACAAGAGTTTATTGGCCCTTTCAAACTGATAAATTTTATGTGTGCAAAATATGTGGCAAGAATAAAAAAGTAACAACGTATAGAAATCCTGGGAGCGATCATGTATAACATTGTCTGTATAAACCTTATTTAATATTATTTTATTATGTTTGAAACTGAAAAATATTTCATAGATAAATTCTTAAAACACCCAACCAAAAGAATATTTATGTTATTTATTAGATTAATTTTTATTGAAGTAACATGTTTAATTTTGACTGGGCACTGTTTAGATGAATTAGATCAAAAATATGTATAATATTGTATGTATAAACCTTGATAGAGCCACTGAGCGTAAGAAGAACATGGAGCTTCTCTTCAAAGAGAGATCCATTGAAAACTCCGTGTTCTATTCTGCGGTTGATGGTCTTGATTTCACCAACACATCGTTTGTTCCAAAGCTTGATCTGCCCCACGGTTATCGTTACGGAGACCTGTTCAGACCTGGAGAGATTGGCTGTACATTGTCTCATGTCGGGGTCATCTCAATGGCCAAAGCACTTGGGTGGGAACGAGTCATCGTCTTCGAGGATGACATAAACATATGTTCAGACTTCATCACACGTATGGAGATGTTGTTCAAGATAGTCCCAAAGAATTGGGAACATATATACCTGAGTGGGACACCACACAATGCCGGCACCATCAATCATAGCTTTCTACAGATAGTCCCATCGGTGATGACTGACTGCACTCACTCATACGTGTTGAGAAACACTGCATACGACAAGGTGATAAAGAAACTCCTGTCAATGAAGAGCACCACGGATGACCTCTACACCGATATGATACTACA
>Ga0182011_10005207_pt1 | contig 10271 bp, 9 predicted proteins | sample 711E1DmetaG_FD_120481 | JGI IMG/M metagenome (GOLD analysis project Ga0182011, IMG submission 120481) | Permafrost microbial communities from Stordalen Mire, Sweden - 711E1D metaG | ecosystem: Environmental > Terrestrial > Soil > Wetlands > Permafrost | place: Sweden: Stordalen | collected...
AGTCCGGCCATCGTCATCTGGTGGGCCAATTCGGTAATGGGAAGGTCAATATCTACAAAATCCTTCAGCCAGGAAATTGGTACTTTCATCGGATGATCTCCTAGAATTGCTCGAGAAAACGCAGGTCATTCTGCCAAAAATAACGGATGTCCTCGATATGGTGACGCAGCATCGCCATGCGCTGCGGCCCCAGCCCAAAGGCAAAGCCGGTGTAGCGTTCCGGGTCATACCCGCCATTCTGCAGCACCACCGGGTGGACCATTCCGCAGCCGCCGATCTCCACCCAGCCGGATCCTTTGCACACCGCACAGCCTTTCCCGCCGCACAGGAAGCATTCCACATCATACTCGGCAGATGGTTCCGTAAATGGGAAGTAGGAGGCGCGGAAGCGTGTACGCGTGCCTTGACCGAACATCCGGCGGGTGAAGTCAGCCAGGGTTCCTTTCAGGTCACTGAAAGTGATCCCCGGCCCCACCGCCAGTCCTTCCAGCTGGTCGAACTGGGTATCATGGCGGTTGGTGACCTGTTCATAGCGATAACACATGCCAGGCAGGATGACCCGCACCGGCGGAGGGTTCCCTGGATCCAGCGCCGAAAGCCAGCGCATGACGCGGATCTGGCCGGGTGAGGTATGTGTCCGCAGGACTATGGGATTATCACCGCGGCTTCCCGCTTCGACAAAATAAGTATCCTGCATATCGCGGGCGGGATGCCCAACAGCGAAATTGAGCAGTTGGAAGTTATACTCGTCGCTCTCTACCTCGCGCGAGCGGTAGACTTGAAAACCCATCTCGCCAAAGACGTGATACAACTCCCGCAGGGTTTGGGTATCGGGGTGAAGGCGGCCCAGGGGAAGGCTTCTTCCCGGGAGGGTCACATCCAATCGGTCCTGCTCGAGCGAACGCTTCAGCTCTTGCTGGCGCAGCTCTCCTGACCTGGCGGAAAAGGCTGCTTCGAGAGCCTTTTTCACCTCATTGGCCCGTTGACCGACCAACGGTCGCTCCTCCTTGGATATATCCCCAAATGCGCTGAAAACATGCATCAAGGCCGAACTGCGACCCAGGTGGGTAACGCGCCAGGCTTCCAGGCCGACCTCATCCTGGACTGCCGGTATCGCCGACAGGCCGCTGCGTTCGATTTCGTTCAATTTATCCAGCATGGCCACCTCCATTAAACAAAACACCCGTCCACTCTGGGACGGGAGGGTATTTCTTCCCGCGGTACCACCCAATTTGGCCTTCCAGCCCGCTTGTCGCCGACCAACATCGGCTGCCCGGATAACGTCGGGAGAACGGCTCAGACTACCAGCCCCGTTCGGGGTATTCCCCTGAGCAGCTCAAGAGGGAACTTCGACCAGTTTCTGTCTGATGCGGGTCTCAGTCCATGCCCGCGTCTCCCTGTCGGCTTTCACTGACCTACTTTCCTCTGTCTTCGCTATTATCTTGCCTGTTAATAGGCTCGCCTGTTGGGCTTTATTATCCGCAGAAACAGCGGGCTGTCAAGGCTGAAAAAAGGTCAGCCCAGCTTTTCCATCCCCTCAGCCGATCAACGGATACCACTGTCGTATGACACGGTTACCCGGGTGTGTTGGTTGGCAAGAATGGAAAAAGGCTGCTCTTCGGCATGAGGTATCCCGCCAGGAGATTCTGGGCGAAGAATATAATCGCCCGGAGCAAGGGCCTGGCGAAACGACCCATCAACCCCGGTCTGGAAACTGATAATCTTCTGCCCATTGACTTTAATTATCGAAAGCCTGGCCTGGTAGGATCGATCCGGGCAGGGCTGACCGATCTGCTTCACCGGGCACATCGGGCCGATCAATACCTGCCCTTCGAGTCCACAGGTCGTAGGGGTAGGAGATGGATTACAACCAACCGTTAATAAAATCAATCCTATAAGATAAAGGGTTATTTTCATAACGAACCTCCATCCATAGGACTGTGCTCCCAGGTGAATTGTTCCGCCCTGGGGCTAAGAAATGCTGTTTGGGTACCTTATTGGTTCATTTCCCAAATAAGGCGCAATCCATCCAGTGTCAGCCAGGGGGCATAGATCTGTATGATCGCTGTTTCTCTGGTCACATATTCTGCCAGCCCCCCGGTGGCGATGACTTTCATTTCCGGGCCAAGTTCCTTGCGGAAACGCTCAACCATACCTTCCGTCATGCTGACATACCCATAGATTAGGCCTGACTGCATGGCATGCGTTGTGTTCCGCCCGATAACGGATGGCGGTTTTTGCAGGTCGATACGGGGCAGCTTGGCCGCATGGGTAAAGAGTGCTTCAGCGGCAAGGTTGATCCCTGCAGTGATCGCACCACCCAGATAATCCCCCTCCTTGGTCAGGGCGTTGAAGGTCGTTGCCGTGCCAAAATCAATGATGCAGGCTGGTCCACCGTACAGGTGTATGACCGCCACGGCGTCAGCCACCCGGTCCGCACCGACCGCCTTTGGGTCTTCATAGCGGATCCGGATGCCTGTCTTGACACCCACATCGACCAGGAGCGGTTCCTGCTTAAGATACTCGCGGCAGGCCTGGAGGAGGCGGACTGTCAATTGGGGAACGACCGAAGCCAGACAGATGCCGGTCAGGTCGGCCGGAGTTCTACCGGCGTTGGTCAGGAGGCCGAGCAATTGCAAACCGTACTCATCCGGCATGCGGGCTTGGTCTGTCGCCAGGCGCCAATGATTCGTCAGTGTTTCACCCTGGTACAGGCCGATGGTCAGATTGGTATTGCCGAGATCGATCGTAAGTAGCATATTTCTATTTTACCGCTTCCCCGGCATCTGCAACACGCGGATACCTGTTGCATTGTGGTATTGCATAAATCTCACCAACCCGGAGTTTTATCGGTTCCCCGCGTTTCAGGAGCCTGATCACGGGGTTACACCCGTGCCGATGCTCCCGTTCTGTAAACCATCCAGCACCTGCTGGACCAGGCGCAGCTTGGCATCACTGAGCAGACTGGAGTTCACATCAGCCAGGAGCAGGGGTGTGGGAACGATCTGTCCTCCGTGACCGGCCAGCAGGTCCGGGAAGATGTTTTGGAGAGCAGAGATGAGGTCGGGTTGTATGCTGGCGATCCAGCTGGGACGGACATCCTCTCCCGGCAGGGCCTGGCCGACAAGCAATACGTCATTCTGAGCCAGGTAGGATAGAAGTTCGGGAGTGGCGACCGCAGGATAAACGTAAGCAACTTTGACAAAGTTACGGATCAAAATGTCGGCATAACCAGTATAGTTGCTTTCAGGGGCATCGGTGGGAATGCCCACCGGGACCGGGTATAGACCATGGGAAAATGGTTGCGCAAAATTAGGGTTGAAACAGTCACCGCAGTAAAAGTGGTATCCGTTCTCAAACGCGGTATGCGCTGCATCCCCACCCGGCGTTTCTTTCTGGTAAAGAACGCCTGTGCGCCATTCCGGGGCAACCATACCGGCAATGTAACCGGCCAGGAAAGCCTGCTGGTCAACCGGGACCCCGGATGCGCCAACCGTGGACAGGTTGGGTGCCGGCGTTAAACCGGGGATGCCGACCGCAAGGAACTGTACACCGGGTGCAGAAGCCGTAAGGGTAGCCAGACCCGGATCGGGTGGCAGGGCAATGACGACTTTCAAAGCCGGGCCTTCAAATGCCAGGTCAGCGGTCGTGAGCGAATTCCGCACCTGGTAGCGCAATCCATCTGCCTGAGCCAGGTTGTACACCAGGGTCTGGTATTGGTCTGATTCGGCCTGGTCCATATCACCCGGCAGCTCAAGTATGACCAATGACCTGGCCGGGGTCGCGGCGCTGGATGGCACAGCTGTGCCCACAGGGATACTAGGGGTGGGAGTACTGCGGACTGGGGAGAGCACGCAGGATGTCATGCTCAAAGATAATAGCAGAACAATTAATTTGTTGTGCACAGGTTCTTCTCCGGACGATCGATGCTGGTATTTTACCTGAAAACACCCTCCCCGGCGGGACAGCGGCCTGGCTTGAGAGGGTGTCGCTGCCATCCTGTTGCCTGCGGGAGTGTTGCTTAAATCATCAGGACGCCCATTCGGGCGTCCTGGGTATAAGGAGAAGACGGACGAACAGCAAGGATTTTTTACTTCACGGTGACTTTGACGGTTGTGGGGCGGGCCGATTCTACCTTGGGTAGACGCAGGGTCAGCACTCCATCGGTGATCCTGGCATCCGATTTTCCAGCGTCAAGGGCAGCCGGCAGACGCAGGCTGCGGCGGAAGGAACCATGCGGTAGTTCTCGCTCCAGGTATTCCTTCTCGTCATCCTTGAATTCGCCTTCAATGGTGACCACGTCCTCCAGGATCTGGATATTCAGGTCTTCGGCTTTCAATCCGGGAACAAGCGCATTGAGCACATAGGCATCGTCTTCTTCGCGGATATCCACGGGCAGGGTAAAATCATGGGCAGGTTCTTGCATACCCGCCATGCGGGCCCAGCGGCGGGCCATGTTATAGGGGTGAGGCGCAATAAAGTAGGTCATTTCGAACTCCTTTTCGAAAACATTAATGGTTGAATTGTCCCTATCTTACCGGGTGAATATTAGAAATATAAAATAGGAAGATTGTTATTATATAAGAAATAGCCGGGCTACCCGGGATCAACCTCTTAACCATGTTCGCAGCATTTATGGGGTAGCTGCGAGAGCCGCACCGCCTGGCGCAGGGCCAGCTCCGGGTGTATCCGATCCCCCGCAATTTGGTATTCCACCTCGGCACGAGGACTTTTATTGTTCTTTCCGGTAAAGAGTATAATCACCCCATGGAGGTACTTTGACCTGCAGCATTTATTGTTGAATGGTACTTTCAATAGCAAACAAGCCATCCGATCGATGCAGGAGTTGGCATATGGCTGATCTAAAGGATAGGATTGTATTGGTAACCGGGGCTGGCAAGGGAACCGGCCGGCGCGTGGCTGAAGCCTTCGCGGCCTGCGGAGCGGTCGTGGCTGCGAACGATGTTTCGCCGGTCAACCTGGACGAGACCGTGGCGAACATCCTGGCAGCGGGTGGCCGGGTTAAAGCGTATGTGGAAGATATTGCCAAGAAGATGCCCATTCAGGGGCTGCTCAATTCCGTTCTGGATGATTTCGAACGGATTGACATCCTGGTCAACTGCGCAGAGGTGGAACCACAAAAAAGTGTGCTCGAAATGGACGACTGGGACTGGCAGCGCACCCTGGACGTTAACCTGACCGGTGCATTCTTGCTGACCCAGTCAACGGGGCGGATCATGAGAGAAAAAGGCGGCGGGATCATCATCCATATTGGCGAGAGGGCTAAGGGTCCGGAAAAGCGCTCCGCCTATTTTGCCAGCAAAGCCGGGCTGGCGGCATTGTCTGCCCTGGCAGCCTATGAATTGTCCGAATACAACGTCCGCGTACATCATATCCAACCGGATGATACCGGGGATGTGGTGGAACCCATCCTGGAGCTGTGTACAGAATGACCGTTCGCCTGCGTGATCTGCTGCTGGGCCTGCGTGACCTGCGCCTGGGGAGTGCGCCGGTGATCGTCCATTCATCCTTGAAATCGTTTGGCCAGGTGGAAGATGGCCCAGAAACGGTGGTCAATGCGCTGGGAAGCGTCTTTGCGACAGTGATGGTGCCAACCTTCACCTACAAGGCGATGGTCACACCACCGATCGGCCCGGAAAATAATGCCATCACCTATGGGTCGGGGGCGGACCTGAACCGGATGGCTGAATTTTTCACTCCAAAGATGCCTGCCGATCCGCTGATGGGTATCATCCCGGAAACGTTGCGCAGGTATCCGCATGCTCGGCGGTCGGGTCACCCGATCCAATCCTTTGCCGGGATCAACGCCGAGAGGTTCCTCGCTGCCCAGACCATGACTGCCCACCTCACCCCTATCGGATTATTGGAACAGGCGAACGGCTGGGCCATCCTGATGGGTGTGAACCATACGGTCAATACCAGCATTCACTATGCCGAAAAACTGTCCGGACGCACACAATTCGTCCGTTGGGCCCTGACGCCAAAGGGCGTGGTGGAGTGTCCGGGTTTTCCGGGCTGTTCAGCTGGTTTTCAGGCGATCGCACCGGATATTGACAGGTTTACCCGCAGGGTGCAGATCGGGGACGCAGTCGTCCAGGCGGTACCGCTCAAGATGCTGTTCAGGGTGGTGATTGCCCGCATTAAAAACGACCCGCTGGCTTTGTTGTGCAAGCAGGAGGACTGTGGGAGATGTAACCAGATCCGTGCCCTGGTAGGATCCCAAAATAAGGGCTACCCAAAAGATGAACTGCACCCTAAAAGTTAGATAAAAATACTTTTTGAGGTGCAGTTTATTTATGAAGAAATTGGCCTGGGGGCGTCCAGGGATTTGCCGGGATCGAATCATCAAATTATATTTGAATTCACGCTGCCGATCGGAACAATGGTTCAAGAAAAGGCTTGAGCATGGTTTCCCCGGCTCTATCAAGGAATCCATCAAGCATACCCAAACCCATAGTTAAGATCAACCCCTAAGGCGGACGATATTCCATCCCCACTTTGAATGGCGGGGGATAAGATAGCGCGACCTTCAGTTCGACGTGCGCGGGATTGTGGTCAATTAATCCGCCAACATCGTGCCTGGTCAGCATTATTTTCATAAGCTGCCCCCAAGGGACGAACGGCCGCTGCTATTTTTGAATACTGTACTGAGTCAGCACACCGGTGGCTGTCCCGCCTACAGTACTAACCCTGACCGTCTTGAGCAATCCAACCCCTTTGGCATACCAGTTAGTGATGTTAACAGTAGAGGGAGCTGCGGCCGGTACGGGCGTTCCCTGGTTGAGCTCCGACACGCTCACCATATCAGTGCAGGTGGTTTTGACCGAGTCGAACGTCCCGGCTGGCACGGTAATCGAATCATTCCCAGCGACGCTGCAGGTAAGATCGGAGTCAATTTGGACATCTACGGTTTTTGTGCCACTTACCACAGTCCCCTTGGCAGTCACTTTTTCAGACCAGGTGTTTCCGCTTTTAAAACTCGCCGGAATATTAAACCCCTCCGCCGTGACAGAAGTGGTGGTCATGCTCACTTTTGAGGTTGACAGGCTGAGACTGTTCGCACCAGAATCCAATGCCGCCAGGTTCCCGCCCTGACAGTTCCATTTGACGGACGAGGTGGTTCCCGTTCCGAGGCTGGATTGATCGTTGGTGGTAAAACCTGTGTCGCTTACATCAGCTACCGTCCAGCCATAGGTGTAATCCCCCAGAACGCCGCCGGTGCTGGAGTAGGACCAGGCAGTCCCGGATGAAACCGGGAAATAATCGTTGGTGCATTCCCCCCTGGCGGATGTACTGGTCGCGGCAGCCGGGCCGCCGGTGCTTCCATTTGACGAACCCGCCGGTGATGTGGAGCAAGCTGCCAGGACAGCAAAGAGCAGGAGGCTGCTAAGGATAAGCTGGTTACGACGCGAATTCATACTCTTGATCTCCTTTGATTGTTTCGATCTACCCGTTTGTCTCCAAGCCGGGGAGTCTTCAATAAAGCATTCAATATCCCTTTGCGACGGGTAGCAGACCTACCGAAGCAGTGGGGACACAGCGGTGAATTTCACTCTGCCAGTGTTTAGCGAACAGGCTGTAAAGCGGTAACTTCCCGGTACAGACTGCAGGATCGAATGGTCGCTTGTTAGCGAAATGCATGGAGTTTACCACTTTTTCGTGATCTACCGGGTTGCCTGTTCCCCAAGGCGACGCCTCGAATGCGTCATCACACCGGCGGTCACTACCCGGTTTTTATTGGTACAGGATCGGCTCCTCGCGCATATTTTCTTCACCGACCGCGTCCTTGATCTTTGCCAGCATTTCAGCACACAGGTGGGTGGTGTCATTGGGGAACTCGATCAGGTGCCCGCGGCCTTCCTCGAAAATTTGGAAGGCAAAGCGGTCCTTGCCGGGGAAGGAAATGAGAGTTCCATACAGGCGGCTGATGCGGCGGGTATCACGCTCTCCGTCGCCGGTGGGACGCAGGATGACGGTCAGCATCTGGGGGGCCAGATCCTCGTCCACCCTGGCAGGGGGGAGCAGGCTGGATCGGGGCAGGACAGGGGCAGGAGCCGCGGTGATCCCTTCGACAGGCTGGAGCGCTAGCGCTACAGTGGGATCCATCTGCGGCTCTTCCGCCGGTAATTCCGGCTCATGGACGACCAGCTCCGGTGAGCTTAGACCTGAACTTCCGGCGGAAAGGTCCTCCCAGCTGGGTGGGTCCTCCGGGGGGGGTGGAACAGGTGCGTGGTTCATGACCGGCCGTAAGGCCGGACTCTTTATATGTCCCGGCACAGATTCAGCCGCTCGCCTGGGTGAGTGTGCAACCGGTTTATCCTGGGGTTGCGGTACCATCTGCGCCGGTTCGGTCAGTTTGATCTCAGTGCGGATATTTTCCACCAGCACCTTGGGTGGATTGGACCCGGCATCCACCCGGCCTTCGGCCACAATGACCCCACCCACTTCAATGGCAAACTGGAATTTCTCCCAGGTTCGCGGGAAGAGCACGAGTTCGATCGTACCAGCCACGTCCTCAAGCATCACCCAGGCCATCATCTTGCCGGTCTTGGTCTGATAGGGGCGGATATTGCTCACCATCCCGGCAACCCGCGTCTTTTCCTGGTCGGCGGCTTCACCCAGGGTGGCTGAGAAATGGGTGACAATCCGCTGGATCTCGCTCAGATAAGGTGTCAGCGGGTGTTCGGACATATACATCCCGATCAGCTCCCGTTCCCAATTTAGGGTTTCCCGCCGGTCGGCATCCGGGACCAGCGGCAGGGTGATGCCATCGGTCACGCCGGTGCCAGCCCCAAAAAGTGACAGCTGCCCGGCCTCGGCGGCGCGGAAGTGGGAGGAGCTGACCGCCACAATGCGGTCGAGGGCTTCGAGCATGGCAGTGCGCGACCCGAACTTGTCCAGGGCGCCAACCTTGATCAGGCTTTCCAGAGCGCGCTTACCCACTGCCCGCAGGTCCACCCGTGCGGCGAGGTCGTTGAGGTCCCCGAACGCCCCTCCCTTTGCCCGTGCCTGGACCAGCAGTTCCACAGCGCCCTGACCGGTGTTCTTGACCGCACCCATCCCGAAACGGATGGCCAATTTGCCCTCCGACTCTTCGATGGAAAAATCCCACAGGCTGGCGTTGACATCCGGCGGCAGGACCGTCACGCCCATATTACGGGCATCGTTGACATACAGGGCCATCTTCTCAGTTTCGTTCTTGGTGGCCGAAAGCAGGGCGGTCATATATTCCACCGGATAATGCAGTTTGAGGAATCCGGTCTGGACGGCCAGCACCCCGTAGTCGGCGGCATGTGACTTGTTGAACCCATAGCGCGCGAACTCCTGCCAGTCTGCAAAAATGCCTATGGCAGTGGCTTCATCGATGCCTTTTCCGATGGCACCCTGGATGAACTTCCGGCTGTGCTTCTCGATCTCTTCCTTCTTTTTCTTCGAGATGGCTTTGCGCAGGTCATCGGCTTCAGACGGGGTATAGCCTGCCAGTTCCACGGCAGCCCGCATGATCTGTTCCTGGTAGATCGGGATGCCATAGGTATCACAGAAGATCGGTTCCATGGCAGGATGCCGGTAGATCACTTCCGTCTCGCCGTGCATGCGGCTGATGTAGTCGGGAATGAAGTCCATCGGTCCAGGACGGAAGAGCGCCACCATGGCGATGATGTTGTCCAGCGTCTGGGGCTTCATCTGCACCAGCCACTTGGTCATGCCCGCGCCTTCCAGCTGGAAAACACCCAGGGTGTTCCCCTGGCCAAGGAAGGTGTAGATCTCCGGGTCATCGGTCGGAATGTTGCCCAGGTTGTATTGAATGCCATGGCGCTGCCCGATCAGCTTGCAGGCCCGCGCCATGATGGTCAGCGTGGCCAGTCCGAGGAAATCAACCTTGAGCATTTTGAGTTTTTCGAGAATGCCCATTTCGTACTGCGAGACGGATTTGATGGGTGTCTCATCCGAATTGCTGGTGGGACGGTGCAGTGGCAGGTATTCGACCAGCGGTCTGTCCGAGATGACCACTCCGGCGGCATGGGTCCCGGCATTGCGTACCACGCCTTCCATCCGGGCAGCCGTGTCGATCAACTCATGCAGGTGATCCGAGGATTCATATTCCTTTTTCAGCTCCGGAAGGCCTTTGAATCCCTCGGCGATGATGTCGCGCAGCGGTACGGCCTTGGAGGGAATGTTGGGGATGATCTTGGCCACCCGGTCCACTTCGGGGAGCGGGATATCCATCACGCTTCCGACGTCACGTAGTG
>Ga0182011_10005210_pt1 | contig 10269 bp, 8 predicted proteins | sample 711E1DmetaG_FD_120481 | JGI IMG/M metagenome (GOLD analysis project Ga0182011, IMG submission 120481) | Permafrost microbial communities from Stordalen Mire, Sweden - 711E1D metaG | ecosystem: Environmental > Terrestrial > Soil > Wetlands > Permafrost | place: Sweden: Stordalen | collected...
CCGCGCTCATCGGCGCCGCCAACCAGGCCTTCTTCGTGGTCCAGTCGCCGTTCATGACCGAGCGCAGCCACGCGGGCACCGGAGCGAGCTGTTCTCGCTCCAGGGCGCGGCCTCGACGGGGGTCAACGTCGTCGCGGCGCTGGCGGGGGGCGCGATCGCCGCGCTCGCGGCGCGGCTGGGCGGCTTCTCGGAGGCCAGCCCCAGCGCGTACCGGGTCATCCTCGTGCTCATGTTCGTGGCCGCGCTGCTCGCCACGGCAGTCCTGCTGGCGATCCGCGACGACCGGCCGCGCGCGCTGCGCCGCGACTGGCGCACCCTCGAGGGGCGTCCCGGGATCCCGTGGAGCGGCGAGCCGCTTGCCTTCCGGCCCGACCGCGCGGGCCGCCGCAAGCCAGCCCGCATCGGACTCCCGTCGATCTCCGATCCCGGCATGTTCAGGCGGCTGATCCTCCCCGGCTTCCTGATCTCGCTCGGGGCCGGCCAGGTGATCCCCTTCCTCAACCTGTTCGTGCAGCGGAAATTCGGGCTCGACCTGCCCTCGCTCAACGCCGTGTTCGCGGTCACGAGCCTGGGGACGACGCTCGCGATCCTGCTGCAGCCCGCGCTTGCCCGCCGGGTGGGCAAGATCGGCTCGGTGGTGCTCGTTCAGGGCGCCAGCATCCCGTTCCTGGTCGTGCTCGGCTTCAGCCCGCTCCTGTGGAGCGTGATCGGCGCGATGGCGATCCGCAACTCGCTGATGAACGCCGGCAACCCGATCTTCAACGCGTTCGCGATGGAGCGGCTCCGGCCGTCCGAGCGGGCCACGTACGCGGCCGCCGCAAGCCTCGCGTGGTCGCTCGGCTGGGTGATCGCGGGGCCCTGGTACAGCCTGCTGCAGGCGTCTCTCGGCTTCACGGCCGGGTATGCCGTCAACTTCGTGACGATCATCGTCCTGTACACGACCGGCACGTTCCTGGTCTGGCGCTGGTTCCACGATGTCGAGAGCGGCCCGGCCGTCCGGCGCATGGAAGCCGCCTCCTGAGGCCCCTCCCGACCCGCTTCCGACCGGCTATCCTCCGCGCATGCCCGAGACCCCGCGCCCGATCGAGAAGCCCGGGATGCCGCGCAATCCCGCGCGCCACGACCTTGGCATCAGGGCGACCCTCCTCTTCCCGTCGCGGGAGGTCGTCGAGCGCTTCTACGTCCCGCTCATCTACACCGCCTGCCGGACCTGCTACTCGGAGCTGGAGCCGGCGGAGATCTTCCGGCGGGCCGAGGCGGGCGAGATCGACCGCTCGAAGATGCAGAAGCTGATCAGCGGCGTGATCGAATCGGGCCACGGCAGCACGATCGAGCACGTGGTGTTCACCTTTGGCATCAGCGGCGTGAGCCGGACGCTGTCGCACCAGCTGGTGCGCCACCGCGCCGGCGTGGCGTTCGACCAGCAGAGCCAGCGCTACGTGCGCTTCAGCTCGGCCGCCACGATGCTGCCCGGTACGCTCGCGGAGGCGGAACCGGACCTCCGGGCGCGCTACGAGGCGCAGGTCGAGGGGGCCCTGGACCTGTACGCGGACCTCCTCGCGGCGGGGATCCCGGGCGAGGATGCCCGTTTCGTCTTCCCCAATGCGACGCGGACGAACCTGGTCATGACGGCCAACCTGCGGGCGCTCATCCACATGTCGGGTCTTCGGCTCTGCACGATGGCGCAGTGGGAGATCCGGCGCCTCTTCCAGCTGATCCGCCACGAAGTGTTCGCGGTGAGCCCGTTCCTGGGCAGCTTCCTGGCCCCCAAGTGCGTCCCGCTCGGCTACTGCGACGAGATGGGCAACCGGGACGAGCACTGCCCCATCCGTCCGCACCGGGACTCCGTCCTGGGTGCCTGGGCGGAGAAGGCGAAGGCGGCCCGGGCCGGCGGCCGCGACCTGACCGTGGTCGACGGCTGACCCGGGTCGCATGGACGTCCGGCCCGGCATGGCGATCCACCTCCAGTTCGACCGAATCCCACCGGGCACGGCGGTCGGCGCGCACCGGGACGGCGCGGAGACAGTCGTCTACCTGGCGGCGGGCGAGGTCGCCTTCGAGCACGGGCCGGGGCTGAGCCGGCACGTCGTCGTCCGCGCCGGCGATGTCCTGTACGAGGCGCCCCAGGACGTGTACGTCGTCCGCAACGACGGTGCGATCGACGCGCTCGCGCTGATCGCCTCGGTCGACATCGACCCGGACCTCCCAATCGACGACCAGCCGTGGTGGCGGACGCGGACGGGCGAGCCGGTCCGGCGCCGCGAAGGTGCCCGCGTGATCAAGGGGCCCGGGCTCCGGCACCGGGTGCTCGTCGAGCCCGGCGACTTCGGCACCCGGAGCTTCAGCGTCGCGGAGATCGAGCTCGACCCCGGGGCGACCACGGGCTGGCACCGCCACCTCGCATCCGAGCACGTGGTGGTGGTCCTGGAGGGCCGCGGGACGGTGCGGATCGGGTCGGTCGAGGAGACGCTCGAGCCGCTCAAGGGCGTCCGCACGGAGATGGGCCTGCCGCACGCGATCGCGAACACGGGGCGCACGCGGTTGCGCTACTTCCTGTGCGCCACGCCGGCGGCGGACCCGCTCACCGACCGCGAGAACCTCGACCCACCGACCTGAGCGGGCGTCGACGCGGCCTCCCGGGAGCGGGCGGGATCCCCGGGCGGCTTGCCGCTGCCCCGGGCACACAGAAGCGCCCGAAGGAACCGCATCCGGGGAAGCAACCTTGATGCAATCGCGGCGCGTCCTCGGAGGGAGAGCAACCGGGATTGCTCCCGATCACCTCGCCGGGACCCGTTGATGTGATCGCCAAGTCCTCGACAGTTGCGGCCCCTCCGGGCAGGGAGATCATCGCGCCGCGCCGGCACGCCCGCAACGGGGTTGTCCACGAGATTCGATGGCGACCGGGCCGGAGCGTCCACCGTTTGGGTGATGGTGTGGACGGGGTGTGGACGACTCGCGCCGCCGGTCACCCGCGACGGGACGGCGTGCGGACGACCAGCGTCCCGGCGACCCGGTCGTGGAGACCCCGGCGCAGGGGATCCCTCGCCGCCGAGACCAGGAGGAACATATACCAGGCCCCGTTCACCACGAACAGCACGCTGGGGTCGAGTGCTCCGCTGTCGGCGAGCGACCCGACGGCGATGGGGCCCACCGCCAGGACCGCCCAGCGGAGCCAGGCAGCCTCGATCGGCAGGGCGTCTCCAGAGTCGGCCGTCCGCGGCGCGCCGCCCGCCATCCGGATCCGCAGCCCGAGCGCGCGCTGTGCCGGCGATGCGCCCCATCGGCTCCACGATCCGGCGAAGTACAGGCCGTCGATGACGAGCGTCGCGGCCAGCTCCAGGGCCACCCGCACGGGGTCGACGGCGATGACCACGACCGTCGACCCGTCCGGCGACGTCTGCACGAGCGGCCCGAAGAGAGTGTCGAAGAGCACGGCGAGCGCGACGTACACGGTGCCGACGACGAGCGAGTCGAGGACGTAGGCGGCGCTCCTGCGGCCCAGACCCGCGACGGGACCCGCCGTGTCCAGGCCCACCGTCCGCCTCAGCCGCCGATCGCGAACATCTCGACGCGGGGGAGGCCCGTGGTCCCGGCGCTGCGAAGGTCCGAGTACCGGTCGTTGCGCGCGAGCCACGCGGCCCGGATCCGGTCCTCGAGCTGGGCATCGTCGGCGCCGGATCGGAGCGGCGCCCGCAGATCGGTCCCGCGCGCGGCGAACAGGCAGGTGAACATCTCGCCCTCGGCGGAGAGCCGGGCGCGGGTGCAGGCGCCGCAGAAGGGCGCGGTGACCGACGCGATCACGCCGACCTCGCCCCCGCCGTCGCGGTAGCGGAAGCGGGTGGCAACCTCGCCCGGGTAGTTGGGGGGCATCGCCTCGAGCGGGAAGACACGGTCCACGAGGTCGATGATCTCCGCGGCCGGCACCACGTCGTCCATCCGCCAGCCGTTCGCGGTCCCGACGTCCATGTACTCGATGTAGCGGAGGATGAAGCCCTGGTCGCGCGCCCAGCGCGCCATCGGGACGATCGACGGCTCGTTCACGCCGCGGCGGACCACCATGTTGATCTTGACCGGGGCCAGGCCCGCGCTGCGGGCGGCGCTGATGCCGTCCAGGACGCGCGCCAGCGGCATCCCGATGCCGCTCATGTCCCGGAACACCGCGTCATCGAGGGAATCCAGGCTGACCGTGATCCGCCGCAGCCCCGCCTCGGCGAGCGGCGCCGCGAGGGCCCGCAGGGCCGACCCGTTGGTCGTGAGCGTGAGGTCGCGCACACCGTCGATCGCCGCGAGCTGGCGCACGAGGTCCGGCAGGTGACGGCGCACGGTCGGCTCGCCGCCGGTGATCCGGAGCTTCTCGACGCCGAGCCGGACGAAGATCGTGGCCAACCGGACGATCTCCTCGTAGGTCAGGATCTCCGAGCGGGGCAGGAATGCGAAGTCGCGGCCGAAGATCTCGGCGGGCATGCAGTAGGTGCACCGGAAGTTGCACCGGTCGGTCACCGAGATCCGCAGGTCGCGAGGGCGGCGGCCGAGCTGGTCGCGCGGCAGCCCCCCTGGCGCGCGCCGATCCGGAATGTCGCTCATCACCCGGACATCGTAACGGTCCCGCCGCAGGGTGGACGTGGGTGGGGCGTCCGCGCACCGTCCCGGTGACGCACTGCACCGCCCATGCCCCCCGGGGTACCACCGGCGGTGCCCGCTGGTACCACTAGTCAACTCCACCGCACCGCTCTGCGCCCATAGCATCCGCAGTGAGGTGCTCAGGTACACCCCGACCAGGCGACCACAGAGGGGACCGCTCATCATGGCGACCACCGAATCACGAACGGGCTTCCGGCTCCCGTGGAGCGCGGATCGGGCAGCGTCCCGCGATGACGCCGATGGCACCGACCTCTGGCAGCCCGACCAGGGCGACCCGGAGCCGGCGTCGCCCGGCGGCGAAGCCCGCGAGCCCGTGGCAGGCCCTGACGAGGCCTCGCCCGCCGCATCCCTCGCCCCCGTCGATGTCCCGAGCGCCGCCCCGGGCCCGGCCAGGCGCCCGACGAAGTTCCTCGTCGACATGACCCACGCGATGCAGGCTGCAGCCGAACAGGCTCGCGCCGCAACCCTCGAGCAGTTCCGTGTCGAGGGAGCCTCCTACGTGGAGCAGGTCCAGGCCCGCGCGATCGCCGAGACCGACGCCCTGCGCCGGCGCGCCGAGGCCGACCTCGCGAGCATCAAGGAATGGTCGAAGGCGGAGATCGCCCGGATCCGCGAAGAGACGGAGGCCCGGACCGCAGGCCGCCGCGACCAGCTCGAGGGCCAGCTTGCGCGCCATGCCGCGCTCGTGGAGCGCGACGTCGCGAGGATCGAGGCGCAGATCGCCTCGTTCGAGACGATCATGGCGACGTTCTTCGACGAGCTCCACGGCGAGACGGACCTCACCGTGCTCGCCGCGCATGCCCAGCAGATGCCCGAGCCGCCGGCCTTCGACCCGCTGGTGGACTCCGCCTTCACGGACCTGATGAACGAGCCGTCGGTGGGGGTTCCGCCGGCCGCGCCGGCCGAGGAGGTTCCACCTGTCGTGATCGAGGCTCCGGCCGCGGAGGCCGCCGCCCCCGTCGACGTCCCGAGCGCGGAAGACACCGCCGCGGAGGCCGCCGCCCAGATCATCGAGCAGCCCGCCGCGCCCGAGCCCGAGCTCGTGCTCCCCGGCGAACCGGCCCATGAGAAACCCGCCCCCGACCCGCGCCTCGCCATGCTCGGCCTGAGTCCCGACTACGAGGCCGCCGAGGCGGAGGCCGCCGAAGCTGCGGCCGCCGAGGCCTCGGGGATCCCGGAGATGGGCGAGGACGACCTCGTTGCCCGACTCGGCGGACTCGTCGGATCATCGGCGCACGGCGCTCCCGCCGATGCGGACCCTTCCGCCGGATCGATCTCGACGCGAGTCGTCGTGACCGGCCTGGTCAGCGTGGCGAGCATCGCCGGCTTCAAGCGCAACCTCAGCCGCTGTGCCGGCGTGAACCACGTCGGTGTCTCGTCCGGCCCGGACGGCGAGTTCGTGTTCGTGGTCCAGCACGACGCGGAGGCGTCCCTCCGCGACCTCATCCCGACGCTTCCCGGCTTCAACGCCAGGGTGACCGACACCTCCGAGGGGATCATCACCGCGACCGCGCGGGACCCCGAAGCCTGACCCAGCAAGCACGTAGAGCGGAAGGAACCGAAGGGATGGCCCGCCCCGCGATCGCGATCGCCCTGCCCGACGACGAGCGTCCCTACGTGTCCGAGGTGCTTCGCGAAGCCGACCTCGAGCCGGTAGCCGTGGGCTCCCCGGCAGATCTCGAGCAGCTCCTCGGGAGCCGTCACGACGTGGCCGTCGCGATCCTCGACGGCGAGACGGATTTCGACGAGTCGCTGGAGTACTACGCCCTCCTCCACGAGCCGGGGCGAAACATCCCGTCCCTGATGATCGTGTCCCCGCGCACGCTCGACCGGCTTGCAGGCGCAGCGGGGCATGCCGCGGAGCACGACGAGTACTTCTCGCGCCCCTACTCCCCCGAGGCGCTGCGGTGGCGCGTCGAGGCGATGCTGATCCGCCAGATGACGGTCGACGACGGCAGCGGCGCCGCGGTCCAGACGGGCCCGCTCTCGGCCGAAGGCTGGTCGCGGCGGGGCCAGGTCCTGGGCATCTTCAACGCGAAGGGCGGGGTCGGCAAGACGACGATCGCCCTCAACCTCTCCGCCGCCCTCGTGGCGATGGGCCGGAAGGTCCTGCTCGTCGACGCGGACACCGTGACCGGTCACGTCGCGAGCTCGCTCGGCCTCGACCAGGTCCGAACCCTCGCCGATTCCCTCGCGGACAACAAGGCCGCGGGAGCTGCCGCCACTCCCGAGACCCTCGAGGAGCTCGTCGCCGCGCACTCGTCGGGGCTCAAGGTGCTCGTCGTGTCGTCGAGCCCGCTCCGGGACAGCGCGCTCGATCCCGCGGCGATCGTGAGCTCGATCGACGCTGCGCGCCGGGCGTTCGACGTCATCGTCGTGGATCTGCATCCCGACTACGACGAGCTGAACCGGGCCGTCTTCAGGCGCGCGGACCGGATCCTCGTGCCCGTCACGCCCGACCTGCCCGCCCTGCGCGCCGCGGTCCAGCTGCGCGACGTGGCCAGCGAGCTCGGCTTCCGGGAGAAGCTCGCGCTGATCGTGAACCGCGCGAACAGCGGCGTGACGATCGCCGACATGGAGAGCACCGTCGGCATGCCGGCGTTCGCCTCGATCCGCTCGGCCGGGCTCCAGCTCGTCAAGGCGGCCAACGTGGGGCGCACCGTGATCGACCTGTTCCCGGGCGAGCAGATCTCGGGCGACTTCCGCGCTCTCGGCGAGCGCGTCGTCGGGGCACCCCGGGCAAAGGAGGCCGGGCGCGCCTCGATCCGGGGCCTGTTCCGGCGCAAGGAGCCCGTCCGCGCGGGCTAGCAGCTCGCTCGCTGATCAGCCGGACGGTTCGTCCGGGCGCGCCTCCCGCTCAGCCCCGAGCTCGAGCCCCTCGACCTGCTCCACGCCGCGCAGGTACGAGCGGTTGACCAGCACCACGTCTGACGCGGCAGCGCCCAGTTGCGCCTTGCCGGCCAGCACGACGGCGTTCGTGACCGGGAAGAAGAGGTCGGAGCTTCGATCCATCAGTCGCTCGGGCTCGGAGCCTGCGTGGAGGAATACCTTCCCGAGCACCCGGAACGGCGGTACCTCGAGGACGACGTCGTAGGCGACCTTGTGCACGCGCAGTGCCGCCTTCTCCGCGTCGTTGAGGGGCGGCAGGGTCCGGTCACCCGCGAGCACCACGATGAGGTCGTAGGGATCGACCTTCTGGAGTCCGGGCGCAGGCGTCGTCTCGTCGAGCGCATCCAGCGTCGCCCAGGCCATGTCCCCGAGAGGGATGGGCTCGCGTCGGTTCAGGATGTCGAGGAGCCGGCCCTCCAGCTCCATGAGCCCGACCAGACGCCACTCGTCGGTCAGGCCTTCGAACGGGACGCCGCTCCGGGTGCGTGCGGACCGACTTCCGTCGGCCGGGACGCGGCCTTCTTTCGCGGCGGCCGCGGCCGCCTCCTCCCTGTTCCGGCGATGGAACCCGAATGGCATCCGTTCAGTCCTCGGCCCGGCCGGAGTTCTCGCGGATCGTGTCCACCACGCCCGCGTCGGCGAGCGTGCTGGTATCCCCGAGCGCCCGTCCCTCGGCGATGTCTCGCAGGAGCCGGCGCATGATCTTTCCGGACCGCGTCTTGGGCAGGTCCGGCGTAAACAGGAGGAACTTCGGGCGAGCGATCGGGCCGATCACGTACGCGACGTGCTCGCGGAGCTGGACGGCGAGGGCGTCCGACGGAGCCTGGCCGGCCTTGAGGGTCACGAACGCGAAGATCGCCTGACCGGAGATCTCGTCTGTCTTGCCGACCACGGCCGCCTCAGCGACGGACGGATGGTCCACGAGCGCCGATTCGACCTCGATCGTGGAAAGCCGGTGGCCCGCGATGTTCATGACGTCGTCGACACGGCCGAGGAGCCAGAAGTACCCCTCGTCGTCGATCTTTGCACCGTCCCCCGCGAAGTACTTGCCCGGGAAGCGGCTCCAGTACGTCTGCATGTAGCGCTCCGGGTCGCCGTAGATGCCGCGTAGCATCGACGGCCACGGACGCGTCAGCACGAGGTATCCGCCACCTCCCCGGGGTACCGGGTTCCCCGAGCCGTCGACCACCTCGGCCCCGATCCCGGGCATCGGGAAGGTTGCCGAGCCGGGCTTGGTGGTGGTGACCCCCGGCAACGGGCTGATGAGGATGCTCCCCGTCTCCGTCTGCCACCAGGTGTCCACGACCGGCGCACGATCTCCGCCCACGTGCTCGCGGTACCACAGCCAGGCCTCCGGGTTGATCGGCTCGCCCACCGACCCGAGCAGCCGGATCGAGGTCAGGTCATGCCTCCGGGGAAACGCCTCGCCCTGCTTCATGAACGTCCGGATCGCGGTCGGCGCCGTGTACAGGATCGTGACCCGGTAATCCTCGACGATCTGCCACCAGCGGTCCCAGTCGGGCGTGTCGGGTGCGCCCTCGTAAAGGATGCTCGTCGCCGCGTTGGCAAGCGGGCCGTAGACGATGTAGCTGTGGCCGGTCACCCAGCCGATGTCGGCGGCGCACCAGTAGACGTCGTCGGGCTTCGCGTCGAAGACCGCGGCATGGGTGAAGCTGCATCCCAGCAGGTAGCCCGCCGACGTGTGCATGATCCCCTTGGGCTTCGCCGTCGTGCCGGACGTGTAGAGCAGGAAGAGCATCTGTTCGGACTCGACCGGGACGGGGTCGCAGTGGTCCGGCTGGCGGGACGTGAGCTCGCCCCACCAGTGGTCACGGCCCTCGACCATATGCGCACCCTCGCCGAAGCGGTTCACCACGACCACGTGGCGGATCGAGGGGGTGGAGGCGACCGCCTCGTCGGCGTGGTGCTTGAGGCCGACCCGGCGGCCGCGCCGCCAGCCGCCGTCGGCGGTGATCAGGACCTTCGCCTGGGCATCGTTGATCCGGTCCGCGAGCGCCTCGGCGCTGAACCCGCCGAACACGACCGTGTGGGCGGCACCGAGCTTGGCGCAGGCCAGCATCGAGATCGGGAGCTCCGGGACCATCGGCAGGTAGATCGCGACACGGTCGCCACGCCGGACGCCCAGCTCCCGGAGCGCGTTGGCGGCGCGGTTCACGTCGCGCTGCAGGTCGCGGTAGGTCAGGGTGCGGGTGTCGCCGGGCTCGCCGATCCAGTGGTACGCGACCTTGTCGCCGAGGCCCCGCTCGACGTGCCGGTCCACACAGTTGTAGGCAACGTTGAGCTCACCGCCCACGAACCACTTCGCGAACGGCACGTTCCACTCGAGCGTCACGCCGAACGGGGTGAACCAGCTGAGCCGCTCGCGCGCCTGGCGCGCCCAGAACGCCTCGAAATCGGCATCGGCCTCTGCGTACAGTGCAGCGGTCGCGTTCGCGCGTTCCGCGAACCCCGGGTCGGGCGGGAACGTCCGATATTCGCTGGACAGCGCCTCGATCTCGGGGGCGCGGGTGGGATCGGCGCTCACGCAACGACACCTCGGGGGCTGCGCCGACCGGCGACCTCGGCGCTCAACAGATGATACCCGTCGATCACGTGAAGTCCGCTCCGGACTCCGCGCTCTCCGAATCCGGGGCCGGCGCCGGCAGCGGCGCATCCACCTGAACCCGCTGGGCGGTGGCGAGGCGAATGCCCTCGCGCACCAGGGCCTCGATGACCCGC
>Ga0182011_10005211_pt1 | contig 10269 bp, 5 predicted proteins | sample 711E1DmetaG_FD_120481 | JGI IMG/M metagenome (GOLD analysis project Ga0182011, IMG submission 120481) | Permafrost microbial communities from Stordalen Mire, Sweden - 711E1D metaG | ecosystem: Environmental > Terrestrial > Soil > Wetlands > Permafrost | place: Sweden: Stordalen | collected...
CGATGCGGCGGGTGTGCGAAGCCAGCGGCTTCACCGCGTTCAAGGTTGATCAACATCTGGATACAAGGCAGCGTATCGTCCCCAGCATAATGAACGCGATAAGGCGCTCGGCATTCATCATCGCGGACGTCAGCGAGCCACGCCCCAACGTGTATTACGAACTTGGGTTCGCGCAGGCGCTCGGAAAGGACGTGTTGACATCCGCCTTCAAAGGAACGCAGTTGCCGTTCGATGTTTTCGACGTTCCTACTCTCTACTGGGACTGTCAGGACACCCTGGAGCGGAAGCTGCAGGCGGAGATTAGTCAAATTGCTCAGAAGTTTGGAGCAAAGTAGGTCTGAGAAGGGCACATCCAGCCCAATCAGTGCAGATGCAGGCGGGTTTCTTGCGGAGCTTGCTGTCCAAACTCGCGTCAACTGATCACCGCTCAACCACGGCGTGCTCTTGACGATCACAACCGGGCCCGGCTGCCGCCCGGCGCTACGAACGGAACGCGCGGGTACTTGCCTCCTACTGATGAATCCATGCCACCAGTGATGGGCGGTGCTCCAGTGAACCTGCCGATTCGCCGAGCCTTACGTCTCACCCCCTGCGGATAAGATCCCGGTAAGTCCCCTTGCCATCGAGAACGCTATTTGGTTCCGCAACGTCCTAACCATGGAAGCGCAGCCAAGGGAGCCCCAGATCCTGAAATGGCTTTGGGCCGAAGACCGGTCCCGGCAGCGGGTCCATGCTTCACGCCTGGGCGGCATTGGCGGACGCTCGCGAGGGGCCGATTGACGGGTGCTCCCAGGGCGGCGCCGTATGTTGCCGACCCAATGCCACCTAGTTTTCCCCTGCTTTTCTGATGGGGAACCGGAAGCCATGGCTCCAAATACCCCTGGGATAGGATCGACGTTCGGTGCGGCGGGGGAGTTTGCATCGGGCGACCAGATCAATGATGCCGTCCAATTCTTGTTCCTGTTGTTCGGCCCCGTGCGCCGCCAGGATTTTGGGATACCCGTCCAGCACGATATTGCAGGCATAGGTGAAACTCAACTGCCGCGGGTCGCCTCCGAATCGCTCCGCCGCCAGGTACATGATCGCTCGAACCAGGTTATAAGCCAGCACCGCCACCAAGAGTTCCTTTTCCGCCATGTCGCCGGAGTACACCGGCTGGTGTTGCAGCCGCACCGTCCGCTTGAGGCTGCGCAGACCGGTCTCGATGTGCCAGCGTTTGCCGCACAGGGCCACGATCTCTTCAGCCGGCAGCGTCAGTGTGGTGAACAAGTATAGCCACTGTTTGTGCTTGCCGCGCCCGACCTGCCAGGCGATCAGCCGTCTCGCCACGCTGGCGTCGGCCGGCCAAGTCCGATTCTTTTTCCCATCCCACCGGCTGGTGTGCCATTGTAGGGCCCGATCCATGGCGTGGGAAATCTCCCCTCCGGCCAGTTTTCGCGCCCGCACCTTGGTCAAGCGGATAATGGCCCCATGGCCTTGCGCCTGGGCGTGATACGCCACCGAAAAGATGCCGAAATTCCGATCGCCGATGATTACCGATCCGGCCGGCACATGTTTGGTGGCTTGCTCGGCCAGCGCCTGCTCACTGATCGCCTGCGGGCCGTGCATCGGCCCCCAGTATGGCCGCTCCGCCAGCCCCGTATCCACGTCGTGGAGCACCACCACGCGCATCACCGGCCAGTGCGATTTGGCGCGACGATTCCGTGCTGGCGGGTAGGTTTCCACCAGTTCGGCAGTACGCTCCAACTGCAAGGGCGATCCGTCCACCACATAGACCCTGGGGTGGCCCTCCTCTGTGGGCTTTCCCATACGTTGGCGAAGGCGCTCGATGAGTTCATTCTCGGTTCGACTCACCAACAGTTTGGGCAGATTGCGGCGTGCTTGGCAATAGCCGCCTGAGCCCAGCCCAATCCGCCTCTCCTTCACTCGTTTACATTGGCTCAGCAGAGATGTGTACCGGCCTTGCGCGAGTTGCTCTACGCTCCTGGCGAGTGTCCCGCCCGTCTGCAGCCGCTGGTCCATCATCATCCAAATGACCAGCCGCGCCGAATAGATGCCATCGCGGACCTTTTTGCCGAGCTGCCGCTGGAGCAAGCGGAACAGGTCGGCATGAGCAATCTGCAAATATAGGTCTAGCAAGGCGGATCGGTCGTGGTGTTTCATGACCCAAACATAACGCCAATAAAATGCTCTGGTTAGGGACAGGCGTCGAAAACTAAGTGGTATTGGGTTGCCAGCCTGCCCCACAAGGGAGCGGCGGGTGCACAGGCCTTCCGTGTAGAATGAATGCCGGCCAGGAGCCGAAACGGGAAACCCCTGGCTGAAATCGGAATCCCGGATACTATCGTGTCTCAAACCCGCTTCGAAGTCCCTTTCGCCCGGCCAACCCCGCGCCGCCACTGGCTGTTCCCAGCCATTCTCCTGCTGGCACCGCTCGCCTTGCTGGCGCAGGCTGGCGACGCGCCTCAGCCGGGTGGCGTGGCCACCGTCCGCGTGACGCCGCATATCAACGGCAACGTAGGGTTCTCGGCCGATTTCGACGACGAAGTCCCGGATTCACGCGCAGCCCGCGCTTTGGACGTTCTCGCGCGGGAGGTGCTGCGATGCGACTGGGAGCGCGAGAGCGCCTGGTCCGGGACCTGCCGCAAGCTGCTGCCGAGCGACGGAAGCCGGGTCGAAGGCCGGTTGCATCTGGCGTCCCTGGTGCTGGGGCTGCACGGCTGGGGCGTCCGCGAGGTACGGGTGACTGTCCAAGCCACTGGCACACCGGAACCCGGCCGGTACGGCTCATGGCAGAAGCGCTCTACCACGAGCGGGCGGTTCTTCAAATCGAAGTCCGAGTTCTACGAGTTCGTCTCCGCGGGCTTCATGGAGTTCCCGCCGGACTTGACGGTGCAAATTGGCGAGCCCTGGAAGCCGGCGCACGCGGCCGCGCCGGTAGTGTTCGTGCTGTTCGGGCCGGCCCTCCTGGCCTTGTGGCTGCGGCGCCGCGACGAACGCCGCGGGACCGCCGGCTCGGCCGTGGTCTGGCTGAGTTGGGTTCTGACCGGGACTCTCCTGTACTGGGTCACGGCCCTGTCGCTGTCCGACGTCTTCGGACTTTCGTTCCGCCTGGGTCTGACCAGTCCGCTGGCGGTTCTGGGCCTGGGAGTCGCCGTGTTCTCGCTGCCGCTTCTCCTGGCGACGGCCATTTGCACGCTGATTTTGTCGCCCCCGAGCCATGCGGAAAGTCCCGCGCTGCGCCTACGCCTGGCGGGGACGGTGGTGCTCCAACAGGCGGTTTACCTGGTACCCGTCGGCGTATTCGTGTCCGGCACCAGCCTGATGGAGTACAGCCAGGCACTTGCGATTGGCAGCCTGCCGGCCGCCTTTGCGCTATACCGGATCATGAGTTTTTGCGCGCACCGCTACCGGGTCGGCGGCTTCCAGGCGCTCACGAGCGGCGACCTCTACGGACGCATCTCGGCCCTCGCCAAATCCGCCGGGACGCGTCTCAACGGCGTGTTCATTCTGGGAAACCGCCGGGCCGCCGAGGCCAACGCGTCCGCCGACTCGCAGGGCCTGATCATGCTCACCCGCGGGCTGGTGGATAACCTGACGCGGCGCGAGGTGGATGCCGTGGTGGCGCACGAGGTTGGCCATCTGCGCGGCAAACACCCGTCCTTGCAGACGTGGCTTCTGGTGGCTTACTTCGTGCTGCGTATCCCCGCCGGTGCGCTCTTGCCCCGCTCCGGGCCGGCGGCGGTGCTGCTATCGCTGCCCATCTTTCCGATCATCTACGTGCTGGTGGCGGCGCGCGTCTCGCAGCGCCACGAGTTCAATGCCGACGCGCGGGCGGTTGCCCTGACGGGCGATCCGGAAGGCAAGATCGCCGCCCTGGCGCGCTTGCGCCGCCTCGGCAAATCGCCCGTGGATTGGGGTGGGATTCAAGGATCCATCCTCTCCCATCCTTCCATGCGGCAACGCGTGCTGGCCCTGGGCAACCGCTTCGGCGTGCCTCCGGAACGGGCGCTGGCCATCCTGGCCGACCCGGATTCGATCGCCCCCTGCTGGCCCGCGCCGCCGGCCGGCATCGACGCCGCCGCACCGGCCGTGCCGCGGCACTACGACTTGCCCGCCGAAGTTCGGGACACCGGGCTGGTGTTCACCTCCTCCGCCAAGGATGCCTATGTTCGATTGGCATTCTGGTCGATGCAGGTGGTCCTGGTGGCCATTCTGGCGGCGATAGCGAGCGTGTGCGAACGGATCGTGCCGATTGGCCCGAATGTGCTTCTGTTGCTCGCGTCGATTCCCGCCGCGGCGTGGCTGTTCCTGCGCATCGCCAACGTGTTCGGCGTCCTGATCCACCGGCGGCTTGAGTCGCGCATCCGCCAGCGGATTCCGTGCGCGGAGGGCGCCGTTTTCGTGGGCCTGCTGCCCGGCGAGGATCTTCGCCCCTACGAGGGCGGCTTCTATGAGTGGGACCTGGGCCTGGTCTCTCTCGCTTCCGGCTGGCTCACCTACGCGGGCGAGCGCACGCGATTCTCGCTGCCGCGCGCCGCCATCTCCGGGTTCGCCATTCGCAAGGGCCCGCTGGCCTGGGACCGCGAGCACGCCGTGCTGGTTCGCCACAGCGGCGGGGCCTTTCTCCTGAAGCAGCCGGGGTACTCCTGGTGGAGGGCGCGCCGCCTCGAAAAGAAGCTGGCCTCGTGGTGGCGCGGCGAAGTCGCATTGCCCGAGGTGTCCGGCGCCGAACCCCTGCCTGCGCCGGATCTCCCGGCGCTCGCCTTCGATTCCCCGTCGCGATGGAAGTTGGCCTGGAGGTTCTGTAAGATGGCAGGCCTCCAGTTCTTTGGCCTCAGCCTGCTGCTCGCCGCGCTGATGCACACCTCCTTCGACGATTCTTTCTACTCGCTGCTGACCCTGGTGGTGCCCATGACGTACCTGCTGGCGGTGGCGCCGCTGCTGTTCCGGCGCCGCGGCTGAGGGTGGTTGTGCGCACGCCGCCCCACGGCGCCGGCGCGAATCGGTTTATCATTGCAGGGACGGGAGTGTCATCCACGCAATTCACCTGTAATGTCTGCGGCCGGCGCGGCCGGCCTCCGGAAAAGGGGCGGAACCCCGAGGATCCCACCTGCTCGCATTGCGGCTCGAACGTGCGCACGCGCGATCTTTTGCGGGCGCTCTCACAGGAGCTTTTCGGCGCCAGCCTGACGCTCGCGGCTTTTCCCCGCATCAAGAGCGTGCGCGGCATCGGCATCGGCGATTCCGGAGTCTACGCCCAGCGCCTGGAGGAGAAGCTCGGCTACCATAACACGTTCTTCCACCGCGAGCCGCGCCTGGACATCGCCCATCCGCCGGAGTCCGAATTCGGCCGGTACGACTTCGCCATCTCGAGCGAAGTGTTCGAGCACGTGGCGCCGCCCGCCGAAGCGGCGTTTCAAAACGTGTGCCGGCTCCTGCGGCCGGGCGGCGTGTTCGTCTTCACGGTGCCGTATTCGCTGGAGGAGAGCACCATCGAGCACTTCCCGGAACTGCACGAATACTCCATCGCGCGCCTGGGCGGCCGCCACGTGCTGGTCAACCGGACGCGGGAAGGCCAAGTCCAGGTCTACGAGAACCTGGTGTTTCACGGCGGCCCCGGTTCCACTTTGGAAATGCGGGTGTTCTCGGAGTGCGATCTCAGGCGGATGCTGGCGGGCGCCGGCTTCGGCGAGGTGCGGATCTACGGCGAAGACTGCCCGGAGTTCGGCGTCTTTCGCGACGGCCCCTGCTCGCTGCCGCTGGCCGCGCGCAAAGGCGAGTTTGCCTTCGGCGTGGATGCCGCCCGCGAGCTGCTGGAGCAGTGGGACGGCCTGATGCGGTCGCGATGGCTGCGGCTGGGCGTGAAACTGCGGCTCTTGCGGGGACGGTGAGAGCGCGCCGCGCACCCGCTGGCGCACCCCCGCGAGGCGCACCCCCGCGAGGCACTCGCCGCGAGGCTTGCAGCCGTCAGGCGGCGGGAGTATGCTCCGAGGTAGAGGGACTGTCATGAAGATCCACCTGGCAATCGGACTGTTGTGCCTGTTTACAACCGCGGCGATGGCTCAGCGCGGCGGTGGTCACGCAGGCGCGGGCGGGTTTCGCGGAGGGTCGTCCGGCGTTTTATCTTCCCGCGGCGGATTTGCGGGCGGCGGGTATCGCGGCGGCGGATTTGGCGGATACGGCGGCTACGGCGGGTTCCGCGGCTCTTACGGCTACCGAGGCTCCTACGGCCACCGCGGGTTCTCGTTCGGCCTCGGTTACTACCCCTGGTATGGCTACAGCTTCTGGCCGGGATATGGGGGCGGCTATTACAGCTACTCCGACCCGGCGGTCTCCGACTACAATCCGCCGCCGCAGGTGACCGTGGTCTACCCGCCTCCGTCGCAGCCGGCGTACAACCTGTACGTGGCTCCCACCCAGGGCGGCTACGACCAGTACGGGCAGCCCATCGCGGCGGCGCCCGCACCCGAGGCTGCGCCCGAGGCGTCTCCCACACCGGAGCCGGGGCGGTCGCCAATCTACCTGATCGCCTTCAAGGACCACACCATTCGCGCGGCGGAGTCCTACTCCGTGAGCGGAGACACGCTGCACTACTTCACCTTGGAGCACCAGGAGAAGCAGGCGCCGCTCGCGAGCGTGGACCGCGCCCTTTCGGCGCAGTTGAACCGCGAGCGTCACGTGGTTTTCATGCTGCCCAACCAGTAGCTCCGGACGCCCGCGGCGCGCTGGCGCCGGGCGATTGCCAGCGGCTTGCGGGTCCGGGTGTTCGGAGCCTTTCTTCCGATTCCACTCCCCCGGTTGCGTTCCATGTTTTGATTGAATTAGAATCACTCCACAAAGACTGAATGCAACCGCGCGATGCGCCGGACCGGGGAGGTCGTCATGAAGCCGTTGGCACTTGCTGTCGGGTTATTCGTAGCGCTCAATTTTGCGGCCCTGTGGGGCCAATCCGGCGAGGGACCGGGGGACCGCGGCGCACTGGCTCGTGCGGCCGAGGACAACAACCCGCCGGCCCTGGCGGCCTATGCCGAGTACCTGGATCGCCGCGGCGACCGGGCGGCCCGCGAAGTTTACACGCGGCTGGCGGAAGCCCGCAAACGGGCGGGCGATAGCGCCGGGGCAGCCGCCGCCACGCGCCGGCTCGCCATTTTGGATCTTGTGGCCGGCGACCGCGAGGCGGCCGCGCGCGACGCATCCGCCGCCGGCGCCGCGCTGCCGGGCGCGGCCGCGGCCGGGCAGCCCTGGCCCACCGCCACCATTCCGGGACCCCTGCGGCCGTTCGCGCGCATGGCGGCGATTTCGCCCACCGCGCCGCCCGAGGACATTCTGCCGGCCCTGGCGCGCAACGTGGTCACCGGCGGGTACACGGCGGCGCAGGGTAGTGAAGGGCTGGAACAGACGGAATACCTGAAGCTGGTCCACCGCTACCTCTCGCAGGCGCGGGAATTGGAGAACCTGGCGGGCGAGCGGAAGGTGGTGGGCGTGCCGGCTTGCGATTCGCCGGTGGCCGCCGACCTGCTCCGCATTCTGGGCTTCCGCATGCGCGGCGGCTGCGGATCGGACGTGGTGCTGGAAACGGTGAATGCGTCCCGCGCCTTTCTGACTACCGACTCCGGCTTCCCCTTGAACCAACTGGAGGAAGCGCTGCGCACCAACCGCCCCTTCGCCTACGACTTCCATCCCACGCCGGTGCCGGTGCTGTTCGGCCCGGAGTACTGGATGGCCGGAGCCAAGGAACCGGGGAATTTCATCGAGAGCTTCATCTCCGACCCGGCCGTTTGCCGCCTGTACCTGGGGTTTTCCAAGCTCGACCCCGATACCGCCGGAGCCTTGCGCAAGGCCGGCTCGTTTACCCACTGGAAAGCCTTCGCGCACGTGCTGGACTTTTTCGGCGGCATGTTCGAAATCCGCGACGGAGGGGTGGCGGTTCCCGGCGGCGCGCGCGCCGTGGCGGCGTGGACGGAACTGGTGGGCGCTCCGCCCTCCCACGGCGCGGAGTTCCTGGACAAGCTGGTCACCAAGGACGACGGGTGGCTGTGCAGCCTGTACGACTCCCTGGCGCGCATCCGCGGCCCGGTGCGCGACTACCTGACCGACCCGGCGCGCCTGAAGCGGTTCTACGCGGCGGTGCGCGGCCGTGTGACCAGTCCCGGTCCGGCGCGGCCGGTGTTCCAGGCGAACACCGACATGATGCTGCTCACCACGCGGCTGCAAATGGACGCCGGCGGCAAGCCGCACATTCCGGGCGGCCTGGACGTGTGGAAGAGCCTGTTCGCCAGGGACACCCAGGGCAAGTTCGACAGCAAGCTGGCCAAGCAGGCCGCCACCTGGAAAGAGCCCGACGACCTGATCGAGGCGCTGTTCGCCCTGTGCCGCAAGCAGGTGGAGAACGAACCGCTGAAGATCTTCATGGCCGCGAGCGACGTGGACCGCAACCGCGCCGAGCCGCTGGCCGCCGCCACGGTGGACCGGCTGCTGCGCGGCTACCGTGCCTTCGGAAGCCAATACGCCGTGTTCACCGAATCGCGGCGCATCGGCGACAAGTCCATCGTGCAATTCCTGGATACCGCCGAGGCCATCACTCACCTGCGCGAAGTGGGCGACCGCGGCGACTCCGCCGGCTCCTTCCAGTCGCTGCTGAGCCTGTGGCAGATTCTGGTGCGCGAGGGCGCCATCCCCGAGGACCGGGCGGACGCGGTTTTCCTGGGGATAGCGGGCGCCTTCGCGCCAGTCAGAAACAGCCGCGATTGCTTCGCCGCGGCGCGAACCGGCCTGAACCTGCTGCTGGGCGGCCAGGCGCCGGAGGCGTCCGCGCAGGAACGCATGGTGGATCTGCTCACGGGAGCGTCGTCGGCGACCGACACGGACGCCCGCGGCGAGATGCGGCTTGACATCGAGCGCATCCTGGACGCGCAGCGGGTGATCCCGCTCGACACGTTGCTGCAACTGGCCGGCCACCTGGAGGGCGATCGGAAACTGCCGCCCGCGCAGTTGAACAAGCTGATCGCCCGCGCGAGCGAGTTCCGGATTCCGCGGCCGCCGCTCACCGCCGTCGAGAAGAACGCCATGGGCTTCGGCTACTGGTCCGACAAGCACCTGGACGCGGAGCGCAGGTTGAACCTCAAGGCCGCCATCGAGAAGACCGCGGGCGACGCCGCGAAGCTCAAGGAGTCGACCGGGCTGCTCGCGCCGCTCCTGCGCGACACGCTGCTGGCCTTTAGCTATGCCTACTATGCGCCGCCGGGCGCGCAGATCCTGTACACCAATCCGCTGTTCGTGCGCAGCCACGATTTCATAGGCGGGGAAGGACAGCCGCGCACCTGGCAAGTCACCACGCCGTCCAGCTCCGGCTGGCCCTCGAACGGCGGCGGGCGGATGGTCGGGTCGCTCTCCACCCTGCCGTATGCGCTGGCCGAAGCCGAGCAGAACTTCCTGGTTCCCACCCACACCCAGGCGCTGATCTGGGGCGACCTGGTTCCACAAATGGTGATCGGCGCCAAGGTGTCGCGCTGGTGGAACGTCACACCCGCCCAGGTGCATTGGGTGGCACTGCACCTGCGCTACGGGCGCGAACTGCTGGCGGAATCGGCCCTGGACGCGCAGGTGCGTTCCAGCGTCCTGACCGCGCTGGGGGCGCAGGCGGCGCCGGCGCGCTCGAGCGACGTGCGCCGCCTGCTGGAAGCGGGAGACGTAGCCGCGGCCGCGGACCTGGTGACGCCGTCGGAGTTGTTCTCGGTGGCGCGCGAGATGGCGCCGCTCGGCGCTGCCGGCCGGTCTCCGCTGCTTGCGGAGTTGCGGCAAATCGCCCAGGACCAGCCACGGGCAGCCAACTACGCGGCCATCTCGCGCGCCTTCGGGACGCCCAAGCCAACGCTCGCCACTTCCTACGAGCCCGAGTTGCTCAGCCTGCGGACTTTTCCCGCTCTGATGGGTTACTCCAGCCGCATCCTGGCGGAAAGTTGGGAATCCAATACCCTGTATTGGGCGGCGCTGGCGGACGAGCTGGACCTGCCGCCCGCCGAGCTGAACCTGAAGATCCCCGAGTGGACCGGGCTGCTGGCGGAGCGGATTTTCGCGACGCACCTGGAGGACTGGCCGGCCGTGCTGGAAGCGCTGCGCGCGGTCGGAGCGGGGGTGCGCGAGCGGCAGCGCGCGGCGGCCAGGGAGCGGAATAGCGGACTCGAATAGGTCTCCAGCGGGTGAAGACGATGACACTCTCACGACGAGGATTCATGGGGCTGACAGCGGGCGGGCTGGTACTGCGCG
>Ga0182011_10005212_pt1 | contig 10268 bp, 12 predicted proteins | sample 711E1DmetaG_FD_120481 | JGI IMG/M metagenome (GOLD analysis project Ga0182011, IMG submission 120481) | Permafrost microbial communities from Stordalen Mire, Sweden - 711E1D metaG | ecosystem: Environmental > Terrestrial > Soil > Wetlands > Permafrost | place: Sweden: Stordalen | collected...
GCGCAGTTGTACGGAGCACCCGCCATGGGTGGCATTGATGCAAATGTGCTGATGCGATTGGGAGCCAAAGCACCATACATCCTGGCCGGTCAATGGTGGCGGCTGGTGACGGCGATGTTCCTGCACGCCGGCCTGCTTCACATCGGGATGAACATGTGGTGCCTGGTGGATCTGGGGCCGCAGGTGGAATCGCTCTTCAGCACCACCAAATTTACCGTGCTCTATGTGGTAACGGGAATCGCTGGGTTTCTATTGAGCCTCGGGTGGTCCCCGATGGGAATGTCGGTGGGAGCTTCCGGCGCCATCATGGGACTTATTGGGGTCTTAATTGGCGCGAGCTATCATCACGGACAACTGGGGAAGGATTTTCGTAGCAGCCTATGGAAATGGGTGCTCTACATCGCGATTTTTGGAATCTTTTTTGCCGCGGATAACGCCGCGCACTTTGGCGGGCTGGCATGCGGCCTGGCGCTGGGTTACCTGATCCCGGAGGGCGAACCCACGACGCGCCCAAGCGAGAACTTGTGGAATGCATTGGCCGTGCTCTCCGTGCTGGTCATTGCCGCATCATTCGTACTGATGACGCTGCAACTTTCCCATTGACGATTTCCGATTGTCGATTGCCCAAACATCGATTCCCAAGTTGTGGATTGAGGAGCGCTCACTAACAGTTTTCAGGTTCTTCAATCGACAATCGAAAATCGGCAATTAACCTGCCTGCTCCGCTCTCGCATTGGAGACGAACGGCAACGCCGCGGCTTCCGCGTTAACTCCGGAAGTAAAGATGAGTTTGGCGCCGGGCTCAGTGAATTCCCGGCGCACATAGGCGAGGGCGATCGTTCTACCAAGTGTAGGTGATATGCAGGAACTGGTGATCTCCGCCACTTCTCTTCCTTCCACGACGGCCTTCAGGCCCGGCTGGGGTGGCTGTTCAGAATCCACAATCAAACCTGTGAGTTTCCAATTCACATGACCGCGGCTGCGGGCGCGCTCCACAATTTCCTGTCCGATGTAGCAACCCTTGTTGAAGCTGAGCGCGTTTAAGAGCCCGGCTTCGAGAGGGATCACGTCTTCCCCTAGTTCCGATCCGTAGCGTGGAATGCCAGCCTCGATGCGCAGACTTTCGAGCGCCTCGATGCCACAGGCGAGCATGTCATAGGTCGGCGCCTGGCCGCAGGCTGCGCCCCAAACGGCTTCCATTCCCGCGGCATTCACCCAAACTTCGTAACCTTCCTCACCCGTGCTCGTAGCGCGAACGACGCGGACGGAGAAGCCCGCATAGTTGGACGCGAAATGATCAAACTCATTCATCGCCGGCAGGTCAATGTGCAACGTCTTTTCCAACAGTCCCTTGGCCCGAGGTCCCTGGAACGCCAACGCGTAGAGATCGAGCGGCTCCAGTTCCACCTGGTCGGCAATGATAAATCGGCGAAAACTTTGGATGGCTTTGTCACGCAGGTCAGCCTCGACGTCGACAAAAAAACTATCCTCGGCGCAATACAGGCGAAGGTCCACCACAATGTGCCCCTGAGCGTTGAGCAGCGTGGCGTAGGTGCCCTGGCCGGGTGTGAGCTTTTTGACATCGTTACTTACCAGCCGCTGGAGCAGCTTCGCGTGGTCGCGGCCCTTCATACGAAACTTGCCGCGGAAGGAGAAGTCGAAGAGCCCGGAGGCGGTGCGCACGGCGCGGTTCTCCGCCACAGGATCGGTAAAGTATGCGGGAACCACGGCGCCGTGATATTCCGCCAGCGTGGCGCCTTGCGAGATGTGATATTCAGCGAGAGGAGACTTTATCATTGGTGATTTGCGATTTGTGATTGGTGATTGAGGGTAATGCCGATTGATGATTGAAGAATTCGACGATAGAAACCCTTTTATCACTAATCATAAATCACCAATCGCCAATTCTAGAGGAATCCCAACTGCAGTTTGGCCGCTTCCGACATCATTTCCTTGTCCCAGGTCGGGTCCCACACAACTTCCACTTTGACGTTCTTGAGGCCGGGGATGACCACAATTTTGTCTTCCACTTCGCCGGGAAGTGTACCGGCGGCGGGGCAACCGGGCGAGGTCAACGTCATCTTCACGAAAACGTCCGCGGTGGGTTCCACCTTGATGTTGTAAATGAGCCCGAGATCATAGATGTTTACAGGAATTTCCGGGTCGTAGACGGTGCGCAACTTCTCCACAATCTTGTCATGGTAAGACACCATCTCGGAGACATTGAGTGTCATCTCTGCGGAGAGTGGTGTCGGTGAAATTTGTTCAGCCATAGTCGTTATCCTTTGCCACGAAAATCGAAAAGCCGAAATTCGAAACTCGCCACGATTTTCCAGTTTCTATGTCTCTTCTGTGCTGGCGACCGCCGGGCTGCTCTCGAGCGCACTCTTTAGCGTATGCCAAGCAAGCGACGCGCACTTGACGCGTACCGGGAATTCGCAGACGCCGGAAAACACCGCCAGCTTGCCAAGGGCGGGCGCGGTCGTGGAATTCGTGGGCTTGCCTGTCACCAGGCCATGAAATACTTCGAAAATCGCCTCGGCTTCCTTGCGGGTTTTGCCTTTCAGTGTCTCCGTCAGAATTGACGCGGAGGCAGTGGAGATGGCGCAACCGGAACCCTGAAAGCTGATGTCTTTAATGTGATCGTCTTGCAGGGTCAAATAGATGGTGACCTTATCGCCGCACAGAGGGTTATAGCCATTGGCGTGATGGTCAGCATCCGGGATGGGATGGAAATTACGCGGCCGCTTGCTGTGGTCGAGAATGACGTCTTGATAGAGGTTGCTTAGGTCCGACATAGGTTTTCGCCAATCCTCATAGCTAATTCTCGCTGAATCGGGAGATCGGGCAATCGGGCGATCCGGCGATCGAAGAGCAAAGCGCAGACTATGGTTTTACTCATCCGATCGCCCGATCCCCCGATCTCCCGATCTTCCTCAGGCAAACATCGCCTTCACGTGCTCCAGCCCCGCCGCCAGGGCGTTGATCTCCTGCTTGGTATTGTAAAAGGCCAGGGAGGCCCGGACCGTGGCGGGTACGCCGAAGCGCTCCATAACCGGTTGTGCGCAATGATGGCCGGTGCGCACGGCAATGCCTTCCTGATCCAGCACGGTGCCGACATCGTGCGGGTGAATTCCCTCCAACATAAAGGAGAGAACACCGGTTTTTTCGCGAGCCGTGCCGATCAAGCGCACGCCGGGAATCTGGCCAATCGCTTCCGTGGCATAGGTCAGCAACGCATGTTCGTAGGAGGCGATATTCTCCATTCCGATCCGCGCAAGGTAGTCAAGACCCGCGCCCCATCCAATCGCGCCCGCGATGTTGGGCGTGCCCGCCTCGAATTTATTCGGGATGTGATTGTAGATGGTCTTTTCAAAAGTGACGGAAAGAATCATGTCGCCGCCGCCCTGATAGGGAGGCATGGATTCGAGCAGCTTGGCCTTTCCGTACAGGGCGCCAACACCCGTCGGCCCAAAGAGCTTGTGAGCTGAAACCGCATAAAAATCGCAGTCCAGCGCCTGCACATCAACCTTCATATGGGGCGCGGCCTGGGCGCCATCGATGAGTACCGGAATATTCCGCGCGTGCGCCATTTCGATAATCTGTTTGATCGGATTGATGGTGCCCAGCGCATTGGAAACGTGGGCAACGCTCACAAAGCGAGTCCTGTCAGTGATGAGTTTTTCAAATTCATCCATGATCAGTTCGCCGCGATCGTTGATGGGGCCCACGCGCAAGCGGCAGCCCTTTTCCTCACACAGCATTTGCCAGGGAACGATGTTCGAGTGATGCTCCATGGCGGTGATCAGGATTTCGTCGCCCGCGCCAAGATGCTGACGCCCGTAGGTCTGTGCCACCAGGTTGATACCTTCCGTGCAGCCGCGCACATAGATAATCTCGCGATGCTCCGCCGCATTCAGGAAGTGTTGGAGCTTGCCTCGCGCATCTTCATAAGCCTGCGTGGCCCGCTCGCTGAGCAGGTAAACGCCGCGGTGGATGTTGGCGTTGTCTTGGGTGTAATAGTGCGTCAAGGCGTCGATGACCGCCTGCGGCTTCTGGCTGGTGGCCGCGTTATCAAGATAAACCAGCGGCTTGCCATGCATCTTTTGCCTGAGGATGGGAAAGTCCTCGCGGATCTTCCGCACATCGAAGGTCCGGGGCTGAAGTTCCCCCACCGTCGGGGTAACGAGCTCTCGAGTTGTTGCCATGAAACCTCCAAAAACAAGAAGCTAGGAGTGAGAAGCGAGAAGTTAGAATAGTGTTTTCTTCTAACTACTAACTACGAACTACTAACTACTAACTTCTACTCGCCAGCCTTGCATACATCCGCTCCGCGAGCCGTTCGCGCAGGGGTTGATACTTGATGCGCTCCGTCACATCGTTGGCGAACGCGAAGGTCAGCAACTTCTTCGCCTCTTGTGAGCCAATGCCGCGGGAGCGGAGGTAGAACACCGCCTCGGGATCGATCTGTCCGACGGTGGCGCCGTGCGTGCACTTGACGTCGTCGGCATAAATTTCGAGTTGTGGCTTGGTGTTGATAATCGCGTCCTCGGACAGCAGCAGGTTCTTGTTGCTCTGCTTGGAGTCGGTCTTTTGCGCATCGGGACGAACGATAATCTTGCCGTTAAAAACTCCCTCCGCTTTGCCATCCAGCACACCTTTATAGATCTCGCGGCTGGTGCAGTGGGGTTTGGCGTGGTCGATAATGGTGTGGTTGTCCACGTGCTGCCGCCCAGCTATGACGTAGAGACCGTATAAATGGGACTCCGCGCCTTCGCCGTCCAACACCGTTTGCACTTCTTCGCGCGTCAGCAGTCCGCCCAGTTGAATGGAATGCGTCGCCACGCTGGAGGAGCGTTCCTGGTGAACCTGAACGCGCGCGTAATGAAACGCTGCGTCGCTTTCCTGCTGCACCTTGGTGTAGTCCACCAGCGCGCCCTCACCGGCCACAATTTCCGTCACCGTGTTGGTGAAGGTGGTGTCTTCCTCCAAACTGACAAAGGTCTCGATAATGCTTGCCTGCCCGGTTTCGCCTAGCAGAATCAGATTGCGCGGGTGCGAAACGGTGGGGTGACCGCCGCCCTGTGAAATCTGTAAAATGTGCAGAGGCTTTTGGAGCACGGCGCCCTTGGGGACCTCGATGAATGCGCCATCTTCAAAGAATGCGGTGTTGAGCGCCACGAAGGCGTGGGTTTTCGCGTCCGCGTAGCGACCCAGGTGCCGCTCCAGCAGCGCACTGTGGGTCTTCCAGGCGGAGGCCAGGCTACCCACCTTTAGTCCTTTGGGAACCTCCCGTACTTTCGAGAGCTCGGGAACATAGTGGCCATTAAGGAAAGTCAGGCGGCTGCAACCCAAATCGGCCAGCGGGATGCGCTCAATCTTTTCGCGAAGCTCTTCCGTCAGCTTTACCCGGGCGGGCTCGAAAGGGGTGGATGCCAGCGCTGAAACGTTCGTATACATCCACTCCTCATCCTGGGTTGTGGGAAAGCCAAGTTCAGCAAAGCTCTCAATGGCTGAGTGGCGAAGCTTGGGCAGCCACGCCGGCGCATGCTCGTTGAGCGCGCTCTCCAGGCGGGTAAAGCTTGCGAGATAAGTTCCTTCTTGCTCTTTTACGGTGGTCATCAAATCTTAAATCCCTTTCCAAGCTTGTTAAGGACTCACCACAGAGGGCACAGAGGCCACAGAGAACAGATGCAGGAAAAATCTCCGGCTATCGAATGAATCCCTGTCCACGCTCGCTGGAGTGCTTTTCTCTGTGCTCTCCGTGCCCTCTGTGGTGAGGTCTTGTCTTCTGGCCTGTTTTTCGCTCATCACAAGGCACTTTTTCGTTTGCCGGGGACAAGCCGCGAACCAACAGAATCGGATCGAGCTGCACCTGCTACTGACGACTGACGACTGACAACTGACCACTGACGTCCTCATCCAGCCATCCATACCCCTTGTCCTCGAGCTCAAGCGCCAGTTCTTTGCCGCCTGACTTGACGATGCGTCCGCCCGAGAGAACGTGGACAAAGTCGGGAATAATGTAGTCAAGCAGGCGCTGGTAGTGCGTCACCACAATGGTGGCACGGTCAGGAGCGCGCAGGGCGTTGACGCCCTTGGCCACTACGCGGAGCGCGTCAATGTCCAGGCCGGAGTCGGTCTCGTCCAGAATGGCGAGCTTGGGTTCCAGCACCGCCATTTGGAAGATCTCATTGCGCTTCTTTTCCCCGCCGGAAAATCCTTCATTCACGGAGCGCGACATCAGGCTCTCGTCCATTTCCAGCAGCTTCATCTTGCCGCGCACCATGCTGAGGAAGTCCATGGCGTCAAGTTCCTCAAGTCCTCGATGCTTGCGTACGGCATTCAGCGCGGCACGCAGAAAATAGGTGTTGGAGACCCCCGGGATTTCCACGGGATATTGGAACGCGAGGAAGATGCCTTCCCGCGCGCGTTCTTCCGGCGGCATTTCGAGGAGGTCTTTGCCCTCAAATGTCACCTCGCCACCCGTAACCACGTAAAGCTCACGGCCCGAGAGGACTTGTGCAAGGGTGGACTTGCCGGAGCCGTTCGGCCCCATGATGGCGTGCACTTCTCCTGCGTTCACTTGCAGGTTAATCCCGTGCAGAAGTTCCTTGCCTCCAACTGCGGCTTGCAGATTCTTGATCGTTAACATTCATTGCTCCGTTGTGATATATCAAAACTTGAAATTTGAAACTCGTGCTATCAGCCTTAGCTTTCAGTTTGCCCGAAAAGACTCGAGACCTTGACAGAAAAGCCTGGAAGTAGTTCGGGGTCCTCCAGGGTGTCGTCGCCACGGCGGCGAACGACGCCGGATAAGCCGTGGATATAGACTTCCTGGTGTTCAGGGTAGACCAGCCAAACACGCGTTGAGCCGGCGGCGAAGAAGTCGCTAACCTTTTGATCCATCTCGCGCGCAGTATTCGTGGGCGAAATGACTTCGATCGCCAAATCCGGCGCGCCCTCCGGCAGCTTGTTCGGGGGCAGAGTCCGGCCTGCACGTACGAATGCCACATCCGGCACCCGTACGGTGTCGCCAAATAAGTGGAAGGATTGCTCGGACACCACCGTACCCAGCCGGCGCGCTTCCACGAATGTCTTGAGTAGGACCAGCAGGTTGTCACGCACCTGGTTGTGCAGATACATTCCGGGCGACACAGTGATGAGTACTCCTTCCACGAGCTCATAAGAACAATCAAGCGGCTCGGGCAGCCGGAGAAAATCTTCTACCGTCATTAGCGTTTTCGTAGCCATGGCTTTTCCTGACTAAGCTGGCGTCCCTGCCGCGACTCTCTGAAAGGAGAAGTCGGGAAGCTCGGCGCGCTCCCGCGCGTGTTCAATCGTCATGGCAACCAGACTGCCCTTGGCGTCAAATTCAATCAGTGTGTTTTCGTCCAAATCCCTGGTTTCAGCGACGTCACTATTTTTCAAAACGATGTAAAGCGTATCCGTGTCCTCGAAATATTGGATGGTCATTTTTGAGCTCCCCTAAACGAGCGGTCAAAAAATGCGTTGTGGATCGTTTCCCCATCCGGCAGGAGCACGACTCGGAGGGCTTGATTGCCGAACTCGCGAATTCGGCCCCATCGGCGAATCCTTCCGTCCTGCTGCACCAATTCCGCAATGGGTTTGGAAATCACTCGCTCAATCCATTCGTCTGAAATCATTGCCCGATCTGGCCTGCTTCGAGTGGTCTTGAAGTATGCCGTTGTCTTCACCAAGAAACCTCACGGCTGCTCGCAATTGCGGCCCTTTCAATTCGAGTTTTCAATTCGAGCCGCAGAGTTTCCAAAAGCGGTAAACTCTGCACTACTCTGCTCTGCTATCTTGTGCCGCCTTCTAGAGCACTTCATTAAACTTGCTCGGGCCTGACGAAACGAACGCTATCGAGGCTCTCTTATCCTCGCCAATGATGAAGGGACCCGATTTGCATACCCCACAATAGTAAAGCCCGCGCGACTCGTTTGGCGTAAGGTGTACACTCTTTCTTTTGTCATCCCAGCAATTAGGACAAAGAGGGCCGTCGAATCTCTTCCCGTCTCGAACCATCCAGTAAGCGGACTCCTCGAACTTTAACTCTCCCTCAGTCTTGGCTGCGTTTTCGAGCTCCGCTATTCGTCTTCGAAGAGTCTCATTCTCGGATATAAGCTCTGTGAGCAATCCTTGGACCTCGATTATCCGTTGCTGGAGATCAAGTAGATGCTCATTGATCTCGCGGTTGCCCGCTCGCTTGGCTATGCTTCCTATTTCCTTCAATACGCCGACGCTTCCACTTACTGCCGTCGTGATCGCTCCGATGTTAACCATTTATGGCTCCGCTTCCCCGCTCGCATCCTCAATTCTTAATTTCAAGCTACCCAACGCTTCCTTCCAAACTCACACCCAGCAATTTCTGCGCTTCGACGGCGAACTCCATGGGCAGCTCGCGGAAGACCTGCTTGCAGAAGCCATTGACGATAATGCCGACGGCGTCTTCTGTGGAGATGCCGCGTTGCCGGCAATAGAAGATCTGGTCCTCGCCGATCTTGGAAGTGGACGCTTCGTGCTCCACGGTGGCCGTGGCATTCTTCACTTCCAGATACGGAAACGTATGCGCGCCGCACTTGTCGCCAATCAGTAGGGAATCGCACTGGGAATAGTTGCGTGCGTTGGTGGCCCCTTTCAGGATGCGCACTGCGCCGCGATAGCTGTTCTGCCCGCGACCGGCGCTGATCCCCTTGGAAACAATGGTGCTCTTGGTGTTCTTGCCCATATGAATCATCTTGGTGCCGGTATCTGCCTGCTGGTAGTTGTTGACGACGGCGACGGAGTAGAACTCACCTACGGAATTGTCGCCTTGCAGGATGCAGCTCGGATATTTCCAGGTAATGGCCGAGCCGGTCTCAACCTGCGTCCAGGAGATTTTGGAGTTCACTCCTGCACACTTGCCGCGCTTGGTCACAAAGTTGTAGATGCCGCCCTTGCCTTCCTTATCGCCCGGGTACCAGTTCTGGACGGTGGAATACTTAATGGTAGCGTTATCGAGGGCCACCAGTTCAACCACGGCGGCGTGAAGCTGATTTTCATCGCGCTTGGGGGCCGTGCAACCTTCCAGGTAGCTGACGGAAGCGCCTTCGTCCGCCACAATCAGGGTGCGCTCAAACTGGCCGGTGTCCTTGGCGTTGATGCGGAAGTAGGTGGAGAGCTCCATGGGGCAGCGTACGCCCTTGGGCACATAAGCAAAGGATCCGTCACTGAAAACCGCTGAATTGAGTGTGGCGTAAAAGTTGTCAGTGTAAGGAACCACTGAGCCCAAATACTTGCGTACCAGTTCGGGATGCTCGTGTACGGCTTCCGAAAAGGAACAGAAGATGATGCCCAATTCGCCCAATTTCGCCTTGAACGTGGTGCCGACGGAGACGCTATCAAACACCGCGTCCACGGCCACGCCTGCCAGCAGCTCGCGCTCTTTCAGCGGAATGCCCAGCTTCTCGTACGTCTTCAGCAGCTCGGGATCGATGTCGTCAAGGCTCTTCGGACCGTCGCCCGCCTTCTTGGGGGCGGAGTAGTAGCGAATGGCCTGGTAATCGATGGCGGGGAACTTTACGTTCGCCCAATTCGGCTCACGCATCTTCAGCCAGGCGCGATAGGCCTTCAGACGCCAATCCAGCAACCACTGCGGCTCACCCTTCTTGGCGGAGATCATGCGAATGACGTCTTCATTCAACCCCGGCGCCACGGTTTCCTGTTCGATGTCGGTGACGAAGCCGTATTTGTATTCCTGTGTCGCCAGAATTTCGAGATCAGTTTGCGGTGTTGCCATAATCAGTCCTCCAAAATTCCCCGTACACGATTGCTAATTGCCGAATTTCGATTGACGATTGTCGATTGCTAAAACCCGACCGCCCGTTTGTTCGGGTGTCGATGGTCCGCTTCTTCAATCGGCAATCGAAAATCGGCAATCGGCAATTCTCTAATCCGCTTTACCGTTTCCACCACACGGTTAAGGCAGTGGTCAATTTCTTCTTCCGTATTGAAGCGGCCCAGGCCGAAACGGAGCGGCGTGTTGGCCACTTCTTCGGAGACGCCCAAAGCCTGCAAGACATATGAAGGCTCGGGAGTCCCGGAAGTGCAGGCAGAACCCGATGAGAGCGCGATGTCACTCAAGGCCGCCATCAGCGTCGCCAGATCGATGCCGGGAAAACTCACGTTTAAGTTGTTGGGCAGCCGATGCTCCAAGCTACCGTTGATGTGAATGCCATCCAGCGCCGAGACCAGTCCATCCTTTA
>Ga0182011_10005213_pt1 | contig 10268 bp, 8 predicted proteins | sample 711E1DmetaG_FD_120481 | JGI IMG/M metagenome (GOLD analysis project Ga0182011, IMG submission 120481) | Permafrost microbial communities from Stordalen Mire, Sweden - 711E1D metaG | ecosystem: Environmental > Terrestrial > Soil > Wetlands > Permafrost | place: Sweden: Stordalen | collected...
ATCGAGCCAGGCGACGAGCCGGACGTCGCGGCTCTCCTCGCGCAGTCGCAGCGCGGAGCCAAACGCTCTCCGTGCTTCGGCCGGGTCGCGGCCCTTCTCGGCCGCTTCTTCGATATGCGACTGAAGCTCTTCGTCGATCTCGCGGCTTAAACGATCGGGGCGAAGTACATTGGCAATGCGCGACCACCATGACATATCAGGCCATCCTTAGAACGCGATTTACGGCCGCAGTCACCACCTGCCAGCGCGTTTCTTCAGCGGCGAGCTGCTTCTTGCCCGCCGCCGTCAGTTCATACAGGCGCGCCCGCCGCCCGGTGTCTTTGGTAATCCATTGGGCGCGAATCCAGCCCTCTTCCTCCATCCGGTGCAGAGCCGGGTAGAGCGAACCTTCCTCGACGCTGAGCACTTCATTAGAATTCGCTTGGATGGCCGACATGATGGCGTAACCGTGCAGGCCGGGCCGGCGGGAGAGGACCTTGAGCACCAGCAGATCGAGCGATCCTTGCAGCGAATCCGTTTTGGGCATATGCGACCTCATATTACTCAGACGTCTTAGTATACGAAACGTTACCAACAAAGTTCCCGGCGCGCCAGAAACATTTGACCGCCAGCCCGCGGGGTGGGTCACGGATGGCTGGGCTGGTGGGCAAACGCAGAGCTTCGGTCTGCGCCAGCCCCGGGTTTTGGTTTTTATCGCTATTGTCCTGGGTCAGAAGTTCGTTGAAGAATTCAGCCCGCGGAGCGGGCGCATAATGTGGCCCACGGCTTGAGCCGTGGGCCATCCGCGCCTGCGGGACCGCCCCTGACGGGGCTACAAGTCGGACTGCGGACCGGAGAGAGGATTATGAAGCGAGCTTCTGATTCAGGACACTATGGGTGGGTTTTAGGCTCCTGGGCATTCAGAATGACTGCTTGCGTACCTTTTCGCGTGGTTTGCCGGGCAAGGGCGGCGGAAGGGCTGCTAACCAGAGCAACGCAGGCCCGTCTAAAGCTACATGTGGCCATACCACATCGACTCTGCTATAATCATGTGGTACGGCCACAGGAGGCTATATGCCCAAGGACAAGCTCGACCTTCTGCAAGGAACCCTGGATCTCATGGTGCTTCGCACGCTCGAGGCCCTCGGCCCGCTGCACGGCTACGGCATTGCCCGGCGCATCGAGCAGGTGTGCGGGGACGAGGTCCTGCTGAACCAGGGGACCATTTACGCATCGCTGGTGAGGCTTCAGCAGCGGGGGTGGATTGCGGCCGAGTGGGGGGCCTCGGACAACAAGCGGCGGGCCAAGTTTTATTCGATTACCAAGCGGGGCCGCAAGCAACTGAAAGAGGATGCGGCTTACTGGGCGCGCCTCTCTGCCGTCATGGGCCGCGTACTCGCTTTAGAACCGAAAGGTGGTGGGAGATGATCGACTCAATTCGCCAGGCGCTCAACCGTCTGCGCGCGTTTTTCCGTAAGGAACCTCTGGACCGAGACGTGGAGGCGGAGATGGCCGCCCACCTCGAGCTGGCCATCGAAGAAAACCTGCGGCGTGGTTTGCCCGCACCAGAAGCCCGCCGGCAGGCTTTCATTAAATTCGGCGGAGTGGAGCAGGCGAAAGAACGGCACCGCGAAGCGCGCAGTTTGCCGGCGCTGGAAATGCTGGTGCAGGACTTGCGCTACACGTTTCGCAACTTGCGTCGTGAGCGCGTCTTTACGTTCATGGCCGTCCTGATTCTTGCCTTGGGCATCGGAGCCAACGTCGCCGTCTTCAGCGTCGTGAATACCATCTTGCTGCGTCCGCTGCCCTTCCGCGACCCGCAGCGACTGGCGTGGTTCGCCGGCAATAACGGTGTGGGCGGCCTTGGTGGCACCACCTACGAGGCAGACGCGTTCGAGCAATACCAACGCGCGAACCGCTCGTTTCAGGAGATGACGGCTTTCGTGCCCTTCTACTCCTTTACGGAAGGGACGCTCATGGGCCCCCGGGAGCCAGTGCCTGTCTCAGGCGTCTGGGTGGCTGGGAACTTCTTCGAGACCCTGGGGGTTCAGCCGGCCCTGGGGCGGCTATTCACGGCGGAGGAGTGCGTGAAAGGCGCGCGGCCTGCGGTGCTGCTGAGCTATCCCTTCTGGCAGCGGCAGTTCGCGGCCAATCCTGCCATCGTCGGGCAGGCAATCACCCTCAACCACGAGGCGGTGACGGTGGTCGGCGTGCTTCCCCCCAGCTTCGACTTCGGGGCCGTGTTTGCGCCCGGCGAGAAGATGGATATCCTTTCCCCGATCATCATGGATCGCATCCGCACTGCGGGACACACGCTGTCCGTAATCGGGCGTCTCGAGCCTGGGGTGACGGTGGCGCAGGCGCAGGCCGAAGCGAAAATCCTCTTTCCGCATCTTCCAGGGGCTTCCCATCCGGATTGGGGCAGCGACATCAAGACGACCATCGTGGGATTGAAGGAGCATGTGAGCGGTATGCTGCGCCGCTCGCTGATTGCCCTTTGGTGCGCCGTCGGTCTTATTCTCCTGATCGTTTGCGTGAATCTTTCCAACCTGCAACTGGCGCGAGGCGCGGCACGTAGCAAGGAGTTTGCCCTGCGCAGCGCTCTGGGCGCCGGGCGTGGACGATTGATCTGCCAACTACTGACCGAGAGTTTGTTGTTATCAGGCGCCGGGGCCGCGTTAGGACTCGGCTTAGCCTTTGCGATCACGCGGTTCCTGGCTCACCAGGGATCGATGGCGCTTCCCTTGCTCGGCAGCGTCGAGGTTGACGGCGCGGCGCTTGCCTGGACGCTGCTGATTGCGATTTGCGTCGGGGTTCTGTTCGGCCTCGCTCCCGCCTTGAGGGCGCCGGGCAGGAATCTCCAGGAGGCGCTCAAAGACACTGGGCCGAGCGTCAGCCAGGGCCGGCAGCATGAGCGCCTGCGCTCCACACTGGTTATCTCTGAAGTGGCGTTGGCCTGCGTCTTGCTCGTCGCTGCGGGCCTGCTACTGCGCAGTTTTCTTCGCGTTCTGGATGTCGATTTAGGATTCCAGCCCAGCCGCGCGGCCGCCGTCAAGGTGAAATACGACGATGGAGGAAATGCGGACCGGCGTAGCGCAATCCTGCAAGAGATGTTGCGGCACGTCACTGCGATTCCCGGAATCGAGGCGGCGGGCATCGCCGACATGCTGCCGCTGGATCGCAATCGAAGCTGGTGGCTGTTAGCGAAGGGGGCGGTTTTTTCCAAGGACCAGGAGCACGGCGTCTTCGCCTACCTCGTAACTCCGGGTTACCTCGAGGCGATGGGCATGCACTTGCGCGCCGGCCGCGACTTCAATTGGCAAGATACGCCCAAGAACGAACCGGTCATCATCATCAACCAGGCCGCCGCACGCCGCGAGTGGCCCGGCCAGGATCCGATTGGACGCCTGGCGCTGGGAATAGGCGACCATGAGAGCCGCGTGGTCGGCGTGATTTCCGATGTGCGTGAGAGTAGCCTCGAGAACGCCTCCAGTCCGGAAGTTTATGTGCCCGTAACCCAGGCCGTCCCGGCAGGAGCGGAACTGGTGGTGCGCACGAAGCTTCCGCCTGAGGTGTTGGCTTCGAGCGTCATGAAAACGCTGCGCTCGCTCAATGCGGAGCAGCCTGCCACGGAGTTTCGTCCTATCCAGCAGATCGTGGATCATGCCGTGTCGCCGCGCCGCTTCTTCGTCCTGCTCGTCTCTGCATTTGCCGTACTGGGCCTCGTTCTGGCTTCGCTCGGAATCTACGGAGTCATCTCCTATTCGGTGACGCGGCAGACGCAGGAGATCGGCATCCGCATGGCCCTGGGCGCAACTCAGGCGCGCGTGCTGATGGGCGTGATCTCGAAGACCCTGCGGCTGGCGCTGGCGGGTATTGTGCTGGGAATGGCGGCTTCTTTCGTGGTCGCGCGGCTTATCGCCTCACTGCTTTTTGGCACCGCGCCCACCGATCCGGTAACCTTCGCCGCCATGGCGCTTCTGTTGTGCGGGGTGGCGTGCCTCGCCGGGTTTATTCCGGCCCGCCGCGCCGCCTGCATCGATCCCATGCGGGCCCTGCGCAACATTTGAAACCGGATACTGCTTACTGGGCGCGCCTCTCTGCCGTCATGGGCCGCGTACTCGCTTTAGAACCAAAAGGTGGTGGGAGATGATCGACTCAATTCGCCAGGCGCTCAACCGTCTGCGCGCGTTTTTCCGTAAGGAACCTCTGGACCGAGACGTGGAGGCGGAGATGGCCGCCCACCTCGAGTTGGTTATTGAAGAAAACCTGCGGCGTGGTTTGTCCGCAGCAGAAGCCCGCCGCCAAGCTTTGATCAAGTTCGGCGGAGTGGAACAGGCGAAAGAACGGCACCGCGAAGCACGCGGTTTGCCGGCGCTCGATACCCTTATGCAGGACTTGCGGTACACCTTTCGAACCTTGCGGCGGGACCCTTCCTTCACACTGATCGCCGTGATGATTCTGGCGCTCGGCATCGGCGCCAACGTCGTCGTCTTCAGCGTGGTGAACACGATCCTGCTGCGGCCGTTACCCTTCCGCGATCCGCAGCAGTTAGTGCGGATTGTGGAGAAAAACCCCACGTCCGGCGAATCGAGTATGACGTACACGGCAGATGCGACACAGGACTTCCAGCAACAAAACCGCTCTTTTCAGTCCGTGAGCGGCTACTTTGCTTTTACTCCACCTGACAATTTCAAGCTGATTGGGAAAGACCGGCCATTGCCTCTTACCGGCATTCTGGTGGCCGAAGGCTTTTTTCAAACGCTGGGCGTCGAACCTGTGCTGGGGCGGTCTTTCCGGGCTGACGAATTTCTGCAACACGCCCCGCCTGCGACCCTGTTGAGCTATGCGTTCTGGAAACGGCAGTTGGGCGGCGATCGCAGCATCATTGGGCAGGCCATTAACCTGAACGGCACGCTAGTGACGGTGGCGGGAGTCTTGCCGGAAACATTCGATTTTGGCTCGGTTTTTTCGCCGGGCGCAAAGGTCGACCTCTTTGCTCCTTACATCATGGATGACTTCCGCGAAGACGGAAACGACCTGGCGCTGATTGGGCGCCGGAAGCCCGGAGTGAGCCTGGCGGCAGCACAGAGCGAGGCCGATCAACTCTTTCCGCAACTCTATTTCGAGCATCATCACCCAGATTACGGAAAAGGTTACACCGGCCGGCTCACGGGGTTGAAGGAATACGTGAGCGGCAAACTGCGGCGCTCGTTGCTGGTGCTGTGGTCCGCGGTGGGTCTGATTCTCCTTATCGTGTGCGTGAATTTGTCGAATATCGAGCTGGCGCGCGCGGCGGCGCGGAGCAAGGAATTCGCCATGCGAACCGCGCTCGGCGCGGGACGGGGACGGCTGGTCCGCCAATTGATCACCGAAAGCTTAGTGCTTTCGCTGGCCGGCGCGATTCTCGGGCTGGGTTTTGCTTTCGCGGCGACGACCTATCTGGCGCATCAAGGATCCATTGCCTTGCCTTTGCTCAGCAGCTTGCGAGTGGACGGTACGGCGCTGGCATGGACACTCCTGCTTGCGGTCACGAGCGGTGTTTTGTTCGGACTTACGCCGGCCTTCAGGATGTCGGGCGGAAACATACAAGAGGCGCTGAAAGAGTCTGGCCATGGATCAAGCGGTAGCAAGAAGCACGACCGCGTCCGCGCGACATTAGTGGTTTCAGAAGTCGCACTGGCGTGCGTGCTGCTCGTCGGAGCCGGGCTGCTGCTGCGCAGCTTTCTACGCGTGTTGGACGTCGATCTCGGCTTTGAGCCAAGCCGCGCCGCCGCCGTCAGCGTGGACTATGGAGATGGCGGCAGCGCTGACAAGCGGACCGCGGTCTGGCAGGACATCGTGCGCCGGATTGCCATGATTCCGGGCGCCGAGGCAGTGGGCATTACGGACAACCTGCCGATGAGCCGGAACCGCAGTTGGGGAATTCGAGCCAAGGGTGGGGACTATGACGGTGGGAAATTTCAGGGCGCCTTTGTCTACATCGTTTCGCCAGGCTACCTCAAGGCGATAGGTATGCGCTTGCTTAGGGGCCGCGACATCGGTTGGGAGGACGCTCCTAAAACAGAAAAAGTAGTTATCATCAACGAAACGGTGGCGCGGAAACTGTGGCCGGGGCAGGACCCGATTGGTTGTATTGCAGATGTCGCCGGCGGGAATGCGCGGGTGATCGGCGTGATTGCCGATGTGCGTGAAAGCAATGCAGAAAACGGCGCCGGATGGCAGATGTACTTGCCCGTGAGCCAGTCTGGGCCGGAAGGCGCTTATCTGGTGGTGCGGTCGAAGCTGCCACCCGCCGCGCTGGCTCCGAGCGTGATGAGGACGCTGCGCCAGATCAATCCGGAGCAGCCGGCGACGGAGTTCAAACCCATCCAGAACCTTGTCGACCATGCGACCTCGCCGCGGCGCTTCTTTATGCTGCTGGTGTCGATTTTTGCGGGGTTGGGTCTGCTACTGGCTTCGCTCGGAATCTACGGAGTCATCTCCTATTCGGTGACGCGGCAGACGCAGGAGATCGGCATCCGCATGGCCCTGGGCGCTACTCCGGCCCACGTCCTGCTGGGCGTGATTACGAACACCCTGCGGCTGGCGCTGGCGGGCATTGTGCTGGGCATGGCCACATCATTTGTGGTGGCGCGGCTTATCGCCTCGCTGCTTTTTGGCACCGCGCCCACCGATCCCGTAACCTTCGCCACCATGGCGCTTCTGTTGTGCGGGGTGGCCTGCCTCGCCGGGTTTATTCCGGCCCGCCGCGCCGCGTGCATCGATCCCATGCAGGCCCTGCGCAACAACTGAAGCCGGGTGCTCCACCCCAGGGCCGTCCAAATTAGCTGCTCACATCGCCGTCTCGAGTGGCTCTGCCGCTCGCAGCGCCGACCTGAACGGCTAATTTGACAGCCCTGGCAGTGGACCCCGCTCCCCGCCTTCGCGGGGACAAGCTTCGCGGGGGTGACGAGGGTGGGGCTTTCATTCCCTGCCTGCCCACAATTTGATCTTTATCGTGCCGGCCGCGGACCAATTTGTTCCATGGGGATGCGCTTGAACCCCAGCTTGTAGACGGGCGAATCGTCGCGAAGCTGGAAATTGCCGTGCTCCGCATCCACGAATCCCGGATCGTCCGCCGTGAAGTTATCCTGAATGTGAATGATTTTATCCGTCATACCGTCCCGAAGGTCCAGCCACTTCCCGCCATAAGAGACGTTCCGCACAATGTAATTGTCTTTGGCCACGGCCGTATCCGGTTCTGCGTAGAGCGTGAGGAGCTGAGGGTACCGCGTGCTGTAAGAAGGCTCTTGGTAATGCATGGCCTTCAAGCCTTCGATCAAGGTGTTGTCCTTGCCGTTGAACCAGAAGCTGGCCCAGCCCAGACCTCGCGCATCGACGTGCACGGCGGGAGCGCCCTCAACGAAGATATTATTCTCGACGGTATTATCGCTCCCGCCGCCAATCAAAACGGAGCGGCCGGCGCGAGAGGATTTTCAGCACCAGCAGATCGAGCGAGCCTTGCAGAGAGTCGGGCTTGGGCATACATAGACCTCACAGTACATAGACGTCTGAGCATTTGAAAGGTTAGCAGGAAATCTGCGTGTGCACCAAGCGGTATTTTGACTTTACGTCTGAACTACAGAGCGTCGATCTCACAGCCAAAGAGATTTCAATTCGCCGCAGCCGGAACTTTGGAGCACTACTCGTAGTGCAGGGCCGTGAGGGGACTCACGCGGGCGGCGCGTCGCGAGGGAATCCAGCACGCCAAAAACGTGACGCTGGCGAGGAACAACGGTACGGCGGTGAAGGTGGCCAGGTCGTACGGGCGAACTCCATAGAGGAAGGCGGCGAAGAGCTTGGCCACCCCCAACGCGGCGGCCAGACCGAGCACCATGGCGATGAGCGCGAGCAGCATGCCCTGGCGGATGATGAGGCGCTGGACTTCGCCGGTCTGTGCGCCCAGCGCCATGCGGATGCCGATCTCGCGCGTACGCCGGCTGACCGAGTAGCTCATCACGCCATAGAGCCCGACGGCGGCCAGCAGCAGGCCGACGAAGCCGAAGAGGCCAAACAGCGTGTCCGCCAAGCGGGGGAGAAAGAGAGCATCGCGCAGGTGTTCTTCCATAGTTGCTTCGTTGTATATGGCCATCGCGGGGTCAAGCGTGTAGATCTCACGGCGCACGGAGCGCTCCATCGCGGCATAGTTCCCTGCCGTGCGGACCAGCAGTGAATACCCCAAAAAGGCGGGGTCGCTGCCGATGCTCTGTTCGAGCGAGCGGAAGAGGACGGGGCGGAGGTCCTCACCGAGGGTGCGTGATTTGATGTTCTTCACCACGCCGATGACCTCGTAGGTTACACCGCCGCCACTAACGCGACGGCCGATGGGGTCTTCTCCGCCGAAGATCCGCTCGACGAAAGCTTGGTTGACGATGGCGACTTTGGGGGCGTTCGCGGCTTCTCGGGCGAAGTCACGGCCGGCGATGCGGGGAATACCCATGGTTTCGAGGTAGCCTGAGGTGGCCATGTAGAGTTCCACGCCGGGGTCCGGGCCCGTCGATGGGCGGCCCTCGACGTGGAAAGGGTCGCTGCGATGTCCCCCCGAGAGAGGCACACTATCGGTGCAAGCGGCCGAGATGACGCCCGGCATGGCAGCCACGCGCTGCCGCAGTTCGGTGAGGAACTGTACGGTGCGCTCGGCAGTATAGCCGTGGACGCGCGGATCGACGGACATCATCAGGACGCCATGTGAGCGAAAGCCGATATCAATGCCGGAGGCGCGCTCCATGCTGTGGAGGAAAAGTCCCGTGGCGCAAAGCAGCACGAACGACATGGCGATTTGCGAGACGATGAGGGTATTCCGCAGGGACCATCGGCGTCCCGGGCGGGCAAGAGGGTCTTCTCCCTTCAGCGCGCTGGACAGCATGGGGCGTGTGGCGGCCCACGCCGGAGCCAACCCAAACAGCACCCCGGCGCCGACGCTGAGAGCGAAGGTATAGAGCAGGACCCTCCAGTCGACACCGACACTAATGTCGAGGGGCACAGGCGCGGGCAGCCGGAACGCGGAGAGGGCCTCCGTGGCCCAGAGCGACAGAGCGAGACCGAAAAACCCTCCACCGAGGGCGAGCAGCACGCTCTCCATGAGCATCAGACGCTGCAAGCGGCCACGCGTGGCGCCCAGGGCGAGGCGGACTGCCATTTCGCGCTGACGGCCCGCAGCCTGAGCAAGAAGAAGGTTGGCGACATTGGCGCCCGCGATAGCGAGAATCAGCAACACAGCCACGCTCAAGGCGGCGAGGAACATTAGGACTGTGGAGCGCTCCCGCGGCGGGAGCGAACCGGCCTGCTCAAATCGGAAGCCGCCACCCTTGTCGGTTTTCGGGTAGGCGGCGGCGAAGCGCTGGGCGAGAGTGCTGAGTTCGGCTGCGGCCTGCGTGCGTGAGACGCCCGGACTCAGGCGTCCGATGACGGCGAGCCAGTGAAAGTCGCGCGACTCGCGTTCGCGGCTGGGGATGCTGGGCGCCAACTGATCGAGATTTCCGAGCGGGACCCAAAATTGGGGGTCGAGGGGCATGTCGACGCCGCGAAACGCCTGAGGAGCGATGCCCACGACGGTGAAGGGTCGGCCGGAAAGGGTGATCGATTTGCCGAGGATGGCGGGGTCAGAGGCGAAACGACGTTGCCAGAGGCGCTGGCTGAGGACGATAACGGGAAGACGCTCTTCGTCGCTGGCAAAACCACGGCCAAGCGTCATGCCTAGCTGTGCGACGTCGAAATAGTTGGAGGTGGTCGCCTGGCCCCACACGCGTTCCGGCTCGCCCTTGCCGCCGATGGAGGCAGGGACGAGGTCGCCGTAAGCAGCGACGCCGGAGAAGGATTTCGCCTGGTCTCGCACGTCGGTGTAGAGGGGCCAGGAAAACTGATTGCAGCACGGTTCGCCGTCGTGCGTGAGATGCAAACTCATGAGCGCGGAGGGATCACCCACCGGCGCCGGACGCAGTACAAACTTGCTGACCATGGAAAAGATGGTGGCGTTGGCGGCGATGCCTAGGCCGATGGAGACGATGACCGCGAGAACGATACCAGGTGATTTGGATAGCCGTCGAAATGTATATGCCAGATCTTATCGCCAACCTCCCATGGTATTTTATACCTTTTCAGTGAAGGGCGCCACCGCACTCGTGCTCAGGGGTGCACGACATGAAAATGAGATTTTTGGGTGAGGGGGCTTGAAATTAACTCTTACGTACGGCTATACTAGCCGTAAGGAGGAGTCATGATTCACTCTTTGGAAGTCCCCGGCCCGG
>Ga0182011_10005215_pt1 | contig 10265 bp, 7 predicted proteins | sample 711E1DmetaG_FD_120481 | JGI IMG/M metagenome (GOLD analysis project Ga0182011, IMG submission 120481) | Permafrost microbial communities from Stordalen Mire, Sweden - 711E1D metaG | ecosystem: Environmental > Terrestrial > Soil > Wetlands > Permafrost | place: Sweden: Stordalen | collected...
GCCGCCACGACCAGGACCAGAACGACCACGATCGCTACGCCGGCCCAGGTGCTCATCGGAACGCCCGACTCGCTCTGCCCCCGAAGCCTTCGCCGGCCCGGCGCGCAATGGAACTCATCATGACCCTGCCTCTCATCGGTCGGTGAGCAGTCCCGGCGCAGACCTCTGACCGGTCTCACCACGCTACGCCTTTCACCGCGAAGGAGAGCCCTTAAGGCGCACTGTGCGATGCCACAGACGGGCCCCACCCAACCTGAGATCACGCGAGGGTCCGGGGGCGGCTGCTCATGTCCGCAGCGGAGTTACGGTAGCGTAGGTTACCCAACAGTACTCACCTGGAGGTGCCGTGTGAGAACACGCCAACGCACGGCAATCCTGAACGGGCACGAGTTCTCCTATCTGGATAGCGGCGAGGGTCCGGCGCTGCTGTTCATTCATGGGCTCACCGGGTCACAGCGCAACTGGGCTCATCTGGTCGATGCGCTCGACCACGATCACCGCGTGCTGGCCCCGGACTTGTTCGGCCACGGCGCCTCGGCAAAGGTCATAGGCGACTACTCGCTAGGAGCACACGCGGCAACCTTGCGGGATCTGCTCGACCTGCTCGGCATCGATCGGGTGACGCTCATAGGACACTCTTTTGGTGGCGGTATCGCCATGCAGTTCAGCTACCTGTTTCCGGAGCGGGTGGAGCGTCTCGTCCTGGTCGACAGCGGAGGCATGGGAAGAGACGTCAGTGCCCTGCTGCGCGCGGCCACACTGCCCGGCGCCGAGCTGATCCTGCCCGTCATAACATCCAGCTGGGTGCGAGGACGAGTGGAGACCATCGCACGGATCCTGACAAGAGGAGGCTGGCAGGCAAGCCCTGAGACGACCGAGATCTGGCGTGGGTTCACATCCCTGGCTGACACTGACACTCGACGGGCCTTTCTCGCCACGACCCGAGCCGTCATCGACCCGGGCGGACAGACCGTGACCGCCCATGATCACCTGCCGATGGCCATCCAGATCCCCACCCTGGTGGTATGGGGCACAAAGGACCGGATGATTCCCGCCTGGCATGCGACCACCGCTCACCAGGCGATTGCGGGCAGCCGAGTTGAGCTCTTCGTCGGCGCCGGACATTTTCCACACCTGGACGACCCCGAGCGTTTCGCCGAGGTGCTGAGCGACTTCATGGCCAGCTGAGTACTGCCAGCAAGGCCCAGCGTCGGGTGTCCCGCGGCCAGGACCTTATCGCTTGCCGACACCTCGGCCGGCCACCAGGATCGGGCCATGCTGCGGCCTGGGTCGGGTTCCGGCAGGGCGCTCGCCCGGCTGGCCACTCTGAGCGCAACCGCCTTGGCTGCCTCTTCACACCTACGCCAGATCTAGCACACAAGACGGCGGCGAGGGCGCCCTGCTGAACGGTCCGGGTAACGGATCCGGTGCGCAAACGCACCGCGCCGAACCGGCGAACCGCGTCACATACCACCGCGACATCGCCCTCGGCCACCCGCATTGACTCGACCGACGCGGGCGATCATCTTGGCGCTCGCCAGCTCGCCTGCCTAGGCCATTCGCGGACTCTGATGTCGTCCGTTCCGGTAAGAAGCGGGGGCCAACCGGCCCTTAGGCGCGAGATCCCCTGAAGGGACCACCCAGCCGGTGCCAACGTGTGTGGAAAGCGGAGCGCTCAGCACCCAAGTGCTGAACCGCTGCTGAACCGCTTCGGGTAGATCCCAGGGCGCAGCTCCCTCTGTGGGCCCACATCCGTTTCTCGGAAGGACCTGTCGTGACCAGAATGAAGAGAATTCGCCAGGCGGGCTTCGCATGTGCGATTCCGATCTTTGCGTTGCTGGTGCCTCAAACCGCATCCGCCACGGTCAATCCCGCCGCGGCGGCCACCATCGCGCCAAACCCGTCGGGCTCAGCCACACCGGCTGCCGTCGCGGCGCCAGGGACAAAGTTCGTGTCCTACAACGGTGTCCGGGTCACGGTGCCGGCCTCCTGGCCGGTGATCGACCTGAACCTGCATCCCAGCACGTGCGTCCGCCTTGACCAAACGGCGCTATATCTCGGCACACCCGGCTCACAGCCGCGTTGCCCAGCACATGCCGTCGGACGAGGCGACACCGTCTGGCTCACGACTGAAGCGACGGCCCAGGAAACCCCGCTGACCTCCGGGGTGACCAGCGTCGGTGCCTTGCCCGCACGAGTCGGTCTCGACGCGACGGGCCATGACAAGCAGATCCAGTTCGTCGGCAAGCCCGTTGTACTGCAGGCGACCTGGGGGGCCGACAGCTCCTCAGTCGACCAGGTTGTCGCCTCAGCGGTGAGCTCTCCCGGCGCGTCCACCCCCGCGCCCGGTGTCAGCGTGCCCGCACCACAGCCGCCCTCCCCCGCCGCGGTACCCCAGACCATGAAGGCGGCAGTCACGTTCACCGGCTTGGGTTTCGATACGTGCGCAGCGCCGTCGACATCGACCATGCGCGCCTGGCTCAACTCGCCCTATCGTTCGGTAGGGGTCTACATCGGCGGGTCGATGAGGGCTTGCGGCGATGGCAACCTCTCGGCCAGCTGGGTCGCACAGGTGCACGCGATGGGCTGGCACCTGATACCGATCTACGTGGGGCCTCAGGCTCCCTCCGTGAACCAGTCCGGACTGGCCCACTTCTCCCTGGCAACGGCCTCTAGCCAGGCAAACCTCGACGCCAAGGACGCCGTCGCACGAGCAAAGCACTTCGGCATAGGCCCCAATACCGGTACACCGATCTACTACGACATGGAGAACTACAACCCTTCAACTAGCAGCTCACGGTCGGTCGTCACCTTCCTGTCGGCGTTCACGAGCGAATTGCACAGCCTCGGGTACAGGTCGGGCGTCTACGGCGGCCCCGGCTCAGCGATGACTGACATGTCGCGCGCGGTGTCCCCCCGGGCAATCGATCCCCCAGACAATGTCTGGTTCGCGCACTGGAACGGGGTCAGGAGCACCTTGGACCAGGCGAGCTACCCGGGCTTTCCCGATGTCTTCTGGAGATTCCACCAGCGGTTGCATCAGTATTCGGGCAATCTCTACCAGAGCTATGGAGGCGCTGGCGTGAGCATCGACGCCAACTGGATTGACGGCGGCACGGGGTGACCCCACGGACCTGCCGAACAGCGACCACTGCCGGTCCCAGCCGCCCAGGACTGGGATCGGCAGTGGTCGCGCTGACCGCAACCGCCATGGCTGCCTTCTAACCTGCGCCAGGATCTGGCACACCCTCGGCCGTGTGGCACCCGTTCGGTCCCGGTCGCAGATCCGTTGAGCAACCGCACGGATACGCACAAGCGTTGACATCCTCCCGGCCATGGACGACCAGGATTCCAACTGCTACATGGAAGCAACGTGTTGAGGTTCGCGCTTCACAGACAGGGCCAAGACTCCCAAGTCTGCCGCGCTGCCGCGCTGCGGGCTGGCGCGGTTCACTGCTGGTAGCGCCAAACAGTGTCGGGCTCGGTTGTCACCCAACAGGATTGAACGTGCAGCCTTCCACCGACAGGCGGAAGGGTTTCCTCCCGGCCCGCAACGGCCGGGTTTGACCCCGGGAGAAATCCCATGACAAAGGCTGCCTCGGCAAACTCACCTCAAGGCGGGGCCAACATCACGCAAGGCCGGCTGCGCGCAACGCCAGCCACAGCCGCGCGGCCACATCCGGATCATTCAGGTCCGCCCCGATGGCCTGACCGGCCGTGCCGATCCGGTGCCGCAGCGTGTTTCGGTGAACACCGAGATCGCGGGCAGCGTCCTGCCAATGACCACGGTGGCGCAGGTAGACCACCACCGAGCCGACCAGATCAGCGCGCGTGTAGTCAACAAGGGGCCCGAGGTCGACAGTGTCCGGGCCCAGAACAGCCGGGTCGGGCTCGGACAGATCTCGCAGCTCACCAGGGCGCACCACGGCCAGCGCACTGTGCACGAGCCCGGCCTGGCGGGCCACCTGCGTCAAGGACGTCAGGGACGACACGACGGCGCGTGCTCCGGGCGCCTGGGAGGTGACGAACCGGCAAACCGCGTTGCGGACCACATCCACATCGCCCGGCGCCAGCAGCATCCACAGATCGTCGGACCCACCGGCGGCCAACACCTGGCTGCGCCGCGCTGGCAGCGCCAGCTCGACGATGTCCTGCAGGTCATCCGCGCGTCCCTCGCCAAGATCGACGGCAGCCAGAATCCGCACCGAAGAGGCAAGAGCGTCCAGACCCAGCTCAGATGAGAGCGAGCGCGCCGCATCGACATACCCGGTGGTTACCAGCCTGGCCACACAGGCGCGTGAGCTGCGTGGGCCGGTCACGCCTCGGCGGTGCTGCTCGCTCTGCAGGGCCAGCAGGGAGCACGCAGTCAGAACGAGCCGCTGGTCGTGGGCGCGCATGGGACGGGGGCAGCCGGTCGCCACATATCCGGTCAGCCGGCCGCGACTGCTCAGCGGCTGCAGGACCACGTCGTCGCCCTCGATCGGAAACGTGGCAGAGGAGTGCGGGCCGGCCGTGCGCAGGGCGCTCATCTGGTCCGCGGCCGCCCCGGCCGATGCAGCGCGCGTGCGTGGCCACACCTCCAGCACCTGGCCGTCCGGGGACAGATGGGCGGCCCAGCCCTCCACCGCGCCCGCCAGAGTTCGCACCACGGCCGTCACCGGCGCAGGACCAGCAGCCGCGCGAACCAGATCGCGGTGGGCGCCCAGCGCCGAGCTGAGCTCCTCATGGCCTGCCTGGGCCAGCAGCCTCCAGTAGGTGCGCGCGACCATCAGGAAGGGAGTGGGCGCAGGCACTGCAAACAAGACCAGGCCGGCGGCCTCGCAGGCGCGCAGCAGAGTCCGAGGCACCTCATGGTGGATGGGGCCGAGCCCCAGGCCCAGGCCCACGACACCGTGTCGAGCCAGCCGTGCGGCATAGGCGCGGGCCTGCGCCACGTGCCCGGTAAGGCCCATCCCCGTGGTCAGAAGCAGTTCCCCGCCCTGCAGGTATGGCGTGGGATCGGTGAGCTCGCTGACATGAACCCCAGAGACCTCCAGGTCGGGAATGGACAGGTCGGTGACCGGCGCCAGGTCCGGGCCCAGTGCTGTGCACAGTGCCTGAAGTGTCGGCACAGCTCCTCCTTGTGTGTGGTACATAATGTCGAAAGCTATGATGGTCCGCAGCAAATCATACGAAGTCATCGCGGTCGCCGCGATCTAAGGTCCGAGGTGAGCCACCGGATGCACCGGGGCCCGGAAGGACGTCATGACCGCTCTTGGCACCGCTCCCCTCAGCTCGGCGACGTCCTGGCTGCCCGATCAGCCGCAGCAGTGCCGCAAGCTCGTCACTGACCTGCCCGGCCCGTTGTCCCGCGCGTTGCAAAAGCGTCGCGACCAGGTGCTGCCGGCCGGGCTTGGCACCACCCTGCCGGTGTTCGTAGAACGTGCCGGTGGCGCCGTCATCGTTGATGTCGACGGCAACCACCTCATCGACCTGGCCTCAGGCATCGCCGTCACCAGCGTCGGCGCCAGCGCCCCAGAGGTCGTGTCACGGGTCCAGGAGCAGGTCGCCGCCTTCACGCACACTTGCTTCCTGGTCACCGAGTACGAGGGCTACGTGCAGGTGGCCGAGCATCTGAACCGGCTCACCCCCGGAACCCACGAGAAACGCACCGTCCTTTTCTCCACGGGCGCTGAGGCCGTCGAGAACGCAGTCAAGATCGCGCGCGTGGTGACCGGCCGATCCGACGTGGTCGTCTTCGAACATGCCTTCCACGGGCGCAGCCTGCTCACCATGGCCATGACAGCCAAGCAGATCCCCTACAAAGCGGGGTTCGGCCCCTTTCCCGGTGAGGTGCACCGGGCACCGTACGCCTACCCGCTGCGTTGGCCCAGCGGTGCTGACAACTGCGCACGCGAGGCGCTGGAGGCGCTGGAGGCGCTGCTCGACAAGGTCGGCACCGACCACGTCGCTGCCATCGTCATCGAGGCGCTGCAAGGCGAGGGCGGCTTCATCGTGCCCGCCCCCGGCTTCCTGCCCGCGGTCGCCGCACTGGCTGCGCGCACCGGCATCATCTTGGTGGTCGACGAGGTCCAGAGCGGGCTAGGTCGCACCGGCGACATGTTCGCCTGCGACCATGAGGGCATCGTGCCCGACCTGATCTGCACAGCCAAGGCGCTCGGCGGCGGAATCCCCCTGTCAGCAGTGACCGGTCGGGCCGAGCTCATGGACGCAGTCCCGGCCGGTGGTCTGGGAGGCACTTATGCCGGCAACCCGCTGGCATGCGCAGCCGCACTGGGCGTGTTCGAGATGCTCGAGAACCAGGACCTGCTCGCCAGAGCCCGCCGGATAGAGACCGTGATCCGCGAGAAGCTGGAGCCGCTGGCCAAAGAGGTCGCCGTCATCGCAGAGGTCCGCGGCCGCGGGGCGATGATGGCCATCGAGCTGGTTAAGGCGGGCACCCTGGAGCCTGCTCCGCTGCTGGCCAAGGCCGTTGCCGCCCAGTGTCATAGCCAGGGTGTGGTCCTTCTGGTGTGCGGGACGTTCGGCAATGTGATCCGCCTGCTGCCCCCGCTGGTCATCGGCGAAGACCTGTTGGTTGAGGGACTGGACGTTCTGGCCGAAGCGCTACGGAGTCAGCTGTGAGCGCGCAGATCTACCCCGCCCAGGCACTCACGCCAGGGCTGGACATCGGGCGCAACCCGCGCACCGGTCAAGCACACCCAGGGGTGCGGCACACGGCCCCCGGCGAGGTTGCGCGCGTGGTCGCTGCCGCAGCTGCCACCGCCCTGTCGGTCGCCTCTACCGCCCCTGCGCAGCGGGCCAGGTGGCTGGACTCATTGGCGGCATCACTGCAGGAGCACGCCGACGCGCTGGTGGCGCTGGCCGACGCCGAGACCGCCCTGGGTGAGGATCGCCTCAGCGGCGAGCTCGCCAAAGCGGTTGCCTCACTGAGGTTCTATGGCGCTGTCGCCGCCGAGGGTTCTTACCTTCAGGCCACCATCGACACCACCAGCACCCCGCCAGGCCAGGACCTGCGCCGGATGCGACTGCCCATAGGGCCGGTCGCCGTCTTCGGCGCCAGCAACTTTCCGTTCGGCTTCGGCGTGCTGGGACACGACACTGCCTCCGCGATCGCTGCAGGCTGCCCGGTAGTGGTCAAGGCTCACCCCGCCCATCCCAGACTCAGCATGCGTCTGGGCGAGATTGCCTGCGCCGCACTGGCCGAATCCGGAGCTCCCGGCGGGGTTTTCGCGCTCGTGGTGGGCTTCGATGCCGGCCTGGCACTGGTGGACGCGTCTCCCATCGCGGCTGTGGCGTTCACCGGGTCCCAGTCCGGCGGAATGGCGCTGGTCCAGCGAGCAGGCCAGCGAACCAGCCCCATCCCGGTGTTCGCAGAGATGGGGACCGTCAACCCTGTCGTGGTGACACCTGCTGGCGCGCGCACAAGGATCAGCCAAGTCGCCGCCGGGTTCGCGCAGTCCTTCACGATGGGAACCGGTCAGTTCTGCACTAAACCGGGCTTGTTGTTCACTCCGGCCGGCAGCGACGCCGCCCACCATGTCGCCGCGGCACTTGGCGAGCTGCCCGCAGGATGGCTGCTCACCGGCGCCATCGCGTCCAGCTACCGTGCCGACCTGTCCAGGTTGAGCGCCGCCGGGGCCTGCGTTGCAGGTGAGGGCAAGAGCCTGTCAGCCGGATTCGGTTCGGTGGCGACGGTACTTACCGCCCAGGCCGACGACCTCAAACCCGGGTCCCCACTGCTCCAGGAGTGTTTCGGGCCCGCAGCGATAGTCGTGGAGTATGCAGACCCCGACCAGCTACGCCAGGTGCTGGGGCGACTTCAGCCCGCCCTGGTGGCAACCATCGCCTCCGGGGGCGCCGGGGACACGGACCTGCCGTGGCTGGTCCAGCTGCTTGCCTCTCGGGCCGGCCGCGTGGTCATCGACGGCTGGCCCACCGGCGTGGCCAACACCTGGTCACAACAGCATGGCGGTCCCTGGCCGGCCACCAGCAGGCCAGATGCCACCAGCGTGGGCGCTGCAGCCTTGGACCGGTTCACCCGACCTGTCGCATTCCAGGGTGCCAGCGACTCGGCACTGCCACCCCCTTTGCAGAGCGCAAACCCATGGGCCGTACCCCGACGGGTCAACGGCCGGTCAGTACCGGTGATCGACACCGACGCAGCGCCCGCACCCGCTGAGGGCCGATCCTGATGGTCGGGCCCCTGGACGGCGTCCTGGTAGCCGACTTCAGCCGCGTGCTTGCCGGCCCGCTGTGCACCGTAAACCTTGCCGACCTCGGGGCCAGCGTAGTCAAGGTCGAACGACCTGGAACCGGAGACGACACCCGCACCTGGGGCCCGCCGTGGTCGGCTAGCAGCTCAACGTACTTCGAGAGCATCAACCGATCCAAGCTCAGTGTCACCTTCGATCTGAAGGACCCGGCCGACCGCGCGCTGGCCGTGGAGCTGGCAGGGCGGGCTGATGTCCTCGTGGAGAACTACCGCCCCGGGGCCTTAGCCCGGTACGGCCTGGGCTATGACCAGATCCAGGCATCGAACCCCCGCATCGTCTACTGCTCGATCACCGGTTTCGGATCTGGCGCAGGGGCCGACCTGCTCGGGTATGACTTCGTGGTGCAGGCGATGGGCGGGCTCATGAGCATCACCGGCGACCCGGACGGGGAGCCGACCAAGGCGGGGGTCGCACTGGTCGACGTTCTGACGGGTAAGGACGCCACCATCGGCGTGCTCGCCGCTCTGGCCTCACGTGCACAATCCGGGCGCGGGTGCAGGGTGGAGGTCAACCTGCTCTCCAGCTTGTTGGGCGCGCTGGTCAACCAGGGGCAGGGCTACCTGGAGACCGGCAACCCACCCAAGCGGATGGGCAACCGCCACCCCTCCATCGCACCATACGAGACACTGCACTGCCGTGACGGTCTGCTTGCCGTTGCCTGCGGCAATGACGGCCAGTTCGTCCGGTTCGCGGCCGTGATCGGTGCACCAGAGCTGAGCAACGACGCGCGCTTCGTGACCAATACTGCCCGGGTCGCCCATCGCGACGAGCTCGTCGCGGCACTGGAGTCGGCCCTGAGCAGCCAGGACGCGGCCACCTGGGCGAGCCGGCTCACCGCGGTGCAGGTCCCGGCAGGCAAAGTTGGCACCATCGCCGACGGCTTCGCTCTGGCCGAGCGGCTCGGACTGGCACCCACCCTCGAGGTCGGTCCCGGTCATACGCGTCAGGTACGCCATGCCGCCACGTTCCACCCCGACCTGACCGCCAGCCCAACCCCCTGCCCTGCCCTCGGGGCAGACACCGACGCAATCCGGGCCTGGTTGGCCGGCCGTCCCGACAGCGCTCTACCCACGAACCACCCAACCGAAGAGGTGCCGCGATGAGCCCAAAACCACCCACCACCCGCGTCAAACTGGATCCGTTGGACCTGGCCGGCATCGACGACATGCTCAGCGCCGAGGAGAAGGCCGTGCGGGCCGCCGTACGTCAGGTCTGCGCGTCCTCAATCGACCCCTACATTGCCGACTGGTTCGAGGCCGGTGACCTGCCCGGCATCCGCGACCTGTCCAAGGAACTGGGCAAGCTCGGCCTGCTCGGCATGCACCTGCAGGGCTACGGCTGCGCAGGCATGTCCGCGGTGGACTATGGCCTGGCCTGCCTGGAGCTGGAAGCATCCGACTCCGGCATACGTTCGCTTGTCAGTGTCCAGGGATCGCTGGCGATGTTCGCGATCTGGCAGCACGGCACGACAGAACAAAAACAGCAATGGCTGCCAGCCATGGCTGCCGGGGAGGCCATCGGATGCTTCGGCCTGACCGAGCCCGACCACGGCTCCGACCCCGCCAAGATGCGTACCAGGGCCCGCCGCGACGGCGACAGCGAGCACGCCGACTGGATCCTGAACGGGTCGAAGATGTGGATCACCAACGGGTCCGTGGCCGATGTGGCCGTCATCTGGGCACAGAGCGAAGACGGTATCGCCGGGTTCGTGGTGCCCACCAACACTGCAGGATTCACCGCAACGACGATCAAGCACAAGATGTCGTTGCGGGCGTCGGTGACCAGTGAGCTGGTCTTGGACGAGGTTCGCCTGCCCCATGACGCGATCTTCCCCCAGGTCCGCGGCCTCATCGGCCCACTGTCCTGCCTGAACGAGGCACGCTACGGCATCCTGTGGGGCGCCATGGGCGCCGCACGCAGCTCGTTCCAGGCCGCATTGGAGTACGCAGGCCAGCGCGAACAGTTCGGCCGCCCGATCAGCGGGTTCCA
>Ga0182011_10005216_pt1 | contig 10265 bp, 9 predicted proteins | sample 711E1DmetaG_FD_120481 | JGI IMG/M metagenome (GOLD analysis project Ga0182011, IMG submission 120481) | Permafrost microbial communities from Stordalen Mire, Sweden - 711E1D metaG | ecosystem: Environmental > Terrestrial > Soil > Wetlands > Permafrost | place: Sweden: Stordalen | collected...
GCCTCCGGAGAGGTGACAGAGTGGTCTAATGTGCATGATTGGAAATCATGTGTACTCGCAAGGGTACCGAGGGTTCGAATCCCTCCCTCTCCGCCATTTTCGGCGGGCCGCCGAAAATGATGGATGGCGGTGATGTAATCCTATGCGGCTACGATTTGTTCGTAGCGTTTGCCGAGGTGAACAAATGCTTTTCGGTCGCGTCCAACGATAGAGGCGTTGGCACGTTCAGCGAATGCGAGCTGCCAGGCATCATTTTCACCGAATCGTTGCCCCTTTTTTTGTGCGCGACGTTGTATTTCAGCGCATTTTGTTGCGTGTTGGAATCCAATGCTTTGAGGAATGTAGCGGCAGATGAATTCCATACCCTTCTGTGAATCGTAGCACCCCTCAAGAAATTCGGCCGCCGAAACGCAGCTCACAAGCAACGGCCGTTGTCCGAGGCTGCGATTCTTGCGCAGCCATTCCATAGCAGGGCCCGCGACCCCAGCTGCGATCTCACGCTCAAGGTCGATCAGAAACGAAGAATCAAGCAGCACGGGAGCCACGGCGTGCCTTTCTTGCTACGTTGTTTGCGAGTTCGGCCTCGGCCCAATCAGCGAGTTCATGGGTCGTTACGATCTTTCCAAGCGACCGGGCGTGAATAAGCTCAGCCCGTGACATCTTGCAATGTTTTGCCGTGGCATCGAGCTGTTTCAGCTCGTCGGCAGTGTAGCGGGTGGAAATAGGGAATTCTTTCATGGTCGAAGAGTGATCGAAACTACGACGGTAGTCAACTACGAACGTAGTTGTTCAATGCAGGGGGGGTGGACCCTTTGGTTCCGAATGCAACAAAGCCCGGCCTTTCGGCGGGGCTTTGTTATGGCTCTGAAAAACGGCAGGCCGCACGAAGTCAACAGCCAGGTCGCCGCGTTGATGAGCAGCCCTGCACCCACTCTGGAAAAGAAACGCAAGGTACCCCAAACCCCAAGTCCTGACCCCGTTTTGGACCGCTTGCCACACAATTGACGTGCCAGTTCATACGGCTGGTCAGACATTGTCTGGAGCATAAAACCCTCTGGCCGGCCGCCCTGCCCCTCTTTCAGCAACGTCTGTACGCGTACCTGTGATTCAAATACCGGACACCGATGTCTGCTCGTCAACTTCGTCTGCTCCTTACTTCGCCGGCGCGCCGAGCTGCGCCAGGACGACGGGAAGCTCCGTGCCGGACAGGTTGCGCACCGCGCGCACGGCCTCGGCCGGATTCTTGCCGCCCTGCTCCAGCGCGGCCTTCAGGTCGGTGAGGTAACGGGCCTCGTCGCTGCCGGGCTTGGCCGCGGCGAGCTTCGTTCCGGCTGCCTGGGCTGCCTGCTTGCAGCGCTTCCCCAAGTCGGAAAAGACGGGGTCGCTGCTGTCGGCGGACGGCGGGGGCGCGTGGGCATCGCTATCGCGATCCTGTGCGAGCGCCCGCGTCAGACCGCCGACATTCAAATTGAGTGCCGGACCCGATAATACCGGATCGGTCGGCTTCGCGGACCGGCCCACCTCCGCCGCAAGCCCCGGCGAGACCTGGACGATCGTCTCCAGGGCCGCCTTGTTGCCTGCCTGGTAGGCTTTAGCCTGGGCGCGGACCTTATAAGCCTGGTCCGGAGCGCTGGAGGCCGCGCTCTGCTCGAGCGCCTTGACATTCTCATCGGACCTGGCGCCAGCGAGGGCGATCGCTTTCCCCATCAGGGTCTGGACCTTGTCCATGAACGACTTGACCTGCCTGTCCTTGGTTGCCGGATCAGCGCCAATGTCCACCACCCCGGCCTGCTCCGGGGTCTGGTGCTCCTTCAGGGCCTTCATCTGGGCCCCCAGTGTCGGATCAACCTCGATCGGTATCTTTTCCCCGGCGAGGATGTCCAGGGCCTTCGTCGCGCTCTTTCCAATCACATGCAGATCTGGAGGCCGGGAGTTCCCCAGGCCCGCCCCGACCGCCTTGCCTGTGTTGGCCAGCACAGCGCCCAAGGGATCGGGTGTACTTCCGGTCGTCGTCCATTCCACCCCGCCCTTGGTCCCGAACTTGTCGCTGTTGGGCAGGGTCCCAAAGATGACCTCCGCATCGAATGAGCTGCTGCCGGGCTTGTCGGCGCCAAACCCCGGCTTCCATATCGTGGCGTCGTTTGTCGTGTCCACCCACCGGTCTCCATACTCGTCGATGTTGTGGCCGCGCTTCTTCAGCGCCTCCGTGTACGCCTTGCCCTTCTGGTAGGCCTCGTGGGGGGTGTTTCCAACCGGAGCAAAGTCCATGTCGCTCTCCGCCGTCTTGGGATTGCTGCCGGTCGGCTTGATGTCGGTGTTGTTCTTGTCGTACGAGGTGTCGAAACCCAGCTCCTTCATGACCTCCTGGTGCTCCTGATTGCGGGTCTCCTTGGCCGCGAACTTCTGGTCGATCGACCTCAGGTCCTGGTTGTACTGCTTCTTCGCCGTTTCCGGGGTGGTTCCCTTGCGGACGGCGTCCTCGGCCCGTTGCCTCGCCGCCTCCTTTTCCGCTCCCATGGCCTCACGCTGCTCCTGGATCGCATACTTCCGGCTGGCAGAGGCTTGGTCCTCCGGAGTCTTGGCCATCTCCAGCTCGTTCTTGTACCGCTGCTCCGGGGTCTGGAAGTCAAACTCCTTGATCTTGCCCTCCCCAGCCCTTGCGACCGGCGCGAACCCGGGGCCGCCCGCCGCCTGTCGGGCAAGCGCGTATTCGGCCTTGGCCTGCTGGATGCGTCCGCCGATCACCTCGAAGGCCTTGTTGGTGCCAATGGACCAAAGGGCCCCTTCCACCGCGCCCCAGGCCCCTGCCGGCTGGCCAGTTGCCGGATCGATCTTAGTAGCGCCCTCGTAAGCGGAGATGATGATGTCCGCCCGCGAGCTGACGCCGCGCACGACGGCGACCGTCGCCCCCTTGACTCCACCTTCGGCGAAGCCCGTGGACCCGGCGTATCCGAGCGCCAAGCTGCCCATCTCGGCCGGCGCCCACAGGGCGCCGAGGGTGATCGTCATGCCGGCAGCCATCTCGACGTCTTGCGCGATAGCGATGCGGCGGTCCCACATCTCGACCTTGTCCTGCTCCGCATTGATCTGTTGCTGCCCTTGATCAATCACCTTGTCCTGAAGCTTGCCATAGATCGCGGCCAGCTTTCTGACGGCGTCGGGTGAGTGGATCGCGTCGCTGATCTCGCCCTGGATCTGGTCGCGCAGGTTTACTCCCTCCACCCCGCCGACCATGTCCGCGACCTTGGGAATGTTCGCGATCAGCTTATTCTCCGCGTCGAACGCAGCCAGCTCCTGCTTGATGCTGCCGACCAAGGCCTGGTGCTGCTGCTCGTCCCAGTCGGTGCGCGTGTGAACCAGGGTCCCCGTGCGCAGGCTTTCGGCTATGTCTTTCTCGGACTGCGCGTTGTCGTACATTCCCGTTGCCCGGTCCTGCAGCTCCTTGCGCCGGTCCGGATCCTTTTCCTTGGCGGCATCGGCGGCCCAGCGGTCGGCATCGCGGCGCGTTTGCTCGGCGAGGGCGACATGCTCGGCGATCGCCTCGGCGTTGACCTTCGGGTCGTTCTCCGGGTCTAGGCTATGCGGCTCCGCCGCGCCCGTTTTTGTTGTCTTGGCGCTTGCAGCAGCGTCCGAAGCCGCCGTGCTTGCGCCGGCATCTTCTTTCTTTGCAGCCGTTGTTGCCGCCGTGCCGTTCAGTCCTGCCATCAGGTTCTGGATCGCTGCCGCGGCTCTCTTCATCTCCTCCGGGTCCGCCGGCCTGTTGCCGACCTGGAAGGTGATCGTCACCTCGTTGTCCTTGTGGGCATCCCAGGTGACGTCGCTGTTCAGCTTGGCGATGCACTTCGCGACGGCGGCTCCCTTGATCGCGAAGGTGACTTCCGACCAGTCGGGTTTAACGGTTACGCTGCTCAATGGGATATTGACGAGTTCCAATTCCGAATCGACCCGGGGCCCCATGACCTTCTTCAGGCCGAAGTGATAGTATCGATTGAGCGTCACGCATCTGAGGTGCTCAAGGGTCTTCCCATCCGGTGAGAGGGTTCCCGTGATCTCATAGCGGTCGCCTCCGCTCGTGGCTTGCCTGGGGGAGTCGTAATTGAAGACCTCACCGGCGTTCTGTTCTGCATACTTGAACGTGTTGCCCTCCCAGCTCCATTCGGTGATCTTAGAACCGTAGTCCTTGCTGGTGTTCCTCTCGTCCCCGTCGACCACCCAGGTAATGGTCTTTGGGACCTGATACGCATAATAGCTGATGAGACGGGCCGCCTTTACCAGGGCGACTACGTCAACTTCTTTTAGCACCGCTTTGCGGTGTCGTTGACGGGCCGCGCACTTTGCGGCGAGCGGGTTGGGCGGATTTCCCAACGCGGAGATCTTCGCGGACAGTTCGGCAAGCCGCGCCCGTTCGGCCTTGACCCGCTGATATTGCGCGGCTGCCACGCACGCAGCCCCGCTCTTCGGGTCTCCTCCCTCCATCATGGTGCCCTGCAGCGCCTCACCCATTCCAGGCAGCATCCCTTCCAGGTTCGCCAGGGAGACCGTCATGTCGTCGAGGAGCGGAGTGATCTGCTGAAAGTAGGCGACTGCCTCCGGAGTCGGATGGTCGAAGAAGGGAGCCCAGAACGCGTTGAAGCTCTTCTCCTCAGCCGGCGTGAGCTGTCCGTAGAGGATCCGCAGGCTGTTCATCGTATGGCGCACCATGGCCTGGTACTGTCCGAGCTGTGCGGCGGCAACGGCCCCGCCGACCGCAGGCTTCTCCGAGCGCCACGGGGCTCCCGGAAGCGTCTGCGGCTGAGCGCACGGGTCGGACACGGCGTAGCCCGTGAAGGGTGCTAGCACCCGGGAACCGCTCGATGAGTCAAACGCCTGGACTGGGCCCGAACTCTTTTGTGCAACGGGTTTCAAACCGGAAGTCGATCCGGTGGGACCGCTCGACCCCGTTGCCGGAGTGACCCCAGCGCCGGCGCTGCTTACCTCCTTTCGGGAGGGGATCGGCTGCCCGACCGGGGAGGTCCCAGGAACGGACGAGTTCTCAAGAGCCGCGATGCGGGTTTTCGCTGCAGCCATCTTTGGATCGAGCGCCAGGCAACCCCTGAAGTCCTCAAGGGCCCCCACCGTGTTGCCCAATTTCTCCCGAGCGAGCCCCCGGTTGAGGAAGGCGTGCGCGTTCTTGGGGCTTACCTCGATGAGCGCGGTGAAATCAGCCGCGGCACCCGCATTGTCCCCGCGGCTGGCCTTAAGGTTGCCCCGCGCGGACAGCGCGAATGCGTGCTTGGGCGCGATCGCCAGCGCGTGGTCATAGTCGGCCATGGCCCCGTCGAGGTCGCCCTGCTTTATCCGGAGCGCCGCCCGGTTTGACAACGGAGCCGGGTAGCTTGGGTCCAGGGTGATCGCGTGATTGTAATCGGTCATGGCCCCCAGCGAGTCGCCATTGTCCTTCTTGGCGATCCCTCGGAGATTAAAGAGCACCGCGGTCTTCGGACTCAAGGTGATCGCCTGGTCGTAGTCCTGGATCGCGCCTGCAAAGTCCTTGAGGCCAGCCCGTGCCTGGCCCCGCCCCTGGTAGGCCTGGCTCTGCTGGGGAACCTGCGCAATGACCTTCGTGAAGGCGTCGAAGGCGGCTTTGAAGTTGCCCGACGCAAGGAGCGCCTGTGCTGCCTTCAGCTCACCCACAGCGTCCTGCGCTCGCGCGTCCGGGAGCGGCGCTGCCAGGATCGCACAGGCAAGGAGCGGCAGGATCCATGCATAGGTCCCGACCCTCGGGCCGCCCGCGCTTCCTCGATTCAAACCTGCCCTCTGAGGGGTCAAGCTGCGCCTCGATGGCCGCGGATAAAACAGCGCTGCAAGGGCATGGGGATGCCTTTGGGGACTCATGGGGTATTCAGACGTTCTGCAGACGGGGGACCATCGATGCAATCAAATCCCTGAGCGGATCCCTCTGACGTGATTCCGGAAATTCGAGCCGCTTGAAGAGTTGGTCTGGGCCTGAAAGAAAGGACCAGACCATGAAGGGAAAACGCTACAGTACGGAAGAAAAAGTCCGCATCCTGCGGGAGGTGGACAGTGGAAAGAGTGTCGTGGATGTCTGCCGGGAGAAGAACATCTCGGATGTGACGTACCACCGTTGGAGGAAGCAGTTTGGCCAGATGGACCTGAGCGAAGCCAAGCGGCTGAAGGAGCTGGAACGGGAAAATACCGAGCTAAAGTGGTCCGAGAGGGTCATGTCTTGTAGTTTGTACTCTATCGCCCAAAGATGTCCGCGGATAGTTCCCTCGGTTGAGCATAGGGTAGACTGCCCTATCCTGTTCGAAGCGCAGTGCGCGGCCTGACGGTCCTATCTTTAGAAACTGCACAAACCCGGCAATTACAATCTACAAAACATGACCCTGTAGGATCGACTTTCTCGTGGAAATGGATCGCCTGTTCGATGGGCTTGCCCGTGTGATCGAGCACGCTCAGGTAGGCCGCTGGCTCACCCAGCCCAATCCCGCCTTCGATGGTTCGACGCCCTTACAGGTCGTGGAGCGCGGCGAGTTGGATCGCATCTGGCGTATGCTCTACGATCTTGAATCCGGCCAGCCGGGTTGAACTGTGTCTTCCACTGGAAGCACGGTCGGAGGAAGCCCACCGGTGCGGCGTTGCGCTTGCTAGACATTGCACGCAAGCATCCCGAGGTGTTGGTCGCCGGCTGACGCGGGTAGGAGAGCAGCGCCGACATTGCGGCGAGCGCAAACGAGCGATCGAAAGAGTTTAAACCCGACCCTTTTTCACTCTGTCCGGGTGGGAGAGCGGCGCCGACATTACGGCGAGCGCAAGCGAGCGACTGAAAGAATTAAAACCAGACCCTTTTTTCACTTTCCCCGGAACGGCGCTGCTCCCAGTCGGTATTCTGTGGCGGCGGTCTACTTGTCCGCCGGTGGCGGATGACCGCCGTCTTTGTAGGGCGGGGTCGCCTGCCGTGAGCCTGTCGAATCGGCCGAACCCCGCCGCGAATTCTCGACGCAAGTTTCGGCGGTCATAAACCGCCGCTACAGGCGGAGCGCCTGACCCCACTATGGGCCTTTCTTTCCGTCTTCTTGGCCCTCTTTCCGTCTTCTTTTCAGTACCCCCTTACATGCTTAAGATTTTCTCGTGCTCCTGAGTTGTTGGGCTCGATGCTTAAAACCTGCTTCCAGTAGTGGATAGCTTCTTGGTGCCGATTGGTCTCGTAGCAAATAGCTCCCAATTTCAGAAGAGCATTGGGATCTGGTTTGATATGCACATAGTCCAAAAAACACTTCTCGGCCTCTTGGTATCGCCGCTGCTGGAAGTAGCAGGAACCAAGATTGTAGATGATAGGAGGATTATTGTGGTCGAATGCTCTTGCGCACAAGAGCGCTCCCTCGGCGTTGATCAAACGCTCTGTATTTTTGTCGCGATCATGAAGCTGTAACTCGGCTAGGCCGACGTACCCCCAAGCCTGCGCCGAAAAATTCGTAGGCTTACAATCGATTTTGTTGAGCGCTTCCAATAGCAAATCGATCGAGCGCTGAAATTGACCAGCGTGAAAAGCACCGATGCCCTCATCGAACATCCTCCGAAATTCGTCTGCATTCGGGACGTCTGATTTTTTACTGAACCAGTCCATATGATTTTCGGTTCGCGCTATGCTTTATGGAATTGGCCTAGACCGGCGCGATTTCGATACCAGGCACGATGGCATTGGAATACAAATCAGACGCCATACAAAACTGCAATAGGCGCAAGTGAAACCGTCGGAGCAGATTCATGCTATGGCCGAGACAAACATGGAGGTAACCAGGAAAAAGGACGAATGAACCCGAAGAAGCATTGGAAGCTCAGAGTCGCTGCACGGCTGCCTCCTCTAATAGTCTGCCTCATGTCATCTTCTCGTGACCTCTCCCTGGTGCGTGAATTCTTTTCCATTTCTCGTAAAGCTGCTTAGCTGACTCCAAATCACTGGCAGGAATAAACGACTCGGAGTTTCCGACTTTGATTATGCGGTAAACCACTAATTTCTGCAATGGCGTGCCTCCGATTCCCTCGAATGTGCAAAAGACGTGAGGCTCGGGGTAATAGCAATCCCCCCTGGGATTTAGTCTCTTGATGAACTCGTACGGAATGCGCGCCAACACGGCTCCGGTTTCGACGCCTTCTTCATCGTAATCAGCCAACCGCCAAGCGTCGTCAACCTCGACAAACTTGATGGACATGATCTCGTAATAAACAAATCCTAAAGGAAATCGAAGCCGCGAAACTTGCACCGGCGGCGACAAACTATCCCAAGAGCCACTCGTAGTAGGTCGCGAGAGCGCGTTCTCCTTGTGCACGCCGGGTTGCCGCCAACGTGAAGGCGCTCGGTGTTTCACACTCGCTTGCGGAATGAAGCTGGCGTTCGATGGTCTGCGTTTTCATGGGACCGAATACCATCTTCGACAAATCATTCCTTCAGGGACTCAAGGTGGACGAGTCTGTCTGGTTCGATCAACATTACACGGCGATCATCACGCCGTTGTTCTTCGTCGAGACACTGGCGGATCTCGAAAAAGCGGTTGGCGAGGGCCACAGTCCCGAGGATGAAGTCGGCCACATAGCAAACAAAACGCCCGAGCAGAGCGGATAGCCGCGCACACGCTAGTCTCGTCCGCATTTGGTGTAATCTGAATACATCGTCGCGTGAGAGAGCCCCCATTCGGTCTCTAAAAACTGAGTGAGTTTGGCAACTTGGTCGTGGGGAATCCGAATTCGCTTTGGGCTGAACTGAACCTGCTGCTCTCCCATGGCACAGATGAAAAAAGGGTCGATCTTGTTTTGCCGAAGATTTCGCACCAGCCAGCTCTCATGCTCACCGTTGAGCGGAGTCTCAAGCTGATCAAACGGGTAGACAAACACACCTTTCTAAACCCAGAGACGCGGGGTTTGAAAATACGGACGATCCCATCCCCACTTCTGAGGCTTACGATTGGAGATATAGCTCGAACAGCCCGGTAAGCCGATTTCGGAGCCCAGCGCAACATTCATATCCAGAGGCGACGAGATCGGCGTTTTATTCTGATCGTTGTCGCCTGCGTCACGACATGGAAAGCAATAGATCATGAGGTCCGTAGAGCGGATGTTGGCCAACGAGGAACATTCTCGGAATTGTTGGACTGCCATGAACAACGAGGTGATGAAATCAGTCGAGAAATCGACCAGTCGGGTCGGATGCCCGTAGTGTTGCATCACCGCCAACCACCAGAACGTTTCGCTCTCAGAATGACGCTCAATAATTCTTGGATCACGGCTAACTTCAACTGGAACCTTGATCCCTACTTCTTGAAAAACCTTTCCCACAGTTTCCCATCGTTCAACCGCCATCTTCCTGAGCGATTCGGTAATTCTCAGCCCGCCGCGTGCGATAAAATTCTGCGTTGTCTCCCGTTCAACTGAATTGATGGTTGCCCCGTCCAAGTCCCCATCGCGAGGCAGTTTCTTTTCCATACGCACCCCACGCTCGAGCGTGGACTCCAACGGCCGCACATAGTCTAACTCCCCTCTGAAAATATAGCCGTTCGGTTTTTCGGGTGGTGTGTCGGGATAGATAAGACTCTGCCGCTGCTGCGTCTCGATGAAGTCCTTGATGTCGCTGCCGATCCAAGGTTCTTCCGCAAAGAGTTCGTCCACTGGCAATGCTCGCTTCATCCGTAAAAACTAGCCGTTATCCTTCCCGACACCAATGCCCAATTGCGTCGCGTGCGAAATCTGTCTTGAAATTTGACCGCCATGAAGGAGAAGAACGATTTTGCGCTGGTGCCGAGGTCGCCAACTGCGGTCGAAAAGGCGGAACCGGGCATGAAGCGCGTTCTTTCCGGCATGATCACAGACGCCCTCGCATTGGCGAAGAAGAAGCCGGTACGACCTCTCAGAATTGTAATGATGGACGATGTACCCAACGTGCTGGAGATTGTGGAGTTTATGTTTCGGTCATTTTACAAAGACGCTACGATTCTGACGTTCACGGATGCGAAGTTAACCAATCCGACAAGCTGGAGACGTATCACAAGCTGACCGCCGCTATCAATCAGGCCAAAGACGACGGTGACATCGAGACGTTGCGGGAGATCGCGGACGACCCGCAGGGCCGATCCGAAAGGGTCATGTCTGAATGGCGCTTAGATAAGGCACGTTTTCGTTGATCGGTGCGTGTCGTGTTTGAATTCAAGAAATCGCGCAAGTAATTGATTATTATGTTGATAAAACACTTGGGTTATGATTTCTTAACCCAA
>Ga0182011_10005218_pt1 | contig 10261 bp, 13 predicted proteins | sample 711E1DmetaG_FD_120481 | JGI IMG/M metagenome (GOLD analysis project Ga0182011, IMG submission 120481) | Permafrost microbial communities from Stordalen Mire, Sweden - 711E1D metaG | ecosystem: Environmental > Terrestrial > Soil > Wetlands > Permafrost | place: Sweden: Stordalen | collected...
CCTGGACCCAGAAGTCTTCTACAAAGAGGCCGTTAAGTTGTACAAGAAGTGGAAGAAATCTCGTCCAGACGCCGACCCACCAGATGACGACGACCCTGTGGATGAAAGCGGCGGCAAGGCGGCAAGCATCACATTTGAAGAGGCCGAGGAACAGGCGTGGCACGAGATCGGACAGTATCTCCGGATAATGCAGCCGTACGATTTTCAGGAACTTGTCGCTGCTCTCCTGCGCGCAATGGGGTACTACGTGTCTTGGGTTGCGCCGCCTGGGAAGGATGGCGGGATAGACATTCTTGCCTGGAATGATCCCCTGGGAACTCGGCCTCCGCGAATAAAGGTCCAGGTGAAACGGCAGGTACAATCAGTTACCGTCGAAGGACTGCGATCCTTCATGGCCCTGCTTGGAGATGATGATGTCGGTTTGTTTGTGGCTACCGGGGGCTTCACGAAGGACGCTCAAGAAGAAGCCAGGACGCAGGAGAAGCGCAAGATAACATTGATCGATCTTGAGGCGTTGTTCGATCTCTGGGTAGAGCACTATGCTCGACTCACTGACGAAGCGCGCAGGTGGCTACCACTTCGGCCTATCCATTTCCTTGCACCGGAGGATTAGAATTACTGAACTTCTACGGTTGTGCGCCAGAATGGGCAGCATATGTCGATGATGTCCCTTCGCGGTTTAATGGGGACTGTATGATCAATCACGGTCGGGGGGTTGCGACCGCCGCGTACCGGTGATGCTCCCGTTGTCCTATTCTTTCGCTTCGTCCGAGAGGGTCTGAGCCAACCTTCTCACTCTCACTGGCTTAGAACCCAGCGTAAGCGCAGGATGCTCCACATGCTTTATCCGGAGTCCTTGGAGTGTCATACGGATATCGGGAAAGGATCGCGATTTTGCTTTGGCGAAGAGAAAGAAATAGACTGAGTGCGTGACTACGTTACTTGGATTCCTTCCGCTGCCTGGAGGAAACATACAACCGCAAGGAGAGTGTAATGCCAGAAATTAAGGACACAAGCCTCAGCTACAATCTTCTCAAATCGATAGTCGGTTCGGGAAAAACCACATTCTCAATGCGGACGCCTTCAGGTTCCTTCTCGATGACAGAGAAACCCGATCGAGCGTACATCGAGCCCACGCTGAAGAAGATAGAATATGAGTATGAAAAACCAACAGTCTTGCTTGTATCCGCTGTTGGTGCAACTGGAAAGACTGCCCTTGCAACAGCACTCTCATCGGAGATACGTCTCCCCCTTCTCGATCTCGCTAAGCACAAGCCCGTTGGAGACAACACGCTAACTGGGCTGCTCACAAATGCCTACGCAGAGGAAGACTTGTCGAACATATTTCAGGCGATTAAGAACGGTAGCTTCGGGGTAATCATTGATGGCATTGATGAGGGCCGCTCGAAGACGACCGAGAAGGCCTTCGATGCCTTCTTGGATGACATTGGTCGGCGTTGTGGCGACCAACCAAGCACCAGCTTTGTCCTGCTCGGACGAACTCAAGCTCTCGATGACTGCTGGTTGTACCTAACTGAGAAGGGTGTGCGAACCGCCCTGTTGTCAATTGCTCCTTTTTCTCAAGAGGATGCGCGGAAATACATTGATACCTTCACTCAAGGGCACGAGGGACAATATCGAGATCAGTATATCGTTGCTCGTGACTATGTGCTCAAGAATCTCAGTAGGGCGTTCGTCGGAAAATCAGATGCTAACGGGTCGGATTTTGTTTCATTCATTGGCTATCCTCCCGTTCTCGAGGCAATCATAGCACTTTTCAAAGCAGAGAAGAATTATTATGGACTTACCGAGCGCTTGAAGAGTTCGGGAGGCAGCGATGTTGAGGTGTCATTGCTACGTCGGATCGCTTGCTACATTCTGGAGCGAGAAAGGATCGAGAAGGTAGTACCAAATCTCTTGAATGAACTTGTGTCCGACCTTCCTCACGAACGCCAAGAGGACATCAAGAAGAACGCGTATTCCGTTGAGGAACAGTGCATGCGCCTGATAGCCTTCTCCATGAGAATACCCCTGACCCTGCAATCGATTCAAGAGGGAGGTCTTAACGAGAAATACGAGGCGCAGTTGGCGGTCTTTCTGGCGGACCATCCCTTCATAGATGACCATCAGTTCCAAAACGCAGTCTTCGAATCCCTTGCATTGGCTGTATTGTTGAAGTCCAAGGATCCAATGTGCCCAGAACTGGTATTACAGTACGTATCTACCCACAAACACAGCTACCATCTGGTTTATCTGCTCGAACATCTCCTCCCCGAAGGTATTCTGCCGTTACATTACTTGAATGTGCTGATCGGTTCCGCACTTGAATTTCGATCGCCAACTTCGAGCGTTGAATTCACAATTGAAAGGGCAGGGACTGCGCAATCGCCGATTTCAGTGAGCCAGCAATCAATCGTTGACATCGATATAGAGATTGTTTTCAGCAATGACAAGTCAAAGTCATTCCAGTTCCGCTCTAATGTGAATGAGGCAGATTCCATTCAAATTGGGAGCAGGCTATCATCAGCATATATATCTGTTCCTTGCGATCTTGTTATCGGTGGTGAACCCGAAACGGATTTCACTGCCCCAATAGAACTGTCGGCGAAAACTATCACCCTGGCTTCGACCAGCCTCGTCCTGAAGTATCCTCACACGGACTTAAGAGAAGAGAGCATAATAGTGCTCGAGGCAGGCAAACTGGTCTCACACCTGGACCACATCATTACTAATGGTATGGAATTTGTACTACGCATTGGAGACGCCAAAGGTCTCACTTATCCAGCAATAACTTACGTCGTGAAGAAGGCAACCCTTCCGGACGATCTTCATCTGCACGAAAAATATTTCCGGTTGAAGCGGATATTGATGGAATTCCGCTCACATAGCAGAGGAACAATGGCAAAGTATAGGGCAAAGATTGAACATGAACGGGTATTGCGGGGTGAACTCGGTCACAAGATTTTAGCTCAGCTCCTGGCGGATGGTGTCTTGCAGTTGCAGGACAAATTCTATTTCCTTAATCCTGAAGCTGTCGACAAGTTCCTCGGTGTATCTTGGCATAGTCTACGCCGTGGCCAAACGGATCCTAAGTTGATTCGATACCTGCAATCAATCACGTGAGCCTTCAGTTGGGTGTAGCGAAGGCGCCAGCCAATGGCGGATAGCGGCGAACGCTATGACGCGCGGATTATTTGGCAATGCGATATTTAGCGTTATTGTGATTGTGTCGATGTATGTTCTTTCCGCTTGGGGCACATCGTCGTGCTGTGATTTAACTACTACCAAGCACTAATTGAGGGCGAACCATTTCTGGATGCTGAGAATGAGTGATAACCTTGGCAGGATGATGATAACGCGTCGATCGGGGAGCGAACGGTTCAGCAATAGGGGAGCAGACTTGGATATCGACTTGCTCGGGTTTTGGCAATGGAGCATGTCGGACCTCATGAGCAACACCGCGCGAGGCGTCGTCGCAGAGTACATCGTCGCGAAGGCGTCGGGGGTTGACGTGAGTGGCGTGCGTGAAGGGTGGACAGCATATGATCTTCAAACCAAGTCGGGCATCAAGATAGAAGTCAAGTCATCGGCATACTTGCAGAGTTGGCATCAGACAGCCCTCTCCAAGGTCTCCTTCAGCGTTCGAAAAGCTCGCGCATGGGATGCCGACACGAACGTCCTGAAGGGAGAGGCGGTGAGACAAGCTGATGTATACGTCTTCGCGCTGCTCGCGCACAAAGACAAAGCGACCGTGAATCCGATGGACGTTAGCCAGTGGGAGTTCTTCGTCGTACCAACATCCGCGCTGAACGCGCGCACGCGAAGTCAACACTCGATAACGGAAAAGTCCCTCCGAAAGCTGTCAGGAGGACCGTTGGACTATTCTCACCTACGGGCTGCTGTGGAGAGAGCAGCTCGTGGAGGCTGAAGCAATGGTAAGACATCCCCATGAATCAATGCATCATCTACGACACCCGGTTGACAGGACATGACAGACTTCGGAGAACTCAAAAACGTAGACATCCGCTCGGTGTGGCCGCATGAAGCTGCCTTCTTTACACCGTGGCTTGCCAAGAATATTAAGAAGCTTGGGGACGCTCTTGGGCTCGAATTGGAGCTAACTGAACAGGAGGCCGACGTTGGGGATTTTGCGTTGGATATTCTGGCAAAGGATTTGGGCACTGGCCGGAATGTGATCATAGAAAATCAATTTGGCGGTACCAATCATGACCACCTTGGCAAGCTCCTTACTTACGCTTCAGGTTATGACGCGTCAACGATCATCTGGATTGCAGAGACGATACGTGACGAACATCGGCAGGCCTTGGACTGGCTAAACCAGAGAACTGACGCCTCGACAGATTTCTTCGCAGTCACAGTAGAGCTGTTTCGGGTCGATGAGTCCAAGCCGGTGGTCAGGTTCAATCCAGTGGTGTATCCTAACGAATGGGCGAAAGGACAGGGTCACAAACCCAGTGATTCGCGATCGCCGAGGGCTGAGGCCTACCGAGTCTTCTTCCAGCAGCTCATTGATGAATTGCGAGACAAATACCACTTCACTGGCGCCAAAGTGGCTCAGCCGCAGAATTGGTACTCGTTCTCCTCCGGTTTTTCGGGGATCACGTATGGGTTCAGCTTCGGCCAAGGGGACCGCGCAAAGGTGGAGCTGTATATCGATCTTGGTGAATCCGCGCCAACCAAGGAGCTTTTTGATTGGCTTCAAACAGACAAACAATCTATTGAAAAGGATTTTGGTGAACCACTCAGCTGGGAACGATTGGAGGATCGCAGAGCGTCAAGGGTGGCCCTCTATCGCCCTGGTTCAATCGATGATGAGCAGAAGATCCAGGCCGAAATAAAGGCATGGGCAATTCAGAATCTCCTCAAAATGAAGAGAGTCATGGAACCGCGCCTGAGCAAGAGCAAGATCTCCAACGCCTAAGGCATGTGCCGTCACCCTCCAAGCAAAGTCAAGCTGGTCCCTGCTCCGAGAATCGTCCTTCTGAGTTGATGCCCACACAGTCGGGGACGCGGTCGGACTGTTCATTGTTTGCTCCCATCTCATCACCTTTGAAGATGTTGGTTCGGGCTGTGTCCTCGTGTTCTTGTTCTGTCCCGCCGTCCGATTCGCGGGTTGAAGATCTCGATCACCGTTATTGCTGTTTCGAGTTTCCTGCCATTTCGCCGCCAAATAACAAGCATACTGTCAACTTCTGTCACAATGGCGTGACGAATCAGCATCGCCGTGGACATCATGCTGTGTAGATGATTGTTCGATGCCGGTTCTTCGCCTGTTGCAGAGGGGTTTCCCATCTGACATTCCCCGGTCGATCTCCGGAATTGTTGTTGATCCTTCCGATGCTGTACTCTTTTCCCGGTGCACGTCCGACCGCTGCAAGAAACGCGGGGAAGTCGTGAAGCCATTCCGGAGACATCTGAATTCTGCGCCCAGCGTATCGAGGCCAGTCCTTGCGTCGAGGGTTCGTCGTTCGTTGCAGGATTGATTTCCAGCAGCGATATTCCTTTGTCCCGCCGCGTGCTGATTCTCTGTGTGTTGTCATCGCCCGAATCTCGTCTCTCCGTCCGGCGGTCCTGTGAGGATGTCGGCCATGAGGTCATGGAGTACGTTCGCGGCCATTGCCTCCATGAATCGCTCGGACAACTGTAGCATCTCCACCGACGCAGCTTCCGACGGTGTCCCTATCGCAATCCTCAAGGCGCTTGTCAACGTCGTGAGCATACGATCCTGAGCCGCTGCCATGCGAAGTGATATTGCACTCTGTTCGTCGAGTGTCAATCCGATTAAGTGTCGGCGTTTGATCTCCTTGGTGAGTTCGACCTTGTACAAACTGTCGATGTCGATCCGCTGTTTTTCCGCTGCCAGCTTTTCGGCGTACCTGTTTTTTGCAACGGTGTCGATCACGCTGCCATGTAGGTACGTGTAGAAGTCAAGTAACGATTTCAAAAACACGCGCCCCGCCTTCGGGCTGCCAACCTTCCGCTCCTCCACGTATCGCCGAATAGTTCGTTCATCAAGTCCGAGAAGTCCGGCAGCTTGCACGATACTGATTGTCATTGTGTCCGGTGTTTCGGGCGTTTCGGACGAATCGGACGCCGGGGGTGGGATGGGGGGAATCACGCACATTGAAGGCGTCAATTTTGTGGTTCTTGCTTGCCTGCGTTTCTGTCTCATATTCAGTCCTTTTCATTAAGAGATGAAATGCTACGTGGTTTTCCTCGATCCTACCGGGATCGCCGGGATGTCAGTGTGCTCTGCAATTCGGATTCTCATTCGGTCCTCACTGTTTGGACGTGACGGTAGCGATCTGAGTCCATTACTGTCCTGTTGCTGTCGGTTGTTTCTCTGTCAGTGTGTATCCCGCGCACTCCTCCCCGGCGATGATCCCCTCGGCGAGAAGTTCCCGGAAATATCCGTATGCCTTAGAGCCGTCTATGCCGATGCGAGCGAAGCGATTGACAATGCTGGCCGCTGTGTTGCGCTGCCCCGGATGCTCCGCCTCACGGAATTTCAGGAAGTCCAGAATCCCGATCCTGCAAGCTGTGCGCTCACCATAGAGCGCTCGTGCCGAGTCAAACCAAAAGGATGGCCGCCCTGTTCTGCTCATTGGTTGCCCTCCCCTTGATCCCACGGAAGTTCATCGGAAAGTCCGTCGGACTGTGGTTCCGGTGATGTGTCACGATTAGATGGTTTACCAATCGGTAAGTTTTCCTCTAATCGCTTCTGCTGCTGCGTGTTATCGTCGAGCAAATGTGGTTTACCGATTTGGGAGGCATTTTTTGGTTCATTGAGTAATAGAGTTAAAGAGTTACTAAGTGTAGAAGTATCTACGCCCTCGCTGCCTTTCCTCTGAATCTCCGAGGTCATGTAGTCCACATCCCTTGCGAGTAGGAAGTTGGTGAACACGTTCCCCAAGATTCTACGTTCCCTCACCATCTCAAGGAATAGATATGCAACTGAGTCCCTTGAAAATCCCGCTTCCGTCATCTTCTTCATCACCGAGGCCGCTGTCACGAGCTGATTCGAGTGGAAGTGGACCCGACCGTGCATGTAGTAATCAATCGCCTGTGGGATCGCCTCCCGTTCACAGAGATTGTCATGGAGACTGTGAAGGGTGTCACCCATAAGAACGCGGTTCCGGTTCTTGTCCCGTTCCCCCTGCGCTCTGGCTCTCGTTCTTCGTTGTGGTTTTTTCATCGGTTCTCCTTCTTGTTTTGTTTGCCTTTCGGTAAACCAACTCCGCCGGGTAGCTCCCGGACGGGACAAAACAAAAATGCTCGATACGGTATCGCGTCGGGCGGGCGCAATACCGTACTGAGCACGGGAGCGTCAACCTGTCGGTCGAACGCTGTGAAACAAAGTCGAGGATCGCCCGATCCCGTGCAAGTGAATCCAGCTCAGTCAGTGAGCCGAAGCTGTTGACAATGTTGCTGCTGCTTTCCGTGGCGAATCCGGATACGCCGATTGAACCGCTGGAATAATCCGCCAGCGAGCTGTGTTAGGTAGGAGCCAACCCTATCCGGGGTCAGCGGTGCGGAAATCGAAGTAGGTGAAATCTATGTCTGCCTGCCGGGATGTCTCAATGGAAAAGTCCCGATCTATTGTCCTGCCCTATTGCCTATTTCAAGTGTCCTGTTGTCCTCCACTGGAATGTGTCGAAGGGTGGTTCTCAATCAGATACTTAATCACCTGCCCGTTATTTCCTGAAAGTCAAGTGTCCTGTTCCTGCGCCTGCATTGCGTCGAGTGATAGCAGCTCCGAGCCCCCTCCTCGCTTCTGCTGCATCGCATCCCGTAGCGCATGCGAGAAAAGTCCGTTGATCTCCTGTTTTAGAAAACCGTTGAACGACCCCCGCGCCGGATCATATAGATCGAGCAGGTTCCAAGCGAGCGCGTACACATCCTGAACGTCGTCGGGAGTCAGATTTCGATTGAAGTTCCGGGCGTGGAGATGGATCGCTTTGAGATACGCGACAAAGATAATCCCCTTTGCCCGTTGCCTCCGCTTCGGACTACCATGCTTGATAATCGCGAGGAGTTCCCGCTCGTCCTCCGGTGCGAGGTGTGGAACTTTACGAGGAAACCGTAGGAAGTCCGGACATCCGGCAATACGACGGGGCGGCCTGCGGACCTTCTGCTGTCGGTTCTCCGATTGGAGCCAATCAAGCGGCGGGTACCATTGCAACGGTTTTCCCCATGCCGGTTTTCCCCGTGCCCCGTATCGCACGATGACAAAGTGTGGAACCTTCTCACCGATCTCCACGAGGTGAATCGGAAATCCGATCCACGCTCGCTCGATACTGACGGTCCGCGTCGGCCTCGGATGGAAATCCGGCCCCGTCAGCTCCCCGTCGGGCCTGACTGCGCTCTGTGATAGCGCTGCCCGCTCGCTCGTTGCCTCGCAAACCTGTACCTGTCGCATCTGTCCCCCCTAAACGTGAAAAGCCCCCGCTGTGTCCGGCGAGGGCTCTATGTGAGTCCTTTAGCACTTTGTTTAACGTCGCGGCAAGTAGCCGGTGATGCTCGCGCATCCCTAAATCACGACGGGAATCTATATTCAAAGATACGGAAAAAGTGCCAGAAAATCAAGCCCGGAGCCGGGTTTTCTTCAACGGCAACGTGTTACGGAGCTGTAGGTTGAAACAAAGTCCCGGCACCCCTGAGTGAGCGAGTGCCGGGAGGTTGTATTCAGGGTCGCCCTTCGGGCGAGAGAAGAAAGTCGTCGTATGTTTTTCCTGGGTGCATCTCAAGCCAGTTCTCAAAGGTGTCATCCGGACAGAAGTCCCTATCCATCGGATGATCGTACGCATAGTGACATCGAGCGCACCAGTACCCGGCGATGTGTTTCCCCGCCTCTTCGATTGCAAGGTTGATCGCACCGTCCACGTCGTCCAGCGTCTTGATCTTTGCCAGAGCCGAGGTAACAATTCCTTCAACTCCGTGGCCGTGTTCGTGAACGGCCTGCAAGACCTGTTCCGTTCTCCCACACTTCGGGCATCTCTTGCTGAGTCGTTCAGCCCCCCCAAACTGTTGTAGGGAGTTATGTACGAGCGCCAAGACCGCGCAATGCAATTTGGTTTTCATGTTGCCCTCTTGGTTTTTTTGGTTCGTCTCTTCGGAATTGGAATCACGGCGAAGGGTCGTTGGTAATCACCCCGGACCGACCAGAGCGTCAAGGTGTCGGGGAGTTGCAGCACCATCTCGACCATCTCCTCATCTGTCATCTCCCCGTTTTCCCGCGCTGGCGTGTCGTCCGGAGTTTTTCCTGCCGTGGTTTTCATGCTGCCCTCCGCTTGGTTCGTTTTTTCGGGATGACAATGATCGCCTTGGCGTTCGTCATCGCCTCCCATGCCTGCGGGAATGTGAGTCCGTGCGCTCGCTGGAATTCCTCGCACTTCCAGCAAATGAAGATTGAAAGTCTGCGAGGAGGATGTGCGGCCTCCAATGCGTCTTTGTAGTCACCCACTGAATCGTACTTTCGATAATCAACTTTGGTCATGGTACCCTCTCCAAGACAAGCTCGCCGTCGATCTCCCTGAGCTGATAGACCTGGTTCCGGTGCACCAACTTCCATTGGCGAAATAATCCGTCTGCTTCCCGTCCCGGAAGAGGGAAGGGGGCATTGTCAACACCCGGCAAGTACAACACTGCGACGCCGCTGTCCTTCATGTGAAGCACGCGCTTCTCTGTCATGGTACCCCCATAAAAAAACCCCGCCAGAGAAAAGGCGAGGATCGTCTGGCCGATTTAGCAGTTGGTTTTGCGTCGGCTGCAAGTTGGCTGCGGACCTATACGATCCGCTTAAATCCCGACGTTGTTACTTGCACGAATCTAATCAGAATCAGCACAAACTGTTGTGCTACACATCACGGAATCACCTGCTCCGCGTCTCTCTCTCGATTTCGTCCTTCGTCCTGACACGGTTCGCGAAGAGGTACGCATCGAGGTCTGCCTTTGTGAATGACAATCGCCCTCCACCCTTGCTCTTGAAGTGTGGAATCTCAGAGCGAGAGGTCAACTTGTGCAGGTGCGATACAGAAAGTCCGGTGTACTCAGCCGCTTGCTCCGTGGTCATCGGCCTGTTCGATGCGCTGCTCGAAATGTCCAGCAGTTCTTGGATGCGTCCGAGGATTGCGGCAGCGGAGTTCTCTCCGGTTCCTTCCTGTACGATCCGCACGGCCTCACCCTCAGCGGCAATAAAGAGTCCATGAATTAAGTCGGTGAGCTTCCCCCGATCCTCGGC
>Ga0182011_10005219_pt1 | contig 10261 bp, 6 predicted proteins | sample 711E1DmetaG_FD_120481 | JGI IMG/M metagenome (GOLD analysis project Ga0182011, IMG submission 120481) | Permafrost microbial communities from Stordalen Mire, Sweden - 711E1D metaG | ecosystem: Environmental > Terrestrial > Soil > Wetlands > Permafrost | place: Sweden: Stordalen | collected...
AAGAGGTTCTTGACGATATTCCCGCATCGCATCGCCTCGTCCGCCATCAGCCGAAGATCGTCAAGATATGTCTGCGCCACTTCCGGGGGAAGGCCGGACTTCGCGATCCGCTTCATCAGGAGTCTCGAGAAGGTGACAATTCCCTCCAACGGGTTATTGAGTTCATGGGCAACGCTCGACGCCAGGTTGCCCAGCGACGCCATCTTCTCCACTTTCACCATCTCCCGGTGAACCCTTTCCAGATCCGCCGTCTTCTCCCTCACCTTCAGTTCAAGAGTTTCCGACCAGTCGGTAAGTTCCCGCCGTGCCCGGGAAAGCTCTTCTGTCATCTCGTTGAACGTGCGCGCGAGCTGACCAAGCTCGTCAGTCGATGAAGTGAGCAGACGGCCTTCGAGATCTCCCCCTGTCACCCGTTCCATCACCGCCACGAGACGTTTGACAGGGCGGCGGACACCGGACCAGATGAAGGCTCCCGAGATGAGGCCGACGACAAGAACTGCGCCAATCGAAAGATAGAGCAGCTCCCTCCTGCTTTCCGCGATCACGCTATCGACCTGGGAGAGTGACATCTTGACATCAAGAACGCCCAGGATCGTCTTGCTGGCGGGATGGGCGTGGCATGCTGCGCCGGAGCACTCCGGATCGTTTCTGATCGGGGTGATCAGCCCGAGGATACGTTCTCCCGAAGGGCTGGCGAAGATACGGGAAAGATTGTCTGAGGGAGAATGCGGATTTTCCAGACCGCCATATGGATGACAGCTGACGCACGCCTCGGCGTTCATGTCCACCGTCGAATTGAGATCTCCGGGTATGGTGGCAAAAATGACTCTTCCTTCTTTGTTGTATATCCGGATCCCCTCCATCCCCGGCTCCCCCGCAACGCCCTGGATGATGCCGTTTACATCCTCTTTTCTGTTCAGCATCATGCTGTGCTGTGTCGCCCGCCTGACCAGGTCGCTCAACCTGAAGGCGCTTTGCTGGACATCCTCCATGAGACTCGCCTCCTGCACATGCAGGACGGCATAGGTCAAAAGGACAAGGACGACCGTTTGCACCGTGGCGATCAGAAGGAAAAGTCGAAAAGCAATTGTCCTGGTGATCCGCATTGAACGGCTGAGGAATGGCTTCATGGCACATTCCCTCCGGTCACAAACCATGCCACCTCACACCATCACCAATATGCTCAATTGTCGCTTTTTTCAGCAGGTGCGAAAGAGGCGCCTTGCCGGCCACTTCCTCATTTCGCACGGTTAGGAAACGGGTGTTGCATTTGTGAACATGGCAGTACATGGGGATATCTGTACGGGTGGGCACTTTGAGAGACCGCTTTGGGGTTTCTCAGTCGGCGATGCCGAATGGCAAGTCATCTGACCCACCGGCGGCGGGCGAAAGCGGTGGGGGGCGAAACCAAAGAGGACGAGGGGGAAGAGGAGAAGAGTCCTTATTCCCCCCTGCGGATGCAGCGGGACACGAGGAGGCAAACTACATGGGGAGTCGAAACGCCTCTCAGGAGGTTTACCCGGCTCCCCATGTTCTTTTTTTTCGCCAATTCCCACTTTTTCATTATCGAGCCGTCTTCCCTCAGGCGGAACTCGATTTCGCCCGTTTTCTCCCCCATGTTTACCAAAGAAAGGAGATGAAAAGATGAGTGCAAAAGCAAGAAGAATACCGGCATTGCTCAACGATCCAAGGCGCCGAACCCGACTGTTGGGCTCTCTTAACAAGAGCACGCTCGATGATGTGGGAACGGTTGGTGGAGACCAGGAGATCAAAGTCTTGAAAGAGTTCAACGAGATGGCGGACCTGGAGCGCGATGCTGGGAAAGAAAACCCCGACAGGTGATGCCGGGGCTCTCTCGCAACGAAGCTGGGCAGGAACATCGAGCTCTACTCGCTTGGAACTAATGATAATCTCAACGACAGGCAATGAAAAACAGGGAGGGGCCCCGAAGGAACCCCTCTGCGTTGTGATGTCCTTTCATTGAAGCCAGATTCTACTTCATAAGCAAAAGTTTGGTCACCTTGTTGAATGCGATCCTGCCGAATTCGTTCGTCACGGTCAGCCGTGCGAAATAGACGCCGCTGGCAACGGATAACGCGTTCCAAGTTGCCGTGTGGTATCCCGCGTCCAGTGTTCCTCTTACCAGCGTCGTCACCTCACGACCGAGAACATCGTAAACGATGAGCGAGACATTCCCTGCTGTGGGAAGACCGAACCGGATCGTGGTTGATGGGTTGAACGGGTTCGGATAGTTGCCAAGCAGCGCATATTCGGACACGGTTTGATCATTGCTGCTTTTCGGATTCTGATCTTTGTTTACGGCACTCTCGTCCCCAAGAATTCTATGCGCTTCCACTGCTCCTTGCGATGAAGGAAACATTCCGTCCAATGCTTTTGAAATTGCCAGTGCATTCCCTCTATCCTGCTTTTCGAAATAGTAATAGACAAACTTGTCAAAGAGGGCCAATTCTACTACGGCGTAATTCTTATAAGCATTTATTACATCATCAATCAAACTCAACCTGTTCTCTTTATCGATATCAGCCAATATCAAACCTGCCATCGCATAGAGATTGTTCTTCTCTTTGCTGTTGAACAACGACAAATAGACATCTTTCACACTGGCAACATCACTGACTTGGTACGTCTCTCTCAGTAAATTCAACGCAATACCTGAAACGCCGTCGTCGGGATAATTCGTGACAAGATTCAGGCATATCTTTCTTGCTTCTATTAATCTATTCGCGGCGATGAGTTGATACGCTGTGTCTAACTCAGACAGCATAGGTATGTCGCTGTCATTCGAGGCATAGACATTGACGCCGGACTTGCTCAAAGGCGGGGCCGGTATATTTACGCTTGACGTAAGATATGGATCGTATAATACAGTGCCGGTTCCATTAATTTTGAAGTTAGCCGGATTCGTAGTTCCCCACCAATTATTGTTGGCATAATTTGGATATCCGGACATGTTGTAAACATTCCACAAGGCATTCACGAGATTATTGTACCCACCGTTCAACGGTGAATTCCGGCCAAGCATAGGAAATGAATTATCCCAGCAGAAGACACCATACGAATTTCCGGTAATGTTGTTCTTGCCTTGTGTGCTTCCATTGCCGAATTGTGGATTTGAGCTTGTGATGCAGTGAACCCCATATTGATTATTTTGGATATAATTATTGTACAAGGTTGGCGAAGAGGCGGTCAGAGAGATTCCAGCGTAAGTGTTGCCATACATACTGTTATTCTGAACAGTCGGACTTGAATTGTAGAGATAAATGCCGTTGGTACAACTATCGATCGCCGAATTTGTCACGTTGATACTCACTCCGTTTTCATAAATTCCCCGGTCAGCACGAAGAACTCTGCAATACGAAATTGTTGATCCGCTTGAACCGCTTGCAAAGGCAATGCCATTCCCCGCGGTAGAACTCGGTGCGAGGAAATCAAACGTTATCCTTTGTGACGACGTGCCAACGGCGCTCAATTGCCCATTGACGAGGAGGGCCGCGCTATTGCGGATGGTGACAGAAGCACCGGGAGATACCGTGAGTACAGCACCGGAGGCAACAGTGGCAGTACCCGTGACCGATTTTGTGCCTGCCCACGTGGCTGGACCGATTGTGTAGAGCTTTCCGCTCCCGGGATTAAGAACGTCACTGAAGGAGCCGTTGTTGGCGATGATCCAGATCTTTCCGGAAACCACCTCGGAGATCTCGTAATTCCCCGAAGGGAGCGAAAAGGTTGTCGTCACGGTCTGAGGCGATGACAGAGTCCCGTCCGTATTATTGCAGACCCGATTGACGAGCATGAAATGCACCGTAGAATCAGCTCCTTGGTCAATGCGCTTGAAGGCGCCAATTTCGACCTTATCTCCAATAACCTGCGTGATCTTCGCGATATTATTGGATGGAATTGCCGTATTGGGAAATGCATCGTACACGCGAAGCTTACGAATGGTTGGGGCAAGCTGAAGGATTTCCGCATTGATACGTGCGGTATTAGAGTAAGCCGCGGTATCATTGAGATGACTTAGCTCCCAAGGCTGTCTGTTAAGGGCGACTAGACCGTTGTAACCTGTATTTGCGACCACTCCTAAGCCGCCGCTTGGAAGGGTTAGCGCGCCGGAGGTGTCGTTCGTATTTGAGCCATAAATGAACCAGTTCAAGCCTTTCGCCCCCCTGCTCAACCCGAGGTATGCTTCTGTGCGCTGCTCAACAAAGGAAGGGCGTCTAAAACTGTACGCGCCAAACGATCTCTGTGATTGCAGTGTAAACCAGTATTCTAACGGACGGTTCCTGAGGAGCTTCATAGTGGTATCCATGACGACAACCAAACCCTGGAAACGATCCTGCTGGCTCTGATAGGTCTGCGAGGTAAGACTTTCAAAGAAGTAAGCATCAACGCTGAACATTCTCAAATTCGGAATGTAATCTGCAAAGGCCTGTAGATTGAAACCACCATAAACGTCGTCGCCTCCCCCCAACACGAAGTACGGTTTCGTTCGAACATCTGGCATGAGCGAATCCCACGCATCAACGACAAACTTGAATGCAGGCCAGAGATTCGTGTCCCACATATCAGTTTCGTGGCCCACGAAGACGGTATGAAAGCCTTGGCGACTTCCGAAACGATTCTTGATGCCGTTGAGTTTATCGAGTGCTCGCTGCTTCCAACCGGAAGTCGGCGGGTTCGGAGCTTGTTTTATCCACCATTCGATGCTTGTGTCTGTTGATGCGTTAAAGGTGTAGTTTGACCTCATGACATCCATCCTGTAGCCAAGCTGCTCAACAACGCTCATGAGAGTGTCTTCCACCCAGTCAGGGATCCACGCGACAAGGTAGTTGCCGTTAATGTTGTGCCAGCTCGCTATTTCGGCCGTCCACTGGAATGTCGGGATTGGCTGGTGATTGAACGGCGGCGTTCCAGAATCCTGCCATATTCCCCAGAAACCAAGTGGAAAATACGAAGATGTGTCTGATTGTTGGCAATATGTGTGGGGTGCAACAATCACGAGAGCGATGACGAGCGCGAATGTCTGCTTCATGACCACCTCCTGTGCCTAGCGAAGAAGGATCATTTTCTTCACGAGAGTAGATCCATTGAGTTGCAGCGCAAGAAAGTAAACACCACTTGATCGATTGATAGCCCTCCATCGTGTATGATATGTTCCCGCTCCCCTTTGTTCATCAATGAGGGTATCTACTACACGGCCTAACACATCAAAGATTTTGAGTGTAACGCGTCCTCGGTTTGGGATGACAAATTCAATTGTTGTTTCCGGATTAAACGGGTTTGGGTAATTTTGTAGGAGACGTAGCTCAGATGGCCCAGTTCGTTTGTCCTTGCGCACATCATCTACAACAACCGTATCCGCGACCTTGGCCGCATACACCGATGTATATCCAGCACCGTCGAGGTTCCATACTCCAATCGCCTCTCCTACACCCGCAGTTGCTATCCTAGGCTGTTCCTTGCCTCCCCCGACATTACTCATCACAACACCATTCGAATCGTACCGAACTGTGCCACTGCTATCGATCCACTGCGCATTGACTCGACCACCCGATTTGGTCATTGCGACGAATGCTCCTCCATTGCCATCGGACGCGAGTGAAACTTCAGAGATTGCCTCTTGTGTGTAAGGCGCGCCGCCAACCCAATGGTGGGTTCCGTTGGCGCGAACCCGATAGAGACGATCGACAATGTGAGAACCGACAGCATAGCCGGTAAGGATAATTGCCCCTCCGGCACTATCAGAGACAATATTGCCAGCAGTCCCACCGTAGCTGACGTACAATCCCGTATCGGCCCAGAGCACCTGGCCACTGCCGCTAATGTGCTGCAAATATACGCCCGCATTGGGAATGAGCGTCCACGTGACAAATGCGCCTCCCTGCATATCGCTTACAGCACCAGTGGCGAAGCGATCATATTGCGCATTTCCACTTAGCGAGACTCCGTTTGCTTGCCATCGTATCTTCCCACTACTATCGACGCGTTGTGCGTATGTGCTGCTTCCCTCTATCCACGCCGCAATGGCGCCACCGGATCCGTCGCCTGTAACTGCCATCTCGCCGAGAGAGAGTTCTCCAGAACGAGTAGAGAGGCACACTCCGCTATCACCCCATGCACGTTGTCCCAAACCATCGAGTCGCTGAACAAATGGGTTCGACTCCCCAATTCCTGAGTAGGAAGTCCAACCCACAACTACGCCACCTGTCAAATCAGCAGCCATTCGAACAAACCCGCCCGATGCGTCTGAGATCTTCACTCCATTTGTTTGCCACAACTGGTTTCCCGAACTGTCGACACGCTGTGCAAAGACATACGTATCGTTCAAGGTCGGGCGACTATCCTCCCAAGCGGTAAGCATCCCACCTACGCCATCATAACACACCATCGGATAATCTTGGCCCCCTCCTGGCAGCGCCGCAATGGGAATCCCATTGTGCAGCCATCGTATCACACCGCTATTGTCAACGCGCTGAGCGTAGACATCATAATCCACGCCATTGCGTCCATCGCGCCAGACTACATACGCGCCACCCGAGCCATCCGAGGTGACTTCGGGAAGCTTGCTAATCGCACCGCTGCCTGGTGTGTCACACACGGCAACGCCATGAGGTTGCCACTGCGCATGTGCGGCAACACAGCAAACAAACATCATGAGTAAAACCTTTGTCATATGTAGCCTCTTCTTATGATCAAGCGGGCAAAGGAGCCGATGTCTGGGAAGAATGCAAACAATCCCCGTCGATGGAGAGAACAGATCGCCAAAACAGACGGTGAGTGTGCGAATCTGCCCTCCCGCGACAGGTGTTCACAACGATACTTGTTACCTGCCGAAACCAGGTAGGGAACCTGTTAGACGAATAAAAGACGCGCCGTACCATGTGCTTCTCCCGAATTTCGATGAGAGAGAGAACCGGAGACGCGTGAAAACGAACTGAGAAACATGGGGAATCTTGCGCGGGGGAAGGAAGCTCTCCCGGTGAATCAAATGCTGCGGCGGGACTAGGGGATGCAGCTTCGTCTTTGAAGTCGCAGAGCCAAAAGGGGAGCGCAAGTGACCACGTACCGCTTGCAATCGTTTTCATTTCATCTCGTTGCGTTTGAAAAAACATCATCATCAAACCTCTTCGCCCTTCTGCATACTTATATCCAAATCGTGCGGAAAAAGGATGGGGTTCAAGGCGAAATATCTTCCTTGAGACCACGGCCTGGTGCGGATCATAAATGGGGGGATCGTATGTGCGTTTCACACTCTGCTGCCTCCGAAAGTTATTGTGAATGAAACGGAGACGCGTGAGAATGAACTGCGAGGAGCGGAAGCGGGAATCTGGTCCGCGGGGGGGAGAATGCCTCACCCGGTCGAGCGGTTGCGACAGTGAAACTACAAGACACAGTACTGCGAAGATTCGCAAATGTCAAGACCGTCGAAATCATTTTGCAATTACATAATACGAGGAAGCTGGTGGCCATCTTCTGCTTCCAGTGAACTGCGCCAGAGTCTTCAGGGACCTCTCCAGACAGCCTTGGCCGCCGAATTGCAGCACCTCGAGTATCTTGAGACAGAACAGTCGTCCTTCGACGCAGAGCTTGAACGCTATGCTGCTCTCCCACAGTATCGGAAGGCCGTGGAGGCGCTCTGTTGTCTCAGAGGCGTCAAGACGCTGACCGCCCTTACACTCTTAGTCGAGATTGGCGATGTGCGGCGTTTCCGATCCCCGCGCTCACTCATGGCCTACTTCGGTCTCGTCCCTTCAGAACACTCGTCCGGTAATCGAGAGTACCGCGGCTCCATCACCAAGGCGGGCAATGTCCACGTGCGTCGCCTTCTGGTCGAGGCAGCCTGGAACAACCGGCACAACGCCGGGGCTGCCCTTGTCCTCAAACGACGACGTCAGGGACAACCACCCGAGATCGTTGCTATTGCCATGAAGGCGCAGCTCCGTCTTGTCAACAAGTTTCTACGGCTTGATCAGCGCAAACATCGTCACGTCGCCATCACCGCCGTCGCCAGAGAACTCTGTGGCTTCGTGTGGGCGATCCTCATGGCCTTGCCCGAGCACTGATAACGATTCACCCGAGAGGAGAGCATCGATAGGAGAATCCTCGTTTGCGTTATGCGGCTAACAACCCGCGTGTTTAGTAGGAGATCGCTCCGGACGAACATGTAAAGATGCGGCAGACCTCATGCAGGTCGGACCCGCGCATACTAGCTTGATAATCGTCGAAGAACGCTCTCCACTCGGGACTTGTTTATTCAAAGAACTTGGCAGCCAGCCGTTTCCATACTTATCGCAAGACAAGCATAGTTCTTGTCTCGCTGCATACTTCGGTAATGAGACGGTAGAAATACACACCTGAGGAAAAATGATCTGCATTGAACTTGATGTTGTGATGGCCAGCTTCTTGCATTCCATCCATAAGGACAGTTAACTCTTGTCCAAGGATGTTGTAGACGCTGAGCTTTACCCTTGAACGCGTCGGAAGAGAAAACGAGATTGTTGTCTCCGGATTAAATGGATTTGGAAAATTCTGGTCCAGGCGGAACCCCTCAGGCAACAGACCACGGTTGCTTTCAACGGCTGTAACAACGCCGCCTGTATCGACTCTCGCACAGTAGACATTCGAATGCCCATTTCGAAAATCATCCCAGGCAATAATTGCATGCCCCTCATCATCGGAAGTGGCTCGTGCCCAGTCTTGCATGTTAGGTGCAATGCAGATGGGTATACCCAAAGCCCCCCAATGAGCTACGCCGGAATTATCAATGTATTGTCCAAAAATATCGATTGAGGTTGTTGTGCTCGTGTCAAACGACCAGAAGTTCCAGATCCCGCGAGTGCCATTCCGGGCTTGCGTCGAATTGAAATACAGCGTCGGAGCTGCGGTAAAAGCTGTCCCTTGTCCCGGCCAGAGCTGAGCGCCTGTTGTATCGATATGTTGAATATACCGCGAGTGACCGATGAACGCTCCTCCATGGCTGTCCGCGGTGTGTCTGCGGGCGCCACCTCCCGCAACAACCCCCAAGATGATTCCCGATTGACCCCAACATGGTTGCCCGCTGTAACTTACTCGTTGAGTGAACTTCAAAGTGTCGCGGTTGGTCCAGCTGACGACTGCCCCACCATGGAAATCAGCGGTGACGGAAACGTCAAAATTGTTTGCTGTGTCGCTTAGAATATTGCCATCCAGCGCCCATTGAGGGCTCCCTAAACTATCAACACGTTGTGCAAATACTTGGTTAGCTTGACTCCATGCAATGATCGCTCCGCCTCCATCATCACCGACGATACCGATATCGTTGGCGGATACATCGCCCACTCTTGCACTCACTTGAACACCGCTGTCACTCCAAACGCGAGTCCCCAGAGAGTCGAGCCGCTGAACGAGAATATTGTTGATGTTGGGACCATTCCAACCAAGCAGAACGCCCCCGCGGCCATCGGCAGCAAGACTGACGTACAGTCCCGGCTTCTCCGCGACCTTCACTCCTCCAGCGGTCCATTGGTTGTGTCCCGTGCCGTCAATCCTTTGCGCATAGATGAACGTATCTGACAGTGACCTGTCGTCCTCCCAGGCAATGAATGCACCGCCAGAGCCATCGCTTATCATCCTTGGGAACTGTTGATTGTACGATGCCACAACAATCGGAATCCCATTCTTCAGCCATAGCATCCTCCCATCAGCGCCAATGTGCTGAGCGTAAATGTCGTAGTCGCCGTTGCGGGCATCGCGCCAACAAACAAAAGCTCCTCCTTCCCCATCGGATGCGATCTGCGGCAACATATAGTATCCACTGTTCGCGGAAGTGTCGCATACAGGGGTGCCATTGGTGAGCCATTGTGCGGTGGCAGTGACAGAAGAAAATAGCATGATGAATAGGGTCTTTGTCATATATATCCTCTTCTTACGGTCAAACCGGCAAAGGAGTCAATGTCTGGGAAAAAAGGAAACAATCCCCGTCGATCGAGAGAACAGATCGCCAAGACAGACGGTGAGTGTGCGAATCTGCCCTCCCGCGACAGGTGTTCACAACGATACTTGTTACCTGCCGAAGCTGGGTAGAGAACCTGTTAGACGAATAAAAGACGCGCCGTACCATGTGATCTCCCGAATTTCGATAAGAGAGAGAACGAGAGACGCATGAAAACGAACTGAGAAAAAGCGGGAATCTGGTGCACGGGGAAAAACTCTTCCGGTGCAGAGTGCAAGTGGCCACGTGCCGCGCGTAATCGTTTTCATTTCA